>Ga0192261_1072_pt1 | contig 21084 bp, 19 predicted proteins | sample Koala_Koa23_G3_FD_131283 | JGI IMG/M metagenome (GOLD analysis project Ga0192261, IMG submission 131283) | Enriched cells from koala feces incubated with labeled cellulose particles, San Francisco Zoo, California, United States - Koala_Koa2-3_G3 ... | reverse complement strand
TCGTCTGGGGATCGGTGCTCAATCCACCGGTCTGTCGGAAGCTGCCTACCGAGAAGCGCTCAAATACGCCAATGAACGTCAACAGTTCGGCAAGCCGATTATCGAATTCCCGGCTATCTACGAAATGCTTTCCAACATGAAAGCCAAATTGTATGGTTCTCGGGCCATGCTGTATGAAACCACCCGTTTCGTCAGCATCTACAAAGAATACCAGCACATTGCCAAAGAACGTTCGCTCACCGGCGAAGAACGCGCCGAAATGAAACTCTACAGCAAACTGGCAGATGCCTTCACGCCGCTGTTGAAACTCATGTCGAGCGAATATTGCAACCAACTGGCTTACGACGCCATTCAGATCTTCGGGGGATCGGGTTACATGAAAGACTACCCCATCGAACGCATCTATCGTGACGCCCGCATCACCAACATCTATGAAGGGACCTCTCAGTTGCAGGTCGTAGCCGCCATCCGCCACGTGACCACCGGCACCTACCTGAACAAGATCAAAGAGTACGAAACGCTGGAATATGCACCGGAAATGGAAAACACCTACAAACGTCTGGTGTCCATGCGGGAAGCTTTTGAAAAAGCCGTTGAAAAAGTAACGGCTACCGCAGATAACGAGGTGATTGACTTCCATGCACGCCGTATGGTAGAAATGGCCGGGCATATCATCTTCGGACACCTGCTGTTACAGCAGGCCCTGGTCGACGAAGAAGCTTACCGCAGCTCTGCTGAAATTTATGTCAAATACGGTCAGGCTCAAATCGCTGCCGCAGCCGCTTACATCGATTGCTCTTGCGTAGCCGACATCGGCCTGTTCAAAGCCGTACAAGACGAAAAATACGACTAAAATCTCTGCTATTATTCAATAAGGGGTTCAGCTACAGCTGAACCCCTTATTTTTCCCTGAACGAATCACCGGGATTTGTTAAAAAACTCAAAGTCAATCGGGTCGTACTTTTCCTGGGCCCTTCCCCGGTTACGTATCCCCATAGCCTATATATACCGTGTCAGCGACATCTGCGGAACACTTCGCTCAACAAGGTATCGATCAGCAACAAATCTTCATCCTCTCCGATAACCTCTTGCTCAAACAGTTCCTGATCCTCACGCCGGGTCACGTCGTCAGTTTCCTCATCTTGGTAATAATCCTCCATAGGCTACTTTTCACTAACGTTTACATCCTTTAAACGTCACCCCGAAAAGAATTATTGCCTCCGGAGAAAGAAATATGGGCTATTGACTCAGAATTAATTGATTTTCGTGAATCAATTTGCGCAGATTGATCAGTGCATAACGCATCCGACCCAACGCGGTATTGATACTTACATCGGTCTGATCAGCAATTTCCTTGAAGGTCAGTCCCATATAATACCGCATCATCACCACATCCTTCTGTTCCTGCGGCAGATAGTCAATCAGCTTACGAACGTCGGCCTCGATTTGTTGGGTAACCAAATCCTCTTCGACGGTCGGTTCGGAAAATTTCTTATTGTTCAGCAAATCATAACCCGCTTCACTTTCCGAAACATTATTCTGTTGCTTTTTCTGTCTGAAATGATCGATCACCTGATTATGGGCGATGCGCAAAACCCACGACAAAAACCGTCCGTTTTCCGTATAGCGGCCCTCTTTCAGAAAACGCACCACTTTAATGAGCGTCTCCTGGAAAATATCATCCGCCGTATCCGCATCCTTGACCATCATACGAATATAGTCCAGAATACGTTTATGATGACGATTAATAAGATCGGTGATAGCATGTTCGTCGCCCGAAAGGTAATTAGTAAGCAACTGGTGATCGCTTAACTTTTTCCGATTCATAATCCTACTCCTTCTGTTGGTTTGAGTAGATGTTTTTCGATAGGCTAACAAACATTAAGGTTGGACAATCGGACGCAAGATAGAGATATTTTTCAAAAAATCAAATCCCGGTCCGCAATTTTTTTCTCTATGCAATCGTTTTCGATTTCTTTGCTTTTCCGTCTGTTTTTATTCAACAAATATACCATTTCCTGTCTTTTCGCTGTCCCACAACGAAGCAACAGCAGATAAAAAATTGCGGCTCAAGGAATTAACTACCTCAAGCCGCATAAAACCATCACCTGACAAAATGTCAGCATATTTTATCCAGAGATATTAATTTACTGTTGATCGTTATCCAGTTCGCTCGACACCAGAATACGACCGCAATATTCACAAACGATCACTTTCTTATTGGTGCGAATATCCAACTGTCTCTGAGGCGGGATCCGGTTGAAGCATCCCCCGCAGGCGTCACGTTTCACCGTTACAACCGCCAAACCGTTGCGAACATTATGACGAATCCGGTTATAAGCTGTCAGTAAACGTTCGTCGATTTTTGCCGCAGCCGCAGCCGATTGTGCTTGCAAAGCTTCCAATTCCTTGGCGGTTTCCTGATCGATGCTGTTCAATTCGGTTCGTTTCGCTTCCAGATCGACTTTACGATCGGCAATCACGGCTTCATTGTCCTCGATCATTTTCTTTTTCACCTTCACATCAGCCGTAGCTTCCTTGATCTTCTTCTCATACAGCTCGATCTCCAACTTCTGATATTCGATCTCTTTGGTCAGCGCATCGAACTCGCGATTGTTGCGTACATTGTCCAACTGTGCTTCATATTTGGCAATGAGCGCCTTGGCCTTTTCAATCTCGTCCTTGTTGTTCTTAATGCCTGCGGTCAGTTCGTCCGCCTCGGCCGAGATATTGGCCATACGGGTTTCCAGTCCGGCAATTTCGTCCTCCAGGTCCTGCACCTCGAGGGGCAACTCGCCTTTGAGTTTATTGATTTCATCGATTTTGGAATCGATTTTCTGAAGCTCATACAACGTAATGATCTTCTCCTCCATGGAGAAATCCGCTTCGTTGCTCTTTCTGCTTGATATTGCCATAAGGTTACACTAAATAATTGACAGGGTTGATCGAATACTCACTTTTGTGAACTGCAAAAGTAGCGATTTTTTTTGTAATAATTGCATACAACAGGTCGATTGCACAATATTCACTCTCAAAATGACCCACATCGGCAATCACCATCGGGGGTGTCGGGACAAAAAAGTCGTTATAACGTAAATCGGCCGACAGATACAGGTCGGCGCCTGAACGCAACGCCTGCCGGATCAAAGATCCTCCGGCCCCGGTGCACAAGGCAATCCGGTGCACCTGTTCGCGACACAACTCGCTGTGACGAATGGCTCCCACCGACAAGCGTTGTTGCACCTGTTTCAGAAAATCCCGAGTCGGAACAGGTTCGGGCAAATGGCCGACTACCCCGAATCCGGCTCCCGGAAAATCGGTCCGCGGCTCCAGGACTTCCATATCGGTCAAGCCCAAGAGTTCTCCCAACCGAAAACTCATCCCGCCCGGCGCACTATCCAGGGAAGTGTGAGCGGCATAGAGCGAAAGCCCTTCCCGCACAGCCCGAACCGCAATCCGTTGCACATAATCGGCATCGACCAACTGTCGGAGCGGATGAAACAACAAAGGGTGGTGTGAAACGATCAGATTGGCACCCAAAGATTTTGCCTCCTCCAGGACCGCTTCAGTCACATCCACACAAAGCAAAATACCGGTTACTTCCGATTCATACGAGCCGATATTCAGCCCGCTGTTATCATACTCTTCCTGCAAGGTCAAAGGAGCAAAATGCTCGATCAACGCGGCCACCTCTTTTACCGTCACGATTCGTATTCTATTTAAATTAAAATAGCGTTTGTTCGATGATTTGCATCCGTTTTCCGGCCGGCACCGTTTCCTCCGAAGCCCCAGTTTCCGATTCCCGAATTTCGTTCGATGTTTCTCCCGAAGAAGCAGACCCCTCGTCCGAGGCAACGCACGCCTCTTCCGGAGATGCCGATTGGGGCGTTACATATTCAGGAAACAAGGGCTGTTCCTGAGGAATAAACCGTTTCGGTTCTGAATCCGATTCCATGAATGTACCGGAGGTTTCTTCGGCTTGCACATTCTGCTTTGTGGCTGGGATTTCTTCCAATATTTTTGCGGATTGCGAAAGCATTTCGCTCGTTTCATCCGCCCGATCCGTACCGACATCAAGGACCTTCGTCTCCTTCGGCTCGGTGAGCTCCTTCCTAACTGCAGGTTCAGCCACTTCACCGGATATCGCGGCATCCGCAGAGGCCAATACATCGTCTTCTACAGTCCAATCGTTTCCCGGTTCTTCATCCACCCGAATTTCGTTGGCCCGGACATCCGCCTCTTTCAGCTCCTGCCGCACCTCGAGCAACAGTGTTTTGATCGACTGTAGCCGCTCGATGATCTCCAGATTTCGTTCAAGCCCTTCCCGATTCTCCTTCAGACGCTTCTGTGCCCCTGCCAACGTCATGCCGTTCTCCTTGACCAGATGATAGATCAACTTGAGATTGTCCACATCCTGCTGAGTGAACAAACGATTGCCTTTCTTGTTTTTCTCGGGTTTGAGAATGGAGAACTTCTGTTCCCAAAAACGAATCAACGAAGGATTGACGTCGAACATCTCCGACACCTCCCCCATCGAATAATATATTTTCTTGGTTTTGCGACCGGTCTCGCTCATAAATCTGCGTTCCAAATGCAGAGCAAGGTACGAAATACAAACGGTTTTCACAAGTAAAGTAAATTATTCTTGCTACCTTTGCCTTCCGACAAACTCGATACTGCATGAACCCAATTATCACAGGTACCGTCATCGGAGGGCATCAACTCGGCCGACGGCTCGGCTATCCGACCGCCAACCTGAGTATCCCGGCCGATCTGGCCGTTGCCAACGGTGTTTGGGCCGCCCGGGTCACCGTAAACGGCCAAACCTACGGAGCTTTGGGGTATGTGGGTCGCAAACCCACGGTCGATCAGAACGGCCAGCGTGTGCTGGAGGTACATCTGCTGGAATTCAACGGAGATCTCTACGGTCAAAATATCCGCGTAGAATTACTCCAATATGTACGGGCCGAACGCCGCTTTGAATCGACCGAAGGTCTGCTGCAACAAATCGACCGAGACAAACAAGCCATCATCAAAATTCTGACATCATGTGGATAAATCAGGAACTTCCGTATAAGGTCGCCGACATCGACCTGGCCGGCTGGGGACGCCGGGAAATCGAAATCGCCGAAAAAGAGATGCCCGGTCTGATGGCCGTCCGTCGTAAATACAGCGCCTCGAAACCGCTGAAAGGCGTACGCATCATGGGGTCGCTGCACATGACCATTCAAACCGCCGTATTGATCGAAACGCTGGTTGAACTGGGAGCTGATGTCCGTTGGTGCAGCTGCAATATTTTCTCAACCCAGGATCACGCCGCCGCAGCTATCGCCCAAGCGGGAGTACCCGTTTTTGCCTGGAAAGGCGAAACTCTGGAAGATTACTGGTGGTGCACGGCCATGGCCATGAGTTTCCCCGGCGGACTGGGGCCCCAATTGATCGTAGACGATGGAGGTGATGCCACCCTGTTGATTCACAAAGGATATCGAGGGGAAAACGATCCCACCAGTCTGCAATACGAACCCTCCAGTCATGAAGAAGCCGTCATTCTGGACACCCTGCGCCGTTTGCAGCAGGAAGATCCTACCAAATGGCATCGTACGGTAGCCGATTGGAAAGGTGTTTCGGAAGAAACTACCACCGGAGTACATCGTCTCTATCAAATGCAGACTCGCGGCGAACTGCTCGTTCCGGCCATCAACGTCAACGACTCGGTGACCAAAAGCAAATTCGACAACCTGTACGGCTGCCGCGAATCGCTGGCCGACGGCATCAAACGCGCTACGGACGTCATGATCGCCGGGAAAGTGGTAGTGGTATGCGGATACGGGGATGTAGGGAAAGGTTGCGCCATGAGCATGCGTTCATACGGGGCCCGGGTCATTGTTACCGAAATCGACCCGATCTGCGCCCTGCAGGCCGCTATGGAAGGCTTCGAAGTCCGCACCGTGGAAGACGTGCTGGACGAAGGCAACATCTATGTCACCACGACCGGCAACTGCGACATCATCCGCATCGAACACATGGAACGTATGCGCGACCAGGCCATTGTCTGCAACATCGGCCACTTCGACAACGAAATTCAGGTCGACAAACTGATCTCCTTCCCAGGTATCGTCAAAACCGAAATCAAACCGCAAGTCGACAAATATACCTTCCCCGACGGACACTCGATCTTCCTGCTGGCCGAAGGCCGACTGGTCAATCTGGGCTGCGCCACCGGACACTCCTCGTTCGTCATGAGCAACTCGTTTACCAATCAGGTGCTGGCTCAGATCGAACTGTGGACCAAACCGCTCGACGTCGATGTCTACCGCCTGCCCAAACAATTGGATGAAGAAGTGGCACGTCTGCATCTGGATGCACTGGGCGTTCACCTGACCCGTCTGACACCCAAACAGGCCGCCTATATCGGCGTGGATGTGGACGGTCCTTATAAAGCCGACTTTTATCGTTACTAACCCTTCGGAAAGATGGTCAGCTATCTGCAGGTCGAGGGGCTAAGCAAATCATTCGGAGATCTGACACTCTTCGAGCATCTCTCGTTGAGTGTAAGCGAGGGGCAACGTATCGGTCTGATCGCCCGCAACGGATCGGGCAAAACCACATTGCTGAATATCATCGCCGGCAAAGAAGACTACCAGGCCGGACAAATTACGTTCCGCCGCGATCTGAAAGTCGCTTATCTGGAGCAAGATCCCCGCTATCCGAACGGAACGACCGTACTGGACGCCTGTTTTCTGAGCGACTCACCGGCCATAGCAGCCATTGCGGCCTATGAACAGGCCGTAAGCCAAAACGACCCCGAAGCGCTGCACGAAGCCATGGCTCGCATGGATCGGCTCGATGCCTGGAACTACGAATCCCGCATCAAACAGATCCTCTCGCAACTGCGTATCACCCGTTTCGATCAACCGACCCGTGAACTATCGGGCGGCCAGATCAAACGCGTGGCGCTGGCCAATGCCCTGATCACCGAACCCGATCTGTTGATTCTGGACGAACCGACCAACCATCTCGACCTGGATATGACCCAATGGCTCGAAGAGTACCTCTCCCGAGCCAAACTCAGTCTGCTAATGGTCACTCACGACCGTTATTTTCTGGATCGTGTCTGCACCGACATCGTGGAAATCGATCAACGTCAGGCCTATCTTTACAAAGGAAATTACAGCTATTACCTCGAAAAGCGCCAGGAACGTATCGATGCAGCCGAAGCCAAACGGGAAAGCGACCGCAACCTCTACCGGCAAGAATTGGAGTGGATGCGCCGCCAACCCCAGGCCCGAGGGACCAAAGCCCGAGCCCGTATCGAATCGTTCCATGAACTGGAAGAGCGACTGCGGAAAGAGCGTGAAAAAGGACCGGTCCGTATCGACGTCAAAGCCTCTTACATCGGCAAAAAAATCTTCGAAGTCAAAGGCCTGTCGAAACGTTTCGGGGACAAAGTCATCCTGGACAATTTCGACTACACTTTCGCCCGCTACGAGAAAATGGGAATCGTCGGCGGAAACGGCACCGGAAAATCGACCTTTCTCAAAATGCTGATGGGGCAGATCGCTCCCGACAGCGGCACTATCGACATTGGTGAGACCGTGCGTTTCGGGTATTATTCCCAGGAAGGGATTGCTTTCGACGAACAGGCCAAGGTAATCGATGTGGTGAGCGATATCGCCGAAAACATCGAACTGAACGACGGGCGTAAAATGACCGCCTCGCAGTTCCTGCAATATTTTCTGTTCACGCCCAAAACCCAGCATAATTTCGTGGCCAAACTCAGCGGTGGAGAACGCCGCCGGCTCTACCTGTGCACCATTCTGATGCGCAATCCGAACTTTTTGGTCTTGGACGAACCGACCAATGATCTGGACATCATGACCCTGCAGGTGCTGGAAGAGTACCTGAAAGGATATGGAGGCTGCCTGATTGTCGTCTCTCATGACCGCTATTTCATGGACAAGGTGGTCGACCATCTGTTGGTGTTCGAAGGCGGGGGACGCATCAAGGATTTTCCGTCGGGATACAGCGACTATCTCCAATGGAAAAAACTGAAAGCCGAACAAGAAGCGGCTCAGGCTACACAGTCAACTCGGCAATTATCCTCCAAACCGACGGAAAACCCCAAACCCGCTCGTCAAGATGCAGGAGCCAAGCGCAAACTTTCCTTCAACGAAAAACGGGAATTGGAGCAACTGGATAAACAAATTCCCGAAATGGAGGCCGAAAAAGCCGCATTGGAGGCTGAAATGAGTAGCGGAACGCTGCCAATCGATGAACTGACAGCCAAATCCCTGCGCGTAGCCGAATTGATCGACCGCATTGACGAAGCCAGTATGCGCTGGCTGGAGCTCAGCGAAATCGGCTCCTAATCGGATTTTCGGAGGCCCACCATACGGGGACTTCCTCTACGAATCGGCCCCATTTTCTCTACTTTTCACAGAAGACATTCATTCTAAAAACAATCGGGCGGTCCGTATTTGGATCGCCCGATTGTATGTTGTCTAACTATGCATATTTTAAGGCTCAACCGTTTCATGAATCGGCTGCAACCGGACCACATAACCCCCTCCGGGACGCAAGGTGATTTTCCAACGATCCCCAGGTGAAACCACCCGCAAGGTCCGCACCACCGCATCATCCACCCCTTCACGATCGGCAATGACCGTCGCCATCATGGGCCCTTTCAAATCATCGAACGGCAGCTCGATCGACGAAGTTTCCGCTCCATTGACCACCCCGACCCAATACTCATCCCCGCTCCGCCGGGCAAAAGCAGCCACTTTCCCGATACGACTGTCCGGCAGAACCCGGGTTTCATCCCATACCACCGGCAAATCGCGCAGCAAATCTTCCACCGGACTGTTCAGGTAATAGATATAATTATCGGCAAAGTGCGTCAAGGGAGAAAGATACACAATCGCCTGTGCCAATTCATGGGGCCAGGTATAGCCCAACAACTCTTCGGGGACAAAAGCCGTCGGCGTAAAATCGGCCGGACCGGCCAGCAAACGTGTAAACGGTTTGATCGCATCCTGATCTTTGGGCATCACCCGGTCATAACGACTGATATGAAACTCATGACCCCGTATCGCTTCCCGTGTCAATTCGTGCGGCCAGGTACGGCGCAGGCCCGAAGGCTTGATACAACCGTGGAAATTGCATAACAGGCGCAACGCGTACGTCTCTTCCAAGGCGTCCTGATACCATCGCACAATCGCAGGAGTCGCTTCCGGAATAAAATCGATCTTGATCCCTACAGCGCCCGTTTCCTTCACTTTTTCCAAATAGGCTCGTATGCTATCGCGGGTCCGCATCTCCTCGGAATTGACCCATACGATACTTTCCACTCCTTTCGACTTGCCGTAATCGATCACCTCCTTAAGACACTGCCACTGATCTTTACCGGGTTGACGCCACATCCTCCACCCATCATCGATCAGATAATATTCCCAACCCAACCGTGCAGCCGCATCATACCACCCCGACTGATCTTCCATCCGGGGTGACCCGACACTCCACCACTGCCACAACACCCGACCGGGGCGCACCCAACTGAAATCGAGGCCGGAAGCCGGAGCTTCACACAAATTGGTAACCAAATCACAGTTGACCAACTCATTGAGATCATTAGCCACCATCATCGCCCGCCAAGGGGAAATCACCTCTCCGGAGGCCGTCCACCCTTCGGGAGTCGACGGAAAGCAAGCCTCTACGCCATTCTCCACCCGACGCACCACCATATCCGGGAATGTCCGACAATCGGCTTCCGTGATCGCCAAGAAACGCCCTCCAAGCTCCAAGGTCAAAGGAACCGTCATCACTTTTCCCAAAGGAATCTCTCCAAACGTCGTTTGCTGATGGAGTTGCTCGTAATCCAACGTATAATCCGACCAATACGCCTTGGCTTCCGCAGGCAAGGTCCAACCCGTCCGATCGGCTTCGATACGGAGATTGCCGCGACCGGGCACCCGATAACGGAATGCCACGCCATCATTATATACCCTGACCTGAAGAACATATGCCCGACCAGACCCTTTTAAAGGGATGGAATATTGCCGACAATAATTGCGGGCTTCCGCATGGTGACCGTAAATGGAATAACGTTCATCGATCAACGTATCCGTTACGACCCCGTTACTCTGCACCCGAAGCCCCAAATCACGACCGTCGATTACCAGTCCCAAACTCGATGCAGACAATACCTTCTCGCCTCCCTGCTCCACTCGATAACGCAACGGCTCCGAACGATCATACGAAACAATCACACGTAAACTGCCGTCAGGACTCTGCGCCGTAATCTCCGTTCCCGAAGCGGACATTACTGCCAACAGACCTCCGCCTAACCATCCTAAAAACTGGCCTATTTTCATAACGAATTATTTAAAGAAACGCTCCTGACGGATATCCGCCGAACGTCATCAGATCTTTTCCGTCAGCTTTTGCACGACCCGGAAGTTATTGAAAAACTCCTTGGCAAAAACCCGAATCACATTGTAGGCCGGTATCGCCAACAACATTCCCAACACCCCCGCCAAACTCCCGGCAATCAGAATGACCAAAAAAATCTCCAACGGATGGGCTTTAGCCCGATTGGAATACAACACCGGTTGGAGCACGAAGTTATCGACTCCCTGTGCAAAAAGAATCGTCCCGGCAATGCGAACCACCACGCCTAAAGTCGTTACCTCATAGATGCCCCCGCCGACTACACCAATCAAAATACCGATCGCCATTCCGATAATCGGACCCAAATAGGGAATGACATTGAGTACTCCTACGATCAGTCCGATAATCAGAGCCGTCTGCCAGGCAAAACCCAGCAACAACAATCCCAACGAAACGATGACGATCATAATGCCCGATTCGGTCACGATCCCCGCAAAATAACGGATCAACAGATTCGTAATAGAATCTAACGCCCGGGTAATGTTAGCCTCATATTTCTTGGGGAACATAATGATCACCATGTTGGAAAAAAGATTGCTTTCCTTCAAGAAGAAAAAGGTAATGAAGGAGATGGAAAAAGCAGCCACGACAGCCCCGCTAACCGTGCTAACGATCGACGACAGCAGGTTGTTAATCAAATTCAAATCGAACAGCGGAGTGATCTGACGGGAAATAGCCTCCATCAACGAGAAATCGTTGTCATGCAAAGAGAAAACCTTTTCGATAAACCGCTCCAAAACCGCCAACGGTTCCTGAAAAGATTGAACGACATGAGTAATATCCAGGGAAGAAAACTGTTTGATCGTCTGGAAGACAATCGGCACAAACAACCAGAACAGTCCGATTAAAATCAACCAAATCAAAATCAAAGTCAGCAGCGCTGCCACCCAACGAGGGACCCGAATTCGGGCTTTCCCCACATGCAGGGCACTGAGAAAATCGGTCAGCGGCTTTCCCAAAATCGCCAATACCGCCGCCACTAGAATATAAATGACAATATTACTGAAATACCATACCAGAAACAGTATGATAGCCGTTACGGCAGCAGCCACTATGTAGCGATATATTTTCGACATCCCCGACGGGTATTAATCGAGCACAGGGTAGAGTGACTCCGTGCTATTTCTTCAATCGGGCGATACAGCTTTGAGATCCGGTCACCTTATCGCCCAAACGAACCTGTACGTCAGCGTCCACCGGCAGATAAATATCGACCCGAGATCCGAACTTGATAAATCCGCACTGGCTGTTCTGGGTCACCGGCTCTCCGACCCGCGCATACGAAACGATCCGTCGGGCCACCAATCCGGCAATCTGACGAAACATGACCTTGCATCCCCCCATATCCACCACCGTGGTCGTCCGTTCGTTATCTTCCGAAGACTTCGGATGCCAAGCCACCAGGAAACGTCCGTGATGGTGCCGGAAATATTCCACCGTCCCTGCTACCGGAAACCAGTTGATGTGCACGTTCCAGATCGACATGAACACCGATACCTGCAAACGACGTTCGTGGAAATATTCGTTTTCCTGCACCTCTTCAATGGCAACGATCTTGCCATCAGCCGGGGAAAAGACAATATCAGTATCCGTATATTCCGGTCGGGACGGACTGCGGAAAAAAGCTGAAACAAACAGGAAAAATCCTATGGCGATCAGGCTGACAGCCCAGAGAACAATGCCCGAAAAAAGCCACGCACATAAAGCCACCAAAACGATCAACAGCAAAGCCGTTGTCCGAATGATGCCATATCCCTCTTTATGAATCTTCATGACAGATCGTTGGGTAAATAGTTAGATGCCCGGGAATCGAATCCGAGAATCCGTATCGTTATGCAAAGATAATCAAATAGGTGAAAATAAAGGGTACTGCCATAAACAAAGCATCGAACCGATCGAGAAAACCGCCGTGTCCCGGCATCATCCGACCCGAATCTTTCACTCCCACCGAACGTTTGAGCATCGACTCGACCAAATCGCCGGCCACGCCCGTCAAGGCAATCACCACGGCAGCTCCTACCCACAATCCGATCGACATGTGCTCCAGATGGGCCAACAAAACGCCTACCCCTGCCGCACAAAGGATGCCTCCCGCAAAACCTTCCCAGGTTTTTTTCGGCGAAATCCGTTCGATCATTTTATGACGTCCCAACATCATGCCCAGCAAATAGGCCCCCACATCGTTGGCCCACACCAGCAAAAAAATGTTCAATACAATCAACGGACGATAGATCACATAGCCGTACATGGCCGGCTGCACCGGCATATAAGCCAGCAGCGCCATCGGCAATGCGATATAGATAATTCCCAGCACCGACCAGGCAATGTTACCAAACGGATTTTCCTGCTTCCGATAGAGTTCCGCCACAAACAACAGAAACAACATCGGCAATAACACAACGAAATATACCCCCGGTACTTTGTGCAATTTGACAAAAAAAGCCAACAGAATCAGCAAGCAGCCGATCATCGCAGGCCATACATCCAACGGTCGGGCGCCATGCAACCCTGCCAATTTATAAAATTCGAGCATGCTGCCGATGCAAATAATCACCAGCAACGACAGAAAAGTATACGGCGACAGAAAAATGCAGCCCAACACCACGGCCAGGAATACAATCCCGCTCAGGGTGCGTACCACCAGATTGTTATGCAACAGGTTGCTCATCGGAAGAAGAGTTGGTCGGTTCTTCGTATTCTACATTCATCTCCTTGGAAGTCTCCCCGGGACGTTTCCCGAAAATTTTCTCGAGATCCTCGGCAAAGATCACTTCACGTTCCAGCAACAATTCGGCCAATCGGGTCAAACCTTCACGATGCTCTTCCAATGTCCGCAACGCCCGGGCATACGCTCCTTCAATCATCGCCTTCACTTCGGCATCGATTTTTTCAGCCGTATTTTCACTATAAGGTTTGGTCAGCGACATGTCCGACTGACCCGTCGAATCGTAATAGCTCATATTGCCGACTTCTTCGCTCATTCCATAATAGGCCACCATCGCATAAGCCATCTTGGTCACCCGCTCCAGGTCATTGAGCGCCCCCGTCGACACCTTGCCGAAATTCATCATTTCGGATGCCCGACCACCCAAAATAGCGGCCATTTCATCGAGCAATTGCTCCTTTGTCGTGATCTGGCGTTCTTCGGGCAGGTACCAGGCCGCACCCAACGCCTTCCCTCTCGGGATGATCGTCACCTTAATCAACGGATTGGCATGTTCCAATACCCAGCTGACCGTTGCGTGACCTGCCTCATGATAGGCAATCGTCTTCTTTTCGGTCGGAGTAATGATCTTATTACGACGTTCCAATCCGCCTATGATTCGGTCGATCGCACTCAGAAAATCTTCTTTCTCAATCTGGGTCTTATTGTGTCGAGCCGCAATCAACGCAGCCTCGTTGCACACATTGGCAATATCCGCTCCCGAAAAACCCGGAGTCTGTTTAGCCAGGAACGCCCGATCCAAATTGGGATCGAGTTTCAGGTTTTTCAAATGCACATCGAAAATTTCCCCCCGTTCTTTCAGATCAGGCAGCTCGACATTGATCTGACGATCGAAACGTCCCGCACGCATCAATGCCTTATCCAAAATATCGGCCCGGTTCGTCGCCGCCAGGATAATCACCCCGGCATTGGTTCCGAAACCGTCCATCTCGGTCAACAACTGATTGAGGGTATTTTCCCGTTCATCATTCGACGAGAAACCGGCATTCTTGCCACGGGCCCGACCGATCGCATCGATCTCGTCGATAAATACGATACAGGGAGCCTTTTCCTTGGCCTGACGGAACAGGTCACGCACCCGCGAAGCCCCTACCCCGACAAACATCTCTACGAAATCCGATCCGCTGATCGAGAAAAAGGGCACATTGGCCTCTCCGGCCACCGCCTTGGCCAACAAGGTTTTCCCCGTTCCCGGAGGACCTACCAGCAAGGCACCCTTGGGAATCTTACCCCCCAGGTTCTTGTATTTGTCGGGATTTTTCAGAAAATCGACGATCTCCATGACCTCTACCTTGGCCTCTTCCAGTCCGGCCACGTCTTTAAACGAAATATTGACCGAAGCATCCTTGTCGAACATCTGCGCCTTGGCCTTTCCTACATTGAAAATACCGCCTTGAGCACCGCCCTGCCCTCGGGACATGCTCCGCATGATGATGATCCAGACCACAATCAGAATCACGAACGGCAAAACCGAGCCCAAAAAGTCGCTCCACATATTCCGGCGACTTTCAAAACTCAACGGTACATTTTGTTTGGTTTCGGAGAGCGTACTTTCAAAATCGGACTGAAAATACTCCAACGACCCGATATTAAAAACAAACTGAGGTCCTTGCTTAGACAGCGACTTGAACTCCTTTTCCTGCGTATAAGTCTCCAGTTTATCGGGTTTCAGGTAGACTTCAGCCACCTCCTTATTGATAATGTCGATCTTTTGGACGTCCCCTTTGGCGATCATTCCTTTGACGGTATCCCAGTTGGTTGTCTGAGCGACGTCGCCGCTCCCCAATACACTCCAAGCCAACAAAATAATCGCAATAGCCGCCCAGACCCAATAAATATTGAATTTCGGTCTCCCTCCCAATCGCGGAGAAAGATTGTTTTGATTCAAAGCCATTTTTACTTGTTCCGATTAATTAGCATTGCATCCTTTAAACGCATAAAAGCCCCCAAATCGTATCACAACTCCTCATCATAATGCGTGGCCGGAGCATCCCCCCACAAGGCATCGAGCTGATAGAAGTCTCGCTGTTCGGTCTGGAAAATGTGAACCAGCACATCCCCGTAATCCATCACGACCCAAACGCTGTTGCCCAGACCTTCCACTCTCCATACCTTTTCACCTAACTCTTTGAGCACCTTTTCCTCCACACCGCGGGCTATGGCTTCCACCTGCGTGGTCGAATCCGCGTTGCAGATAACAAAGGCCGGAGCTACCGCCCCATCGAACTGGCTCAAATCCAAGGATACGATGTTCTTTCCCTTTTTATCCTGTATCGCCGAAGCGATGGTTTCAATCAATTTACTCATACGTATTTCGCATTTTAAGAGGATAAAGATACGGAAAAGATCGCAATTTCCGGCTTTATCCCCCAAATATCTTATGGATACGCCTATTTCGCCGCCGAAATAATCGACTCTTTGAGCGCTGCAATCAACGACCGTTTGACATAGGTCCGACGAACCGCAATGGTGATTTTCCGGGAAGTCGCCCCTTTGGCCAGGGTTTTGATCTGGGCATGTTTTTCTTTAGGAATAAAGTCGATCACCATCTCCGGAATAATCGTCATGCTGGAGGTGTTGTCCACCAGACGCATCAACGTCTCCAACGACCCGCTTTCAAACGAATAGGGTACGCTGATCTTGCGCTGGGCCTGACACAATTCGATTACCTGATCCCGCAAACAGTTCCCCTCGGTGAGCAACAACAAATGCCGCACATCGATGTCTTCGATCCGGATATTGCTCCGTTCAAACAACGGATGCGTGGTCGAAACGTAGGCATAAAACCGATCATCGAACAGTTCCTCTTCGACAATCTCGCCCGGCGAGGTTCCCCCGGCCAGAATAGCCGCATCGAGCCGATCCCGATTCAACGCCTGAATGATCTCCGAAGTCATCATCTCCCGAATCTGTAACTCGACTTTCGGATAGCGCCGCATAAAATCCGGAATGAACCGATGCAACAAATAGGGAGCAATGGTCGGAATCGCTCCCAAACGTAAAACCCCCGACACTTCCCCTTTCAGATCATTCACCGACTCCTTCACCCGCCGGAATGCACTGATCGCCTCCCGGGCCTGAGCCAACACCACCTGACCCGCCTCGGTAGGAATGACCGGTTTCTTACTCCGATCCAAAAGAATCACTCCCAGCTCTTCCTCCAGGTTTTTCACCTGCATGCTCAACGAAGGTTGGGTTACGTAACACTTTTCGGCCGCTTGCGAAAAACTGCCGTAATTGGCTACCGCCAATAAATATTCCAACTGTACAATCGTCATAAATGCACTTTACTCGAAACGGCCGTTCTTGGCTTCCGGTATTTTCTGCAAACCGACCCTGCCGAATCCTTATAGTTTACAGCAAAGATCATCAAAAAAAACTATCCGCAAAAATATTTATACAGAAAAAGTATCCGGAAAGTTTACTCCACGAAAAGACGGCCCTGAAAAGTATCCCGTTCCCGCAGCCGACGCTCGAACATCGCCAATAACTGTTCGTTACGCACCAAACCCCAGGTCGGTCCGGCCTGATAACGGGGCGGCGCCTCGCCCGCAAAGCGTTCCACCACCAACGACGGACGCAGACGCTCCAACAGATCGATAAAAAAATCGATATACTCATCCAGGGCAAAAAACGTGTAGTGCTCCGGATGAGCGGCATAATCGGCTGCCATCGGGGTCCCTTTGAAGATCTGCAGCTGGTGGAATTTCACCGTATTTAATGGCAACTCATTGATGCGATCGGCCGCAGCCAACCACATGGCACGATTCTCTCCCGGCAGACCCAGAATAAAATGAGCTCCGACATGCAACCCTCTCGCTGCGGTTTGTTCCACAGCCCATCGAGCCGTCTCGAAATCGTGGCCCCGATTCACCCGACGCAACGTCTCGTCATAACAGGACTCGATTCCATATTCGATCGCAACATAACGGTCCTGTGCCAGGGTCGCAAAAAAATCCAATTTTTCCTCATCGATGCAATCCGGGCGGGTTCCGATGATCAGTCCGGCAACTTCCGGCAATTCGAAAGCCTGCCCAAAAACCGCTCGCAACCGATCCAATGAAGCATACGTATTCGAAAAAGATTGGAAATAGGCCAGATAGCGATCGGCTTGCCGGTAACGATTGCGATGAAACTCGATACCTTCCTCCAACTGCTACCGCACACTCTTCGTGGGCTGGCAATAAGAGGGGGTAAAAGCGTCGTTGCTGCAGAACGTACAACCGCCTATCCCCAACGTACCGTCCCGGTTTGGGCAGGTAAATCCCGCATTGACCGACAACTTCTGCATACGCCCCCCAAACTGGCGGCGAAAATAGTTGGAATAGCTATTGAATCGTCTGTCGTCTCCCCAAGGATACATGCTCAACAGGCTTTGAGGGCCTCGATAAAGCCGGGAAACTGGGTCCAAAGATGCTCGGTCTGTAACCACAGTTCCCGCGCCAAAGCCTCTTTAGAAGGATGTTCGCTCTCGATATCCTGCAAATATTCAGTCGATACCGCATGATCCTCTGCCGTAAATTCACGATAGAAGATCGGAAAATTCTTTTTGAAATAGATAAATTCTCCCGTCGGGATGCGATTCGTCTTGCGAAATTCGCTCCACATTTTCAAAATCTCTTTTTCAGGATATTTATCGCTGATATCGTTGACCACCTCGTCGAACAGTTCATACTCTCCGAGAGCTACATAACAATAGGCCAACGGTTTGGTAATCTCCAAATGATCCTCCGGGTCCAGATCGAGCAACATCTCCATCATCCCGGCGGCCATTTCGAAATCCCCTACCAAAAATTGATCGATCGAACAATCACCAATCAGTTTCAACACTTCCCGGCTCGCTTCATCGTCCCAGTCGAGCACGACTTCGTCTTCGTCGGGAATCAGATCCATCAGTTTTTTGAAAGCATCATAACGCATATTACATGCCTTCTCAAACTCCCCTTTCCGTTGACATACATGCGAATGATGCAATATCGCCGAAAAATCATACTCCGCTCCCACCGTTTCGGGATAGGAAATGACATACATATTTTCAGCGGTCGGAACGAAACGAGGGGCTGTGGTCATTCTGAAAACGAATCGATTAAAGTGAATACAACCGTATAGCGAAAAGTAGACGCAAATGTAGTATTTTTTAAAGAATTATCGGCCGCTACACCCCAAAAAATACAACTCGTTCCCCTGATTCACATCAAAATTGCATTCTTCTCGCCCGAATTCTCGCTCCAAACCCAACAATTTCCTGTGGTAAGCATTTGGGTATCCGTGAAAATAGCCCTATTTTTAACTGGTTTATTTGTCTCATTTTTCGTTTTGGCCATGAAACTCGAACCGATCATCGATCTGATTCATAAACATTATCGTCCGCAAGAATATCCGACCTTACACGCGCAAATCGAACTTTGGCGCCAAACCCGCCCATTGGCCGGATATCGGCTCCTGGATGCGACTCCGCTCTACCGCAACACCCTGGTCAAACACCTCGCACTGCTCGCCGCCGGAGCAGACCTCTCCATCGGGCTTTCCGATACCATCCAACACGATCCGACTGTAGCCGAACTCATCCGGACAGCCGGATTGCCGCTTCTGCATGCCGCCTCTTCCCGACCTCATACGTTCGACCTGATTCTGGACTGTGCCGGGGCCTTCTGCCGCTGGCCGGCTGCCATTGGATATGTAGAGCTGACACGTTCCGGTGTGGCTCAATATACCGACAGCCAGCGACCGGTTTACGTCGCCGACAGCGGTCGAATCAAACACATTGAAACCCTTTTAGGAACCGGAGAGAGTTATTTCCGGGCCATGGCCCAACTGGGATACCACGACTGGGAAAAACGTTCGGTCGTGATTTTCGGAAGCGGAAAAGTCGGCAGCGGTCTGATTCTGTATGCCCACCGCGCCGGAGCTCACATTACGGCTATCACCGATCCTGCTACCTTAACCCCTTCGATCCATTCTTATGTAAACGATGTGATCGACTATCGAAATCATGCCGCCATCGGGCAAGCTGTCCGCACCGCTTACGCCGTTATTACCGCGACAGGACATCCCGCCATCTTTCAACAAGGGTGTCCTTCTGATGATTGGCAAGCCTCAGCTGCCCTGATGGCCAATATGGGGGTGGAAGACGAATACGGACCTGAAATTCCCCCTGAACGGGTTCTGAATCGGAAAGAAACGCTGAATTTCATTTTAGAAGAACCGACCCACCTCAAATACATCGACGCCACGATGGCCCTGCACAATGAAGGTGCGCTCTATTTACTGCAACATCATGATGTTCAAGGTTTCATCAATCCGGATCCGGAAACCGAAGAACGATTGCTTCACCTCAGTTGTACACAAGGTGTGGCCGGCGAAGAAATCGCGCTTCTCCTTTCTCCGGCATCCCGAGAATTTTAAATTTTATCGTATATTTGCTTGACAATCGTTAAAACAACAGCCTATGAGAAAATAACCTCCGCAACTAACGATCAGTTCCGGTCACTGTCTTCCCAGGCAGGCTGACCCCGACATAAAAAGCGTTAGCTTTCATTCTTGCTTTCTGAAACTTCGACACTTTCACTAAGTCTAACAAGAGTAAAGCCTTGACGCTCACGTCTCATGACGTGGGCTTTATTCTTTTATTTGTTAGACAGGTAGTCGAAGACCTCAGAAAGCGAATAGAAAATAGGGTCCACGTTTTTTATGGTTTTTAGGCAACTCTTTTAAAAACCAGCACATTCCATCATCATGAGACTGCAAAACTTATTTCCCCATCTATCCAGCCATACCCTGGTCTTGACCGGCATGCTTTTCATGCTATTCATCGCCTGTCAACCTCCCGAACCCCGTACACTACAAGAAAAACTCTTTTACGAAGAAGGATACAGTTACGGCTCTTTAGCCCGAGAAGCTCTCCAAAACGGTTCCATCGACTCCACCATGAGTAGCCAAGAATTTATCGACAGATTGAATGGAGACAGCGAAGATCGCAGACCGCTTCATGAAGACAGCTACTATTTTAAACAAGGCTATCAGGACGCATATCTCGGACGTCCCTCGTTAGTTCAATTTCCTATACGGCCGTAAGTCTCAGCTATGTAAGGAATATTCATCTTTTGACCGACACCTCTCGCCCCATGCATGCAGACGTATGTTCTGGCCTCATCCAGGAGTAATTATCCTCGAAAAGCTTCGGCTGAAAACAAAAAAGGAGCTCATCGTGTGATGAGCTCCTTGAAGTGGCGGCTACCTACTCTCCCACATTTCTGCAGTACCATCGGCGTGAATGGGCTTAACTTCTCTGTTCGGAATGGGAAGAGGTGGATCCCCATTGCTATAACCACCTAAATCTCTTTCAGACTTTACGTCCGTTATTTCGTAAAGTCCTTCGACAGTCCGGAATGAGAAAGGGGCCCTCTGTGAGAAAGCCTTTCAGGCTATTAGTACCACTCGGCTGTGACATCACTGCCTATACACCTGTGGCCTATCAACGTAGTCGTCTCCTACGGCCTTCAAGGGAAGTCTTATCTTGGGGTAGGCTTCGCGCTTAGATGCTTTCAGCGCTTATCCATTCCGAACATGGCTACTGAGCACTGCACCTGGCGGCACAACTCATACACCAGAGGTTCGTCCAACTCGGTCCTCTCGTACTAAAGTCAGGACCCCTCAAACTTCCTACGCCCGCAACAGATAGAGACCGAACTGTCTCACGACGTTCTGAACCCAGCTCGCGTGCCACTTTAATCGGCGAACAGCCGAACCCTTGGGACCTTCTCCAGCCCCAGGATGTGACGAGCCGACATCGAGGTGCCAAACCGCCGCGTCGATATGAGCTCTTGGCGGCGATCAGCCTGTTATCCCCGGAGTACCTTTTATCCTTTGAGCGAGGGCCAGTCCACACCGAACCACCGGCTCACTATACCCTG
>Ga0192261_1070_pt1 | contig 21387 bp, 21 predicted proteins | sample Koala_Koa23_G3_FD_131283 | JGI IMG/M metagenome (GOLD analysis project Ga0192261, IMG submission 131283) | Enriched cells from koala feces incubated with labeled cellulose particles, San Francisco Zoo, California, United States - Koala_Koa2-3_G3 ... | reverse complement strand
TTCCGGCATCAGACACCAAGGCCATGGTTTCACCCCCCAAAATAGCCGAGGCCACCGCTTCCACGGCAGCATGTTCATTGAACTTATGGTGACTCCACAACTTCTTATCCAATCCAAGGTGTTTGAGCAAAAAGCCGCTCGTACGGGTATCTTCGGCCAGAACCACGTCCACTTCGGAGAGTATCTTCACCGCTCGCAACGTAATATCGTCGAGATTACCGATCGGTGTAGGAACAATATACAGCTTAGCCATGACCGGGGCTTAGTTTTCCAACTTACGTTCCAGAAGTTCCACCAAGAATGTCGTTCCTGCGGCATCAGGATTCCAATCGAAATGTTCCTGGATATAGATCATGGCATCATCCAGCGAAGTAAACTCATTCAAACGAGCCAAAGTCTGTTCATACAGCGCCGTATCTCCGCCGAAAAGTTCGTTGATCAACAAAAAGCGATCGTTAATGCCGATGCTGTGCTGCAGATCCGTGATGGTTTGCGCTCTCAGACGAGAAGCCACATCGGTATGCGGATGCTGTTTCCCCAAACGGTCTCCCAACGACTCCGTAGGAGTCACAATGATTTCTCCCAGCACTTTCGGGGCAGGTGATGATGAAGCCAGGGTCGGTTCCGGTCGTTCCACCGGTTCCGGTTGCACGGGTTGTTCCTGCACGACAAACGCTTCCTCCGTCCGGGTCGCTTGAACGGGTTGTTCCGGTTGAACCGGCTCAACGACCGATTCTTCCATCCGAGGCGACTCCATGCGAACCGATTCCGATACCGTCTCCGATTCATACATCGTCACTTCTGGTTGTGCCGGCGGTTGGTGTGCCCCCGCAAACGGACGCGAAACACTCGGCGACTCTTCCCCATACAGGGACAAAATCACTTGTTTGTCGACCCGGGGTCTCACATGAGCTTCATCACTGAACAGTTTGGGCTCAGGCGTCACCTCCTTCGCCGCATGCGAACGCATCCAGGCAGCCGGCTGAGGATCTGCTGCTTCCGCACTTGCCGTTTCTGTAACAGGTTCGACAGCGTCCGATTCTTCAACCGCCTCCGACGATACCGTTTCCATCACCGATTCCGTTTGTACCGGTTGTTCAGTTTGTGCGGTCATCGCCACTGTCACTTCAGGCGCTGCCATCGAAGCCTTTTCCGTCGCTTCATTTTCGCCATTCCACGGGTCCCCGGCGGGCACAGCAGCCGTCACAGACTCTTCCTCCCAAAACAAAATCTCTTCGTAGAGCAGCCGAAGTTTATCAAGCATCAAATCTCGCTCCATGGCCGAAACGGTCTCCGTCGCCAACCAACGAGAGGCAATACTCCGCATACGGTCGATCTGCGAGAGCACCTGTTCCATATCTTTTCGTGTTACCATATCTGCCTAAAATTTTTCCAAAGTTAATCTTTCTGCGAATTAATTCAAATTTCCCTTTTCTATTTCCTCACACGGGCGATTTCATCCAAAATTTGCTCTTCATTTCCGGTGAACGAAAAAGAAAAACACTTTTCAAGGTATGGATATTTTCGATTATTCCACTATTTTTGAAGCCAATATATGTATAATTCGAAACCTTTCTTTTCGTTTCTTATCGAATTCACATATAATAATCATATCCAGTTATTCATATAAGTATTATGGACAGACCGTATAATTTCTGCCGGATCGGGGTATTCTACGACGGCAATTTTCTACTGCATGCCTCCAATTATTACAATTACATCCATTCGGAAAAACGTCGGCTAAGCCTGAACGGACTACACAACTTCATCCGCCATCAGGTCGCCGAAGAAGAGGGGCTCGACCCCGTACGATGCCAAATCGCCGAAGCCCACTATTTTCGGGGACGACTCAATGCCGCCGAAGCTTCCATGAGAGGCAACCAACTCTACAACGACCGGGTGTTCGACGACATCCTGATGTCCGAAGGTATTCACACCCACTATCTACCGCTTCGTAACCTGATGGGCCGCAAAGAAGAACGGGGAATCGACGTCTGGCTTTCGCTGGAAGCCTATGAACTGGCCATGCTCCAACTGGTCGATTTTATCGTCCTGATCGTCTCGGATACGGATTATGCTCCCCTGATGCGTAAAGTCATCGCATTAGGTATTCCCGTCATGTTACTGAGCTGGGAGTTCAAATACCTCAACGACGATGGCATCCGCATGGTGACCAAAACCTCGCACGAACTGCTCTCGCTGGCCACCTATCCCATCCCGATGCATGAAGTCATCGACCGGGGAATTGCACAACAGGATCCCTTGATTCTGGAGATGTTCGTACCGGAAAACAACAGCAGCAACAGTGGAGTGCACACCGATGTCAGTGAAATCATGAGTCTGAAAAACGGGTTCGGGTTCATCAAATACCCCAATAACAACCTCTATTTTCACAGCCAAGACGTCATCGGCAACTTCAACGATCTGCGTGTCGGCGACCGGGTAGAGTTCGTCATCGAGAAAAATCAGTTAAAACAGGATGTCGCCAAACGCGTACATCGGATTGCCCAGGAAGAGAACGAGCTGGAATATCAATTCGACGAAGCCACCGTATAATCGCCCCTGACACACGCGACACACGCGACACAAAAAACCGACAAAGCCGATTTTTTGTGTCGCTTCACGTTTTGCCAGACGATGATCTCAAAAACGCTCTTGCCTCTTCTATTGCCTTTCCGACAATCGTTTTAACCTCATTTTCATGCAATACCGATTCCTGTCATTCCGGTACACACGCATTATTCTCGGACTGTTTTTCCTGCTCAGCTCATCGGTTTCCCTCAACGCTCAATCCTATCGCCAAGAAGCCGACACCTTTTTAGAAACACTTCCGAAAGGATTACAAGAACTGCAATGCGAAGCCATTCAGAAAGCCTGCCGGGGAGACGGGAGCGCCCTTCAAACCATTCGCACAAGCCGGAACCGACCGACCCCACTGAACGAAAACGTCGAAATTACAGAAATCTCTCCCACGCTCAGACTCTACCGTCCCATTCAACGCAGTCTCCATCCTCTGCCGCTACTGATCTACCTGCATGGAGGAGGATGGACTTTCGGCAGCATCCAAAGCTGTGCCCGTTTTTGCTGCGAACTGACAGCTACAGGGGGAATCATGGTATTGGCGGTCGATTATCGTTTAGCTCCCGAATTCCCCTATCCGGACGGATTGAACGACTGTCTCGCCGCCTGGGAATGGGCCCGCAAACAGGCCAGAGAATGGGGATGCGACCCTGAATTGATCTCCATGGGAGGAGACAGCGCCGGAGGGAATCTTGCGTTGGCGACGGTTCTGCGATTGAGTGCCGGCAAACAAACCCTTCCTCATTCGATCGTTCTTTTTTATCCGGTCGTATCGGTATGGAACGACCGCAGCTCCTCCTGGCAGAACTATCAAAAAGGGGCGGGGCTCGATGGTCCGCTCATGGAGGCTTTCAACGCCGCCTATTGCCAGGGGATCGATCATGCCATCCGGGAAGAGGCCCATCGGAATCCGTTCATTTCACCCTCCGTGGCACCGGACTCGCTGTTACGAGCCATGCCACGCACTCTGCTGGTCGCTGCAGAACGAGACATATTATGCGACCAGGGAAAATCGTTTTACAATCGGCTGAAAACACTGGACGTAGAGATCGAACGCAGAGAGATTCCCGGCAGCGTTCACCTGTTCATCACCGTACCGGGACAGGAGAGGGCTTTTCGTCAATCCATCGAATGGACCCGACGCTTTTTACAAACATCCGTATCTGCCGCCCGGCTCCCCTCTTTTTAATGAACGCCGTTCCCGTCACATTTTGCAACGCCTCCCGAACAGCAAAATATCTGAACAGAACGTCACCAAGAAAGATTTCGCGGAAGAAAACATATCCGACGCATGCAGCCCCCAGAGCGTTTTTGGGGTATTCAGCTTATCGTTTGCAGACGCAAAGATTCAGCAGTAAACGGTCCTCCCTACTCATGATGATAAGGCTCATTACGAAGGATCGTGAATGCCCGATAGAGTTGTTCGGCAAACAAGACACGTACAATCTGATGGGAAAATGTCATGCGGGAGAGCGAGAGCATCTCATTGGCCCGGCTATAAACCGCCTTGGAAAATCCATAGGGTCCTCCGATCACAAAGCAGAGGCGTTTCCCCCCGGAATTCATCCGTTTCTGCATCCAGTCGGCAAATTCCATCGACCGCATTTCCTTGCCCTTCTCATCCAACAACACCAACCAATCCCCTTCGGAAAGCTGCTTAAGAATCAGTTCCCCTTCCTGTCGTTTCTGGGTATCTGCCGAAAGAGTGCGCCGATTCTTGGGGTCTGGCAATACGGTCCACGTCACCTTTGCATAAAAATTCAGGCGACGCAAATAATCCCCCAACAACGCCTCTACCTGAGAGGAGTCGGTCCTTCCTATGGCCAGAATATCGATATTCATCAGCGACGACGAGAACTGCGTTGAGCCGAAGTTTTCTTCGGAGGATCGGACACCAAAAATGAACGCGCATCCCGTGCATCCGGGAAGGAGACATCGCTATTCCATTCACCCTGTACATCCCGATAGGTTACCGGATGAATGCTGTCATGCGCCTTCAACCACTGATAGGTCTTATAGAAATTGTAGCCGTTGCCGCTCTCACCCCCCATCGAAATGGCCAGCAACGAAGTATACCCTTTAGTACGCCCCTGCATTTGGGAAGCCCGATCGATAAAGGCCGGCAAAAAAGCCCGATCATTCGCCAACGATCCGCCTACATTCCGATCATCCTTGCGATACCCCGGATTATTATTGGCCTGATCGATGACATAAAACCCGATCCGGTCACACAATTCATAGAAATAACGCGGCTGCGGATAGCTGACACAAATCGTATTCACCCCATGGGCTTTGAGGCGTTTCAACTGTTGCGTAGTGGTCTCTTCGTCCCGTGCCGCATCGTAATTGACCGCCGAGAGCTGAACCGGTTTCCCGTTGGCATACAACACGCCGTCTTTGACCTCCGTCCGGTTGAACCCCACTTTAAAAGGAATGTATTCCGTAATTCGTCCGTCCCGACGGGTGTAGAGCATCACCGAATAGAGATCGGGGGTCTCGGGCGACCACATCTTGCGGGAACTGGGATAGATATACTCCTTGCAGATGATCGTATCGTAACCCTGCCCCGGCACATCGAGCTCCTGCAGGTTATAGGTCAACAATTTGCCACCGTTGGGCGCATAAATATCATAACCCAACGTAATCTTTTCGTCACTGCGATAGCTGTTGGACATCACGGCCGTAATCCACATAATTCCATTGCGTCCCTCTTCGTCGAGTTGGGTAGTAATCACAAAATCATGGATGCACAGCTTGGGCTGCGAATAGACATAAACTCTCCCCAACGATCCCGGTTCGAGCGACGGAATCAGGGTTTCCATCCAGTTTCCGACCGAATAGCCGTACACTTCAATGCCGATGGCATTCAGGCCATCGGTCAAGGCTGGTGAGATGTTATACTCGGCCGGAGTACGGGTATCGTTGCTGTACCCCACACGCACTCCGTTCACATATAAGGAATACGCGCTGCCCATCCCCTCAATATGCAGATAAACGTCCCGATCCAGCCACAAATAGGGCACATCGATCTCGGCCCGATACTGCGCCAAAGGAATCAATGAAGGCAAAACCGGTGGAGTCAGGGACGCCAATGGCGACACCCTTTCACAGGGCACCACATTAGGAACCGTCGTTTCGCCCCACGAAGCCACCGAAAAACGAGGCCGATAAAACCCCGGCTCTCCTCCCTCCGCTACGGTCGAACGCAAAACCCGCCATTTCCCTTCCAGCGGCAAATAGTGATCGTTTTCAACCAGGTTGCGCTGTTCGGCATGTTCCCGATTCACATAGCTGATAAACTCTTGACGAGGTTTCGCTTTCCCGAACGACGCATAGGAAGGATCGGCCCATATTTCGGGAGCATCCTGAGCCGCCAGGGCATATAGTGAACAAGTAAAAATCGACAGAAAAAAGATTCGCTTACGCATACCACTTCGACATTTAATTTCAGACGCTTCCGTTTTTCCTGCGGCAGGATTCCGCGAACCGTCTCCAACAAACACACAAAAATCCCTTTTTTTTGTCAATTTCCCAAATTCCGATCCCTTCATTCTATCGCTCCCCAACTGAGCGCACTATTTTCAGCGCAAACAAATTCAGCTGAAATTTCCCAACATTTCCAAAAAAATGACTATCTTTCTTTTTTAAGAGATTACTTTTATGAGGAAGACATCGCATTTATTATTGACACTCATGCTGATGGGCTGCACAGCGCTGTATGCTCAGGATCAAGACACCACCAAACCCGGATGGTTGCTGCGACGGGAAGCGCGGGAAAATGCGCAATGGCAAAAACAACAAGAAAAAATGTATGAAAAAGCCGTCAAGGATGCGCAGGATATCTCCGCTCACGAACTGGTGGACGATTTGTGGGGCGTTAACGATCCTCAGGTGACCCGTTCGACCGATTCGATGGTACTGGTACTGATCCCTCTACCCGAAAACGAAATCAGTCAGTGGACCGGATCGGCCGCAAAAAATGCTCCTGCGAGCATGAAACCCCAAGAAATGTGGTGGGTCAGTCTCGATCCGCAACTGAGTGCCTTTCTGCAAAACGAACCGATCATGGATTCGTCCTCGTTAGTGGTCAGCGTAAAACAATTGCTCGGGCTGCCGCCTCAAAGCGACTATTCGTATATAGCCGCTTTCTTGGTTTCCCCCAAGAATCTGTTCCGCCCCACTCCCGACCCGGATCCGACCATTCACTATTCGAGCGTAACCTTCCCCGACCAGGTGGACCCCGCCCATAAAACCTGGATTGAACAATGCCGTAAGGAGGCCTATACCGCACAGCCGCCCATCGCCTGGACTCAACTGGGATATGCCTATGACTGGGGAAATCCGGTTCGTCCGGTCGGCGTCAGTCAATTTGTGGTCAAAAGCAATGCCCCGATCCGTGTGGTTTCCATTTCGTCGCTTTGGTATTGGTACAACCAACAAGTGAATACCAGCCTAAGTTTCCCTGTTAAAATCATTGAATAAATCTGCATTGCATTTGATCGTCAATTCAGGAAATTCTATATTTGTACAATATTCACAACCCTTCAGCACCTATGAAAGGTATTGTATTGGCTGGCGGAAGCGGCACTCGTTTATATCCTATTACCAAAGGCATATCCAAGCAGTTACTGCCCATTTACGATAAGCCCATGGTTTATTATCCGATTTCCGTATTGATGCTGGCCGGAATCCGGGAAATTCTGATCATCTCCACACCAATCGATCTCCCATTATTCAAACGTTTGCTCGGAAATGGCTCTCAATGGGGACTTCAGTTCGAATATGCAGAACAACCCTCTCCTGACGGTTTGGCTCAAGCCTTTCTAATCGGAGCCGATTTCATTGGAAAAGAAAGTGTATGTTTGGTGTTAGGTGACAATATTTTTTATGGGCAAAGTTTCACAAAAATGTTGAAACAATCCGTACAACGTGCCGAACAAGATGCCCGAGCGACCGTATTCGGATATTATGTCAATGACCCAGAACGTTACGGGGTAGTTGAATTCGATTCACAAGGTCATGCCCTCAGCATCGAAGAAAAACCGATTGTCCCAAAATCGAATTACGCGGTGGTCGGACTCTACTTCTATCCGAATCAAGTTGTCAAAGTAGCTGGAGAAATCAAACCTTCTGCCCGAGGCGAATTGGAAATCACTACCGTGAACCAACGCTTTTTGGAAGAAAAGACTCTTGACGTAGAACTTTTGGGACGTGGTTTTGCCTGGCTGGACACCGGAACGCACGATTCCTTGAGTGAAGCCAGCACGTTCATTGAAGCCATTGAAAAACGACAAGGACTGAAAGTAGCATGCCTGGAAGAAATCGCCTTCCGACAAGGATGGATCGATCGGGAACAAGTACACGCCTTAGCCCAACCCATGATCAAAAATGGATACGGACAATATTTAAGCAAATTGTAACATGAAAGTTATTGAAACCGCCATCGACGGTGTGTATATTATAGAGCCCAAAATTTTCGGAGACGAACGAGGTTATTTTTTTGAAAGTTATTCGCAACGAGATTTCGCCACACAAGTCTGCAACACGATTTTCGTTCAAGACAACCAATCCAAATCCTGCTATGGTGTTCTCCGTGGACTGCATTACCAGCTACCTCCGTTCAGTCAAAGTAAACTGGTCAGAGTAGTGAGTGGATGCGTATTGGACGTTGCCGTCGATATTCGTAAAGGTTCGCCCACTTTCGGACAACATGTCAGCGTCGAATTAAGCGGTGAGAACCATCGACAATTTTTTATTCCACGAGGATTTGCTCACGGTTTTGTCGTATTGAGTCAAGAAGCCGTCTTCCAATACAAATGCGATCATTTTTATGCACCTCAAAGTGAAGGTGCGATCGCTTTCGATGATCCGGACCTCTGTATCGACTGGAGAATTCCGACCGATCAACTGATTTTATCCGAAAAAGACCTGCATCATCCTCGATTATCAGACGCACCATTGTTCGATTACCACGATAAACTCTATTGATATCATGCACATTTTAGTCACGGGGGCTAACGGGCAACTCGGACGATCTTTACGAAAAATCGCGGGAGCATACCCCCAACACACTTTTGTATATACTGACCTGCCTGAAACAGATATCACCGATGCATCTGGTTTGGAAACTTTGATTAAAGATCATCGGATCGATCTAATCATCAATTGTGCAGCGTACACCGCCGTAGATCGGGCTGAAAGCGAACCTGACCTGGCTCACAAGATCAACTGTGAAGGACCCCGCACTTTAGCTCAAATCGTCCAAAAACACGATTTAAGGCTGATCCATGTTTCCACCGATTACGTATTTGATGGAGAAAGTTGCCATCCGCTCAAAGAAGATCGCCCCACCTCCCCCATCGGAGTTTACGGTGTCACCAAATTAGCCGGTGAACAAGCAATCGAAACGACCGGATGTAAAGCGGCTATTGTACGAACAGCCTGGCTATATAGCGAATTCGGCAACAATTTCGTCAAAACCATGCTGAAAGTCGGCCAGCAACGAGAGAGTCTCAATGTCGTGTACGATCAAATCGGGACTCCCACATATGCCCCTGATCTGGCAGCCGCCCTGATGCTCATTGCCGAACGGGGAATCGACACTTTTCAGGTTTATCATTTCAGCGGAGAAGGCGTCATTTCATGGTATGATTTTGCCCAAACGATTTTCGAACTGGCCGGCATGTCCCCCCAAGTCAACGCCATCGAATCATGGCAATATCCATCCGCAGCAAAACGCCCGGCATACAGCGTACTCGCCAAAGATAAGATCAAACAACTCGGAGCTATCGTTCCTTATTGGAAAGATTCTTTGAAAATCTGCCTCGAAGCGCTCAAACAAAACCCATCATGAAAAATATTCTGATCACCGGAGGAGCCGGTTTTATCGGTTCGCACGTCGTAAGACTATTTGTCAAGAAATATCCGAATTACCACATTTTCAACCTCGACAAATTGACCTATGCCGGTAATTTGGAAAATCTGCTGGACATCGAACAGCTTCCCAATTACACTTTCATCAAAGCCGACATCTGTGATTTCGAACATATTTCTTCGATCTTTCAACAATATGATATTCATGGCGTCATACATTTGGCCGCCGAAAGCCATGTAGACCGTAGCATCAAAGATCCGTTTTCGTTCGCCGCAACCAACGTAATGGGAACCCTCTCCCTACTCCAAGCTGCAAAAAACCATTGGAACGGTCAATATGATGACCGCCGATTCTATCATATCTCCACTGATGAAGTGTACGGAGCCCTCCAATTTGACGGCACGCTGTTTACCGAAACCACCAAATACGATCCGCACAGTCCATATTCAGCCAGCAAAGCCAGCAGCGATCATTTTGTCCGGGCTTTTCACGACACATACGGTCTGCCCGTGGTCGTCACCAATTGCTCGAACAATTACGGACCGTATCAGTTCCCTGAAAAACTGATTCCTCTGTTCATCAACAATATCCGACACAACAAGCCCCTTCCGGTTTACGGAAAAGGGGAAAATGTGCGCGATTGGCTATTCGTCGAGGATCATGCACGAGCAATCGACCTGGTATTTCACCAAGGAAAGACCGGTGACACATACAACATCGGAGGATTCAATGAATGGAAAAATATCGACCTGATTCATGTGCTGGTAAAAACCGTCGATCGTTTGTTGGGACGCCCTGAAGGAACCTCCGAACAGTTAATCACGTTTGTTACCGACCGAGCCGGGCATGATTTGCGTTATGCCATCGACTCCACCAAACTCAAAAATGAGTTAGGATGGGAACCCAGCTTACAATTTGAAGAAGGCATTGAAAAAACTGTGCGTTGGTACCTGGACAATCAAGCCTGGCTGGATCACGTAACCAGCGGAGAATACGAATCTTATTACGAAAAAATGTATGGAAGTCGATAGAACGGCCTCTTTTTAGATAAAAAACGGACGATAATTCTTTCGTATTATCGTCCGTTTTATTTATATCCAATAAACAAACACGCTATTTCGACCCCAGATACAAGAACACCATCCCGATCAGGACCAGCAACAGGTCCAAAGCCTTACTCCGCAAATTCTTCTCCCGAAAAAGCAGGGCTCCAAATGCGAATGATACGATCACACTACCCCGTCGAATCATCGACACGATAGAAATCATCGAATCGGGTTCGCTCAGGGCGTAAAAATAGACGAAATCGGCCGCTCCTAAAAAAATCGAAATCAACGGAATACTCCATTTCCAACGGAAGGGAGAGGTATGCCGCCTCGGCCACCACAACACCGCTAAAATAACCCCCATCAGTCCCAACTGATAGAGATTATACCATGACTGTACCAACATAGGGTCCAGACTTTTCATCAGGTATTTATCATACAGCCCGCTGATGGCTCCTAATACTGCCGCCAACACCACACAAAATATCCATCGATTGTGACTGAAGTCGATACCTTCCTTTTTCCCCGAGCGGCTCAACATCAAAAACGAAATCGCCGCCAAAATCACCCCGATCCATTGATACAGATTGAGACGTTCCCCGAAAATCAACAATGCCCCCAATAACACCATCACCGGACGAGTGGCATTGATAGGTCCGACAATGGTAATCGGCAGATTTTTCATCCCGAAATAACCGAAAATCCAGGAACTGAGAACGATCACCGATTTCAACAGAATAAAACGATGGACCTCCCAACCTACCTCCGGCACATATAAAGCGGGATGAGCCGCCATGCGGTCCGGCATCCAGGCCGACAACAGAATAAAAGGAAGAAAAATAAGCGAACTGAACAGGGTATTGAGCAACAAAACCGGCAATACGGCATTATCCCGCAACGCCTCCTTTTTAAAGACATCGTAAAACCCCAACAAGGTCGCTGATGTAAAAGCAAGTGTCAACCACATAATCGAATTTTTATGGGGGAAAAGTCCTCGCTCCAGAAACCACTGAAAAACAAGGCTGAGCATCAGAAAACAACCGACCTTCCTCAGGCGTGCGACAGTCGACGGATTTGTTCCATAACGCCTTTTCCCGGCCGCAAAAATAACGAGAAAATCGCAAACGAATCATCCTTTCTCCAATCAGAAGTACTCCCACCAGCCCGCTCCCAGCTGACGCTTCCACAGCTCCACTCTACCGGACTCTGGACTGACGTACCGACGATATTCGTCTCACAGCCGTTCCAAGCGGTTTCTTGTTCGACAATCGGAGATAAAGTTGTCATTTCGAACAAAAATCTGTACTTTTGAAGGATTTCGGCCCATGGTCGAAACCTGTCGAATCTTTAATTTTATCTCATGCAAACTGACGATACCCAACCGACTTCCTTACCGGAAAACGCCTACCGTGAATTGGCCCCGGGCGAAGAGTACCAGCCCGTCATGTCCCCCCAAAGCAAACCTCGTGAAGTAACTCCCTACTCAGTGAGTTTCGGGATTCTGATGGCCATTATTTTCTCTGCCGCCGCCGCTTACCTCGGCCTGCGCGTGGGACAGGTCTTTGAAGCCGCCATCCCCATCGCGATCATTGCCGTCGGGGTCGGAAACCTCACCGGCCGTAAAAACATGCTCGGCCAAAATGTCATTATCCAATCTATCGGCGCCTCTTCGGGCGTGATCGTGGCCGGGGCCATCTTTACCCTCCCGGCCCTCTACATCCTGGGACTCGAAGCCCAATTTTATCAGATTTTTCTCTCTTCATTATTGGGCGGATTTCTGGGCATTCTGCTGCTGATTCCTTTCCGAAAATATTTCGTCAAGGACATGCAAGGCAAATACCCTTTCCCCGAAGCCACCGCAACCACCGAAGTGCTGGTCTCCGGCGAAAAGAAAGGCAACCAAGCCAAACTGCTGGCCGTCAGCGGGCTGATCGGCGGTCTGTATGACTTCGTCATCAGCACGTTCGGCTGGTGGACTGAAGTCATCTCGACCCGCATCGCCACCTGGGGCACTATATTGGCCGACAAAACCAAACTGGTTTTCAAAGTCAATACCGGGGCGGCCGTCCTGGGGCTCGGATACATCATCGGGCTGAAATACGCCGCCATTATTTGTGCCGGATCGTTCACTGTCTGGTTCGTCCTGATTCCCTTTATCAGCCACTTTGCGCCCGGCCAAACCATTGCCGTCGGCGAAGGCGTGCAAACCCTGCTGGGAAACATGACCCCCGAAGAAATCTTTACCCACTATGCCCGCCATATCGGTATCGGAGGTATCGCCATGGCCGGGGTAATCGGGATCATCCGTTCGTCGAAAATCATTCGCCAAGCCTTAGGACTGGCTGTCAGCGAACTGGGCGGCAAGAAAAAAGTCGAAACCAACACTCTGAGAACCCAGCGCGACCTCTCCATGAAACTGATCCTCACCCTGCTGATTGCCGTACTGGCTACCGTACTGGTATTCTTCCAATTCGGCGTGCTGGGTAACTGGTTTCACACGATCGTCGCCTTGTTGATCGTCTTTGTAATCTCATTCCTGTTCACCACCGTAGCCGCCAACGCCATTGCCATCGTCGGAACCAACCCGGTTTCGGGCATGACCCTGATGACCCTGATCCTCAGCTCGCTGGTACTGGTAAGCGTCGGGCTGAGCGGCACCAGCGGCATGACAGCCGCCATGATCATCGGCGGGGTGGTCTGCACGGCACTGGCCATGGCCGGCGGATTCATCACCGACCTGAAGATCGGGTTTTGGCTCGGTAGCACCCCCGCCAAACAGGAAGGCTGGAAATTCCTCGGTACCGCCGTATCCGCCGCCACCGTAGCCGGTGTCATGATGATTCTCAACCGCACCTACGGGTTCGTGGGTGAAGGAGCCTTGGTGGCCCCCCAGGCCAATGCCATGGCCGCCGTCATCAAACCGCTGATGGAAGGAGGTTCGACCCCCTGGATGCTCTATTTCGCCGGTGCAGCCCTGGCCCTGATCCTGACCATGATCAACGTACCGGCTCTGGCCTTTGCTTTGGGGATGTTCATTCCGTTGGAACTCAATACCCCGTTGTTGGTCGGCGGTCTGATCAGCTGGTTCGTCGCCGGTCGTCCCGGCAGCGAAGCCCAACAAAAAGCCCGCCGTGAACGCGGAACCCTGATCGCTTCGGGATTCATTGCCGGAGGGGCCCTGATGGGTGTCGTAAGTGCCCTGCTGAAATATTTCGGTGCCGATTGGTTCGCCGCAGGCTGGAATGCCTCCCGCGGAGCCGAAGTCATGGGCGTCGTAATGTATATCGCAATTATCGTTTACTTTATCTGGGATAGCCTGCGGGCGAAACCCGAAAAAGAATAAAGATTATGGAATTCAGAGAACAACTGTTGGAACGTTTCCTGCGCTATGTGGCTATCGACACCCAAAGCGACCCCGAAAGCGAAACGTTCCCCTCTTCAGCCAAACAACTCAACTTGTTGAATCTGTTGCTGGAAGAAATGATCGGTATGGGTCTGACCGAAACCGAAATAGACCCGAACGGTTATGTCATGGGAACGATTCCCGCCACGCCGGGACTCGAAGACAAACCGGTCATCGGATTCATCTCGCATGTAGACACCAGTCCCGAAATGAGCGGTGCCGGCATTCAACCCCGCCTGATCGAGCATTACGACGGCAAGGACATCCGTCTGAATCGCGAACTGGTCATGAAAGTTGCCGAATTTCCCGAATTGGCTTTCTTCAAAGGACATACACTGATCACCACGGACGGCACCACACTGCTGGGAGCCGACGATAAAGCTGGAGTAGCCGAAATCATGACCATGGCCTGCTGGCTCATGGATCACCCCGAAATCGCACATGGAAAGATCCGCATCGCCTTCACCCCGGACGAAGAGATCGGCCGAGGGGTGGATTATTTCAATGTCGAAGGGTTCGGGGCCCGATTTGCCTACACGGTGGACGGTGGATTCGAAGGTGAACTCGAATACGAAAACTTCAACGCCGCCAGCGCCAAAATCGCCATCCAGGGCCGAAACATTCATCCGGGATATGCCAAAGACAAGATGATCAACGCCCTGCATATCGCTTGTGAACTGGAATCGCTGTTACCCGCCGCCGAACGCCCCGAGCATACGGCCGAATATGAAGGGTTCTACCATTTGGTCTCCCTGAACGGTTCGGTGGAAGAGGCTTCGATGGAATACATCATCCGTGACCATGATCGCGCCAAGTTCGAAGCACGGAAGCATTGGATGGAAAGTGCCGTTCGGCTGCTCAATGAACGGTACGGAGAAGGGGTCGTCGAACTGACCCTCAAGGATCAGTATTACAATATGAAGGAGATGGTGGAACCCTATCCCGAACTGATCGAAAAGGCACAGCAGGCCATGAAACTGGCCGGAGTGACACCTGTTGTACGGCCTATTCGTGGCGGTACGGACGGTTCCCGGCTCTCCTACATGGGACTGCCCTGCCCCAACCTGTTCACGGGCGGCATGAATTTCCACGGGAAATTCGAATACTGCTCCCTGGACACCATGTGCAAAGCAGTACACACCTTGCTCGAACTGACGAAACTCTGGGGCCGGTAAGCGGTGTCGGGTTCTCTGCGCCCCATTGCAGAACGACACTTCCCATCCTGAGCGAACGGACCGGGCAACATCAAACCTCCGCCAATCCTCAAAAGCGGCGCTCCGTACAACAAAAAAAGACAGGCGATATGCCTGTCTTTTTTGTTCATTGCCATGTTTGGTTAAGCGCGACGAGCGAATCGGCGTTTTTTCCTCACCGGTTTCCATAAACGGGTCATCATGAAAGATTGCTTGTGGAACAAAAACAGCGGCAAAGAGACCCCGATCACCAAAGCAAACATGACAAACAAAGAGGTCAACCCGTTCTGGAAAATATCGACGACTAGCTGTTGTTGTACCTGAGGACTTTTCGCCTCCATAAAACGCAACAGCGACAGAATCGTCTTGTAAGCGTACATCCCAGGAATCATCGGTAGCAACGACGGGAACGAGAATATTTCGGCCGGACAATGGATCAGTTTAGCGGCCAGCATACTGAACATTCCGATGGTAAAGGCGGCAAAAAATGAAGCCGTCGGTAATCCCAGCGAGGTATGGGTCAACAAATAGAGGCGCAGGGCATGTCCCACGGCGGCTAAAACGGCCGAAATGGCAATAGCCCGTTTCGGCGGATTGGAGATCACGGCAAACCCCAACGCCGCTACCGCTGCGAAAAAGGCATCCCCCAATAGTGTTTCTATCAGATTTCCGTTCATAACGCGTAAGTTCCCAGAATAAGCAAAGTGGCCGATAACCCCAGTGAAATACAAATAATCAGACTCAACGCATTGACTGCCCGAGAAATTCCGATCAGCACATACCCTTCCAGCAGATCGATGATCGAATTGATCAACGGCACGCCCGGAATCAGAAACAATACACTGGCTCCCAAGGCAATTTGCGGAGTTTCACCCAACGAAGCCCACACGCCCAACGAAGCGATCATCGAAGCCACAAAAGCCGACAAGGTAAATATGGCCAAGTGATTGATGCGACGTAAAGTCATCTCCTGGCGAAGCAAAAAACCGACAAAAGTGGCCACGAAAACCAATCCCATTGCCCAGAAATCTCCGCCGAACAAACGACAGAAAGCGGCATTGGCAAACGAAACCAGCCACAACACCCACCAACGAGACAAGCGAGGTTTGGTCACAATCGCATTGAACTGTTCCCGCAGTTCGTACATCGTCAGATGGTTGTCATGGACTTGCCAACTCAAGGTACTGAGATTGGAAATGATTTCAAAGTTAAACGCCGTAGGTCGTATCGCCCGCAGTGAGGTCCGACGTACACTGTCATCCTGGCGATGAAGAACATGCAAGGTAATATGACGTTGGAAAATGGTCATTTCGGTTTCATATCCGAAAGCCCCGGCGATACGGGTCACATTGCGGACCACCCGCGAGGTATGGACACCGGCCCCCATCAGCGTGGTCGCATAATCCAGCAGGAAATTCGACAATTCCCGTACCGTCACCGGTTTGATCTTATCCTGAATCTCATGCAAACAAGCCTCACACAACGATTCACCCTCATAAACCCGATGAACATATTCCAACTGTTCCCGACTCAGGGTAACAGCCGGCACCGAGGCCTGTAACGAACACGCTGAATCGGCAACAACCGGTCTATGACAACGAGGACAAGTTTTCATATCTCATCTGACTTACGTTCGGTGTCCATTGCGAGCCATACCCTCTGGAACTTCCCCGATCGATTCTTTCCGAACCTTTTGATGTCTGCGGACAAAGATACGTAAAATCCACAAATTCGCTTCGATACATCGCTTTTCATGAAACGCTTTCCGGGGAATTTATCCTATCTTTGTTTCCATAAATTTTTCAAATCAAATGAAAATAGTCATTTTGGACGGATATTGCGTCAATCCGGGCGATCTTTCATGGCAAGACATTGAAACTTTGGGGACATTGGTCGTTTACGACTATACGGCTCCGAACGAAACCCTCGAACGCTGCCGGGATGCCGAAGCCGTCTTAACCAACAAAACCCGCCTTTCTGCGGATATACTCTCCGCTCTGCCAACGTTGAAATACATCGGTGTTTTGGCTACGGGTTATAACATCGTGGACTTGGATGCAGCCCGTCGACAGGGAATTACCGTCACCAACATCCCGGCATACAGCACCCATTCGGTCGCTCAAATGGTTTTCGCTCATGTGCTGAACATCACACAACAGGTCGGACACCACGCAGCCCGCGTTCGGGAAGGTGCCTGGACCCATAGCCGTGACTTCTGCTTCTGGGATACCCCTCAAATCGAATTGCAGGGGAAAACCATGGGAGTCATCGGATTCGGGCACACGGGATCGGCCGTCGCTTCGTTAGCACGGGCTTTCGGGATGGAGGTGTTGGCCTACACCTCCAAGGCGGCGGATCAACTGCCTCAGGGCGTCACCAAAGCCACCCTCGAAGAACTCTTCTCCCGGAGCGACATCGTCAGTGTGCATGCCCCCCTGACTCCCGAAACTCGCGGACTGGTCAATGCCGACCGGTTGGCCCTGATGAAACCGACAGCCCTGCTGATCAACACCAGCCGGGGACCGCTGGTGGACGAACAAGCCCTGGCCAACGCCCTCAATCAGGGCCAAATCCGAGCGGCAGGCCTGGATGTACTTTCCAGTGAACCGCCCCGGGCCGACAACCCGCTGTTGAGCGCCAGACACTGCTATATCACACCCCATATCGCCTGGGCCACACACGAAGCCCGCCGTCGTCTGATCGAAATCGCAGCCGACAACCTGCGTGCTTTCCTCGCCGGACAACCGATCCATCGGGTCGACTAAACAAATCAGCACCGACATAGAAACGGCGCATCCGTCATAAATCGGATGCGCCGTTCTTTTATTCTGAACGTCACAACAGAGCATCTGATCTCTGCTTTCCTTTTCAGTCTCTACGGGAAAGCGATCTCCACCATGCAGGGGCAATGATCCGAATGCCGGGCTTCCGGCCAAATTTCCGCCCCCCGCAACAACGGTTCGACTTCCTGAGTCGCCATGCAATAATCGATGCGCCAACCCTTATTATTGGCCCGAGCATTGGCCCGGAAACTCCACCAGGTGTACCGATGCGGTTCGGGATGGAAATAACGGAACGTATCCACAAATCCGCTCTCCAGAAAACGACTCATCCACTCCCGTTCTTCCGGCAAAAATCCACTGCTGGTCGCATTCCGCACCGGGTCATGAATGTCGATTTCCCGATGACAGATGTTATAATCGCCACACAGGATCAATCCAGGCCGCTCTTTTCGCAAATCATGGACATAACGATAAAACGCCTCGAGCCACTCCATTTTAAAGGCCTGTCGTTCCTCGCCCGAAGTCCCCGACGGATGATAAACGCTGACAATGGAAAGATCGCCGTAATCGGCCCGCAAGAAACGTCCCTCGTTATCATACTTCTCAATCCCCATTCCGGCAACGACACGATCCGGTTCCCGAAGGCTGAGAATCGCCACTCCGCTATATCCCTTTTTCTGCGCCGAATGGTAGTAGGCATGATACCCCAATGACTCAAAAGTATCGGCGGGAATCTGTTCGGGTTGAGCCTTGGTCTCCTGCAGGCATACCACATCGGGACGCTGGGCAGAAAGCCATTCGAGCAGGCCTTTGTTCAAGGCGCTGCGCAATCCGTTGACATTATACGTAACTATCTTCATATACCCAATAAATCGATTGACAGTCTCCTCTCTCTTGTAAAGCAGCTTCCCAGGCCAGCAGTTCTCTTTTACGTTCGAGCCCCCATCGATAACCGCTGAGTCTTCCCGAACCCTGCACCACCCGATGACAGGGAATCAGTCCCGACACCGGATTGTCACCCACCGCCGATCCGACAGCCCGACAGGCCGTCGGCCGACCGATCCAACGCGCCAATTCGCCGTACGAAACAAGTTGTCCCGGCCGAATCCCCGAAAGGGCCCGCCAGACCTGACATTGAAACTCCGTACCCCACAGATGCACCCTGACCGAAACTGGATCCGAATCAAAACGCAACAACGCCAGAGTCTGTCCCTGTTCGTCCGTGCTTTTCTCCCGCAAAACCGCTTCCGGGAACTGTTGTCGGAGCTCATTCCAAGCCTGTCGGGGGCGTTTCACTCCACCCCAAAAAGCAAACCCCTCGTTCCGAAGATGCCACTACGGCGGTTCCCCACAAAGTCAGACTGAAGGCATAAAAAATCTCGCGGCATTCGTTTCGTTTTTCAGAACGAGGCTCAACCTGTAAAATCACTTGATGAGCCCCGTCCGGAATAACGGAATCCGTCTTCGGTCGGAACCTCTCTTCGAACGGAGTGTTATTTTTCAAAAGAGGCACTCGATCATTTTCAAAACTCTGCCAATGGAACAAAAAACGTTCCGGCGTTACTCCCGTGACCCGTACGAATGCCTCACAAAACGGGGCAAGCGACAGACCACCGGCCTCCGCCAGTCTTTCCGACGTCCAAGTCGGCGCCCCGATACGACGCAACGTATCGAGCGCTCGTACCACGGATTCGAATGCGGGATCAGATGCGGCTGCCATATTCCACTTTCACAAAAGATTCCCTACAAAGATACACCTCTCTCCGAAAGAGACAAGTCTTTTTCTCCGAAGCCTCTCCTTCCTACGAAAAAACGCAGCCTCAAGGCTGCGTTTTAATCATGATGTCACGTAAAAGCACGCTCTCTATTTCAAAACTATCCTTCCGAAGAAACCGTTCCTCCATTCGACTTGGCCTTAGTGCCGGCTCCCCGACGCGAAGCCGTTCGACGACTCCCCGTACCTTTGGAAGTCGACGGTCGTACCGGCATTTCCGAACCGTTAATCGCCATCTCCGTCGCATTGGTGGTGGCCAGCGTATGGGGATCGGTGTAAGTCGCCTTATGACGGGACGAACGAAGCGGCCGAACCCGCTGCGCCGTCGTTTTTTCATTCTTCACCGGGGCTTTCATCCCGTCGAGATGCACCTCCAGCGCCTGCACCGAAATCACCACTTCCCGAATCGAAATCCACAGCGAAATTACCAATAATACCAGCGCAACACCGAACGTATACACCGCCGCCGTCTGAAAACCGATATAAATCAGGAATGTACATAACACGCACAACAACAGGCTGCTCACCCCGAAAATCTGCATCGAACGCGACATATAGAGCCGTTTGCGCAGATTATCCAGCTGACGCTGGGTAATCGGGGTGGGATTTTTGTCGTGTTCTGCTTTCAGGTTGCGGATCACCTGGGCATAAGAGAGAAAACGATTCGTATAGGCCAGCAGAATCAAGGAAACCGCCGAAAAGAGAATCGAAGGGGTGGTAAGCGTTAATTCTTCCATAAACATAACGTTAGATTTTTTTACTTTGCCATGGGGCTTTTTTCAGATACAAATAGGAGAAAACCAAAACACAAATCGCATACACATGTTCTGAAGTCCAACAAATGGCGACATCAGCCCGCCGAACAACGGCCACATAACCCACGAAAATGACATAAATGACCAGCGCAGCAAATTCCATCCACATGGCCGAACGCGTATTCCCCGTTCCGGAGACCGTATTGAAAAGAATCATGGCCGGGGTGGCGATCAGATAAGACGACGCCATTACCCGCATCGAAGCCACTGACGCCGCCAACAGTTCGGGATCATCGGTGTAGAGCCTCAAAAGCACCGACGGGAATAACAACATAAAAGCCATCAGCGGCAAGATGATGCCATAACACAGACCGATAATTCGCCGGCTTGTATACAGCACCTGATCACTTCGTCCGGCCCCCATCAGGTTGCTGACCAGCGAGCTGGCGGTCGAAGCGAAAGACTGAAGCACCAGAAAGGCCAAGGCCGAGACATTCCGTACGATGTTGCTGACGGCCAGCGAGCGTTCCCCCAGGTGTTCGATCACCACGAAAAAGACAAACCATACGGCCACCGAAGTAAACGACTGCAACATGGTCCACACCGATACTCCGAGCATATGGCCTAACAGGGATCGCGAAAAACCGACGAAGTGAAACAAGCGATAACGTGTCCAGTCCACCTTCAAATAGGTATACAGCACGAAGAAAAGAGCAGAAATCGCCTCGGCGATCGAAGAGCCCATGGCGGCCCCGGCGATGCCCAGTGCCGGGCATCCCAATTTCCCGAACACCAGTACATAGTTAAGCGCCACGTTCGACAGCACCATCACCAATGAATTCAAAGTGAGAATTTTCGTGCGAGTGATGCCGACGTAGAAAGCCCGGAACATCAGCGAAACGAAGGCAAAAAAGAATCCATAAACCCGCCAATGGATATACTGTTCGGTCGCCTTGCACACTTCCGGAGAATCGATCAC
>Ga0192261_1068_pt1 | contig 22009 bp, 18 predicted proteins | sample Koala_Koa23_G3_FD_131283 | JGI IMG/M metagenome (GOLD analysis project Ga0192261, IMG submission 131283) | Enriched cells from koala feces incubated with labeled cellulose particles, San Francisco Zoo, California, United States - Koala_Koa2-3_G3 ... | reverse complement strand
AATGCAATAGCACAAATTGCTATGTTGATAAAAAAGGTTTTAGCGGGAAAAAAGCCGTTATAGGCACATTAGTCGCTGGTCCTATCGGAGCTGCTGCCGGTACTATTAACAGCAATAGGATAAAAATAACTTGTCTGGATTGCGGATATTCCTATTATGCCGGAAAGTATAAAAAAGAACGCACCAAAATTCAAGCAAAAGAGCAGCCACAAGAGTTCAGTGCAACAATATGGATGATTTTTTCTGTCCTATTTGCGTTTTTCGCTTTTCTGATATGGTTGATTTTTGATAGCCCATTTTTTGGTTGCATAAGTGCTGCATTTTTTATATCTTTTTTGATAACGGGGCTTATCAAATTCCTAAATCGATAATCTCAAGGGGCGGCACGACCGCCCTTTTTTCGTGCCTACTACCTGCATTTGTCAGAAATAATCGGCGAAACAATTACGGACGCTATACGGGACGGAAAGTAACTTTGGAATTGCTATCTTTGTTCCTGATGCAACACGTTAAGTGGTAACTTGTCCGATTCTGTTGCTGGTTTGTTGCTCACAGATTTTACAGAGCAAAACAACACGCTCAAATACAGCAATATAATGATTTAATTTCACGTTTTGCATCGGTAAATAATGCGCCTTTTGGGTCATCAGTCGTTTAGGAATGAAAAAGGAGGTTAGATACCGATTAAATTTCACATTTTCTCTCTTTTACACCTAATTTTTCACCGTTTTTATCATTCTTGTTCCCCGTTTGTCCCCAGAGTCTTATCAAGGGACCACATTGTGTCTCTCGTCCATTTTTCAGGGATACTTATAAGAAGATATTTTCTACTAAGGAAATGTGCTAAAATCACTCAAAAAGCGTCGACAACACGCCCAAACTTTGCCGTTAATATGCACACCGAGTCTAAAAACCAATCCATCCCAGCTATAAAACAGCAATTGCAAATCCGGAATAACCGCGGATCTATTCCGAATTATACCTAACCGATAGACATTAAATATAAAAAAATCCGTAGGACCGATACAACAACCTGCGTATACCAGACAACTCAATACTCTCAATCGAATATCACCCCCGGATTCATAATCACAGGGCTCTTCCACTTCACACCATAATCCTCTCGCAGAACTTTTTCCTTAACGCTCCAATAGGCCAGACAGAAACCCATACCTCGTGGATAATCTTCCAACAGAGCATATATTTTCTTATTAGCCTCATCGATAATCTTTTCGTACTTCTCGCTCCATTCTATGGGATCTCTTTTGAGATAACCTTTGAAAAAAATCTTATCAAAACGACCTTTATCGGCATACTCTACATTTTGCCGATAATAGGCCAATTCGGCTTCAACCGCCTCACTGGCGTCCAATTCATGATCACACAAAGCTTCAATACGTCGGATTACGGTATGTTCTAATTCCAGCAGCTCAATAGTCAGTCTCGGATGATTTGAAATAGTCCCTCTCATTCTTTGTATGGCAATATACAAATTATCCAATCTGTCATCATAACCTTCGAGAAAGTAGGCAATATTCAGAAAATCCCTCGCCAAAGAGGCATTTTCCCATTCTCTATCCTGATCCTGCATATTTTCTTCTGCGATCAGAACATCCCCACAACACACCTCCCAATGTGCATCAAGAGCCGCTTCCGTACCCTTACGTCCGCACTTGGCGGCATTTTGGCGAGCCTCTGTCAACTTTTCCCTGTAATCGTCCGCGTTATCCATTTTACAGTCAATCCTTCTTAAGCTCAAACACGAAAAACATCATTCTATCACGAAGTTTTTCACCAATTGCAATTCATCGGTAGGAGGCGTCTCATTTTCAAAAAGAGGACACAATATGGTATTTTCCGTACTCTGTTTGCCGTCTATATCCATCGCATGAGTTACCACACTCTCCAAAAAATAAGTTTCTGCCCGTTTTTCCTCATACATCTGATTGACCAAATCATGGCATTCTTTAATCATCTTACCGCCTTGTTTGAGCATCTTTCCATAGGAAAAAGCCGCTAAGCCCAATTCGGGCAGACTCAACGACGCACTGGCCTGCATAAGGGTCAACTCCCTGAGTTCAAGTTTCATGGCATTCAGCTGCTCCAACTGTTTCTGGCAACCGGTATATTCCCTGACGATAGAAGAGAGGTTGTCTCCTCGCTTCGATTGAAGCGTTACAGCCTTGCAAGCCACTCCTGCCTCCGTTTCCAAATAGTAAGTATAAATATCGTATTGTGGCTGAGATTTCTCAATCATGTCTTCGACTTTCGTGTAAATGTTCGAAACGCCGGATAAGAATCTGTCCACCTCTTGCTGTCCCGAAGATTTCGGTCGTGTCCATGGGGTGATGCCTTTTTCACTCCATACAGGTTTTGTAATCACAGCTTCGGACAAACGTGCGTCTTTGGGAATATTTAAAGTCGCATGATCTTTTGAAAGTTTGATGTCGTAGAAAATAAACTGTCCAGACCAATTGTCGGTATTAGCCAGCCAGAACATCAATTGCTGGCAACCGTCAATAGGTACAGTAATCGTCTGAGGCTCCATGGTTTCATATACTGTCAGTTGAGCCATCACTTTATGGTCAGCCGCAATGAGCAGCGTTTCCTTATAATCGTCAGGACGAATATAAGGTTTATAACAGGCCACCGTAAATGTTACACTATTATACTCTCCGTAAGTGTTAAAAGCCGCACAAGAGGATTCCAGGGCTTCTCCGCCTGCCGCAAGCATGAGCAAAGCCGCCGCACCGATCAACGTACTGCCGACAACGGCTCCACCTACCGCCACACCTCCGGCCACAAACGCTGACCCTACAGCCGCACCACCTATGGCTCCTGCCGCAGCTCCGTCACTCCCTGCAAGTGGACCATAATCCAATGAAAAATGTACGCTTGTTTGCAGCAGAAAGCCCTTATTGATGCGTTGACCTTTTAAATCGAAATAATTTTTCTGGGTCGTCCCATCATAAAAAATACCGTCATTGGACTGTTTCATGGGACTCACATAATGGATGTATGGAGCACCGAGATCGATCAGATCAATAGTGTAAGGACATTCGGGTTTGGGATGTACAAACAAGTCATTTTTGACTGGTTCACCCCGATACACCACCACGTCGGCTATTCCGTATGCGGCAACATCCAAAGTTGAAGAGCCGGCCGTCTCAAAACGCAATTTTCGACATTTATTTAACGGAACGATGAAATCTCTATTGGGATAGGTGGCTATCAGCGGCTCTTCAAGCACCAGTTTGTCATCGGCATAGACTTTCAGAATATCATTGTTAAGCGCTCCACTCTTACCAATGTACCCAGCCGTGAAACTGACATAATCAAATTCGTTACCGAGATCGAAAACGGCATATGATCGCGTGTCGTTGCTTAATACATTCGCTTTGTTGTAAAATACAATTCCTTCACTATAACGCACACCCCCCATGGAAAACGTAATATAGTCCGACGAACCATCGTAAATTTGCTTTTCAGTCTGGGCCAAAGCAGTGTAGGGCGGTATATTGGATATAAGTTTGCAAACATCAGGCAAGGTTTTCAAACGAGGATCAACGGTGACATCGCTATCCTCCACAGTCTCGCGAGGAACAACACCCTGAGGATAGGCCATGATATGGGCAATGCCAGCGCGCATGGAGCCTTCTGCCTGTTCCGAATGGAAAGACAACATACGGCATCCTGACACATCCAATGTTACCTCTTGGGCAATATCATCATACGTCAACTCCAGCTCATATATGATCTTATTGTCAGCTTTTACCGTAATCCACCCTTTCCCTGTCCCAGAGTTTGCGCTGTTTAATGGTCCCACCACGAAACTCAACTTGGCATATTGCCCTCCGAGATTAAAATAAGACCATCCGGGATTGCTGCCCGAAATGGCCCTTTCCATATTCACAGAAAGACCGGACTCATACTTTTGACCGTTAATTATCAAACTATTGAAATTATCTTGAGGCAACACATTCACCATTCTGTTGTTTTGGAAATAGGGTCGCAGATCCTTGACCAATTCAATGGCTTCCGTTTTTTTATTCGATATGTTACCGGTTTCCACAGGAGTTTGGCCGGCGGTCCAAAGTGTTGCTTCAGCAAAACCGATCTCTCCATTTCCTGACACCAATGCAAACTTCAGTTCGTTTACACCCTTTACATCGAGCTTGATTCGTTTCGGGATACCATAAGGATAGACTAATTCATCCATCACTTTACGTCCATCGGCATATACCGTAACGATCCTCGGGTCGGTATCGACGCCGGTACCGCCCGCTCCTCTGCCAAAATCTTCATGCCCCAGCACAAACATCAAAGACTCATACTTGCCGTTCAGGTGAAATACGGCAAATCCCGGTCTGTAAGGCCCCTGAGCATATCCAATGGTAAACCCTCCATACCATTTTAATCCTCCGCTCATGGCTATCTGCTTGGAACCCGAACCGGTATATTCATAAGCAGTATAACGGTATGAATCAACAGGCTTGCAGACATTCACCAAATATGTCGGTTGGGCAAGCAGACATACATGGCTCATAATAACCGCCCCAAAGATCGCAACAAACTTTTTCATGCATTTATCATTTTACGCACCTTTGCAACCAATACCACAAAAGCGCCCTAATCAATATAGGTAAGTTACTATAAAAAATGATAAAAACAAACAAAAGGCCAGCGATTACACGGGCGCCAATCTACGAAAAGTCATGACAAGTGTCCGCTGCCACCAGACACCGATTGGAATTCTATTTCAAAGATATGGTTTTCATGCTTTCAGATCGGGCGACAAAACCGCAACAAGAAGAATACGTATACCATCGGAGCGCATGAGGATTCATGCCCCAAGTCGCGTCCAACATTCCCGCTCCTCTGCGCACTTTCCCGAGACGGTCATTACCCACGTCCTCGATAGCCACGAAGAATTACCTCGACTTCAGGCAAATAAGATTTCCCGAAAAGATTCAAATGATTCAACAGGTGATACAGACGGTAGAGATTCTCCCGATATTCCCACCCTTCCGGCAAAGGATACTCTTGCCGATAAGCCTGATAAAACGAGTCCGGAAATCCACCGAAAAGACGTGTCATCGCCAATTCAGCTTCACGATGGCCATAATAAACGGCAGGATCGATCAGCACTACCTTCCCCGAAGATCCGCATAAAAAATTACCGTTCCATAAATCTCCGTGTAATAAACAAGGCGGTTCTTCACTCCCTCTCAACAACTCCGGCAGACGATGTTCCAAAGCGCTGAAATCCGATCGGATACCTGAAGTAACATACCCATTCCGTTCGGCCAATCGAAACTGGAACAACAAGCGTTTCTGAAAATAGAAAGCCGTCCAATCCGTTCGTTCACACCCTTCTGCACAATTAAGCTGAGGATTTGCCCCGATAAAATTATCTTCGTAAAATCCGAAAGAGGAAGCGGTATATCGATGCATCCGCGCTAACGAACGACCGAAATCCTCAAAAAAATCAGCCTTCATGCTGCCCCGTTCCACATAACGGGTCAGCACGAAATTCTCCCCTACAGCTACCGCATTCACCACCGAAATCGCCCCCGAGAGAGCCAGTTCCCGCAAACCGTTTGCCTCACAACGATACATCCGGCTTGCCACACCCTTTTTCAGAAAATAGTTTTCCCCAGAAAGGGTACGAAGCCTCCCGCCATAAGCAATCCGGTCGATCGATTCGGCGGAGAAAGGTTCCCCCAGGCACTCTTCCAACTCTTGTCGCAGAGCAGTGGCCTTCATGTTTCTAATTATAAATCGATGGTTCCGCTAACTGAAGCCAATACACCGGCCGTCAACTCTTTCACCAACAAGTAGGGCTCATACATTTGACGATCTCCGGCCGCATAAATTCCATATGAGGCTGCCGACACGAACCCCACCCGACCGTAGTACTCCGGATCACCCAACACCGCTACAGCTTTCCAGCCCAGTTCCTCGGCCCGACGAAAAGCATCCTGCATCAATTGCGCGCCAATACCTTGTTTCCGATACCGCAAGTCAACGGCCAAAGGAGCCAATAATAAAATGCGAAAAGGCTCTACTCGAGGCACACAGACCCGATCCGGTCGGATAAAACTTTTGCTCAACATCAAATGGCCGACTAATCGATCTCCGCAGTAGGCCACCAAAGAGAGTTCAGGAATATAATTGCGTCCCTGACGCAAACGTTCCACATAATCCTGTTCGTCCCCGGCAGACACTTTCGCGGATAAAAACGCTTCTCGCACTAAATCATATACCGCAGAAAATTCACACGGACTCTCAGGACGTATTATGATTTCAGACTCCATAGGTTCATTCAGCTATTTTTTAATGGCGCAAGATACGCGTTTTTCCGGGTTCAGCCAACGAAATCTCGCAAATAACCCTACCTAAAATATTTTCCATCTGAAGCTCAGCCATTCACCCATCTGCCTGGCAACAAGCCATTGGATCGTAGCCGAGAAATCCGTATCTTTCGACATTCTCATTTATGGACTTCTATGATCGACCCGAATACCCTTGACTTTCTGAAAGCTCTCCGTGAAAACAATTATCGCGAATGGTATCATACCCATAAATCCGCATGCGATGCGGCCAGGAACAACGTTCTGGAGACCGCGTCCGAAATGATAGCCGGGTTAAACCGCATCGACCCTTCGATCGGTTATCCCGACCTGCGCAAATGTCTGTTCCGTACCGCTCGCGACACTCGATTTTCCCCCGACAAAACCCCATACAAAACCCATATCGGCCTTGTTTTCAGCCCGGAAGGAAACACTCATTGCCGCACCTCGGTTTTTTATCTACACATTGAACCAGGAGGCAGCCTTCTTTCCGGAGGCTTGTACATGCCCGATAAAGATCGGCTGAAAGCCGTTCGGGAAGCCATCGTCGAAGAATGGGAAGAATTCTCAGATATCATCCAGGCTCCGTCATTCCAACAAAATTTCGGGGATTTGTGCCGCGAAGAAAAGATACTAAAACGCGTTCCTGCCGGATTCGACAAAAACTTCCCAGGTGCCGACTACCTGAAATTCACCTCATTTTACGTCAATAAAATGTTCCCGGATCAGGCGATCTGCCACCCTTCTTTCGTAACGGAGGCACTGCGCACTTTTGAACAAATGGCTCCTTTGCACCTTTTCCTCAATCGGGCACTCCAAATCGGCTAAATGATCTTTCACGATTATTTTCAATGGATCACCGATTGATCCCGACCCGAAAACGACTGCAAATTCCCACAATAGCCACCTCGTCAAAGAATCTCCAGATCCTCATTAGGCAATCCCGAGGAAAAAATGTACTTTTGCAAAAATTCATTCATCCGGGATCTGAGCCCAAAACCCGATCGATATGAACATACAATGGCCTAAACGGCGCTATCTATCCCTGTTGCTGTGCGGAATGATCTGCATGGGTATACTGAGCGGATGCCTCAAAAAATCGGAGTATATCACCGATCGCATCGGCATGGCTTTGGCTCCACGCAACAACAACTGGGGAGCTGCCGTTTCCAAATACGGGACAGCAACAGCGGCATCCTACTCCCTGCCCTATTATATCACCAACGCTAAGTCCAGCAACACAATGACCGACAGCGCCAGCCAGCGTTCTCAGTTAATCAGCATGGCCTATCCGGAAGAAAATCCCTGCAAGGTCATCATTATTTCGCCGGTCGGACAAGATGCCGAAAGCATGGACAGCCTTGTCAAGTCGCAAATCCCGTTGATCTTTTTCGAACGTCCGGTAGAAAATGTCGATTACGCCTACCTGGTCACCGGAGATAACGAACAGGCAGGACAACTCGCAGCCTCATTCATTCTCGACACCTTAGGTTCAGTCAGACCCAACGTATTGGTACTGGAAGCGGCCGATACCAATTACCAAATTCGGCTGCAGGCATTCCGTACCCAATTGGGAATACCCACCATTGACTCTTTGGTAAGCACTCCGACCAAGGCTGTCGGCAAGGCTATGATGTTATCCGTTTTGGAATCCGAAGGATCGGAGTCGATCAATGCCGTTTATACCGCTGACGACGATCTGGCATTAGGGGTATTGGAGGCCCTGACCGATCAAATGAATACGACCGTAAAAGTGGTGGTAGGTTGTGGCGGAGAACAAGCCCTGCTGGACCTCATCCAATCCACCGAAACCCGTGCCATCGCAACCACGCTGTATGATCCGGCCATGATCCGCAGTTGCGTTGAAGTAGCCTATCGCATTGCCATTCTGGGAGAGACTCCGGATCAAAAGGAAGAACTTCATCCCTCGGTATTGATCGACCGTTCGAATCTGGCCGAGTATCTCAATGAGGAATCTTATTATTAAAGCGGTTTCTATTGAGGACACACATCCAACCGATTTCTCGGACCCATTGGTTACATCTTACTCTCGCTAACATTTTTCTTTATGGAGGCCATCCGACTGACCCATACCGACGATCCCTTGTTCGCCCCCGTATGGGAAATCTACCAACATAGTTTTCCTCTCTCGGAACAGCGTACGCTGCCCCACCAGCAAACGGCCCTGCGTTCTTCGGATTTTCATTTCATGATCTACCAGGAAAAGAATATTATCATAGGATTCATCGGCTATTGGGAATTCGAAGACTATTTATACATCGAACACTATGCCATCAATCCCGCACTACGCGGAGGAGGATACGGCAGCCGCATTCTCCGGGATTTGATCCGGCACACCCAACGTACGATCATTCTGGAAATCGATGAAGTCAAGGATGAGCTTTCAACCCGTCGTCTCCACTTCTATCAACGCCTGGGTTTCGTCATGAACCCCTATCTGCATCCTCTGCACCGATATCGCGAAGACACTGAACATCAGGATGCCACTTTACACATCCTCACTTATCCGCAAACAATCGATGCCGCAACGTACGAACGTTTCCGTCGCGATTTAAGGGACATTGTCATGAAGCGGGATTAACACCGACCTGCGAGAGTTTATGAATCGACACTTTAAACCGCTATATTCCGCCAGACTCCGTTGGGCTATTTTGACGGCCGCGACGATCGCGGTTCTGCTGAGTATCGTACAAATCATCACCGACCCACCTTTACTGTTAGGCGAACGATGGTTCTCCGGGGGCGGATGGTATCAAATTGTTCTGGCATCCGTTGCCGGAGGCTGGTTATATACCCGCATGGACCCCGTTTCCACTCGAAGCCGCTGGCGAAAAAGGACATGGATGTTCTTCACCGTTATCTTTTTTGCCCAATTACTTTTAGGACTTTGGGCCGATCCGGTTTTCCTAATGAGCGGCGAGCTGCATTTTCCGGTTCCGGACCTTATTCTCGGAGGAGCAATCTATCGATGGCAAATCGGCTTCATGCCTCTTCTCTTCCTCATTACCGTCCTTTTATCCGGAGGGGCGTGGTGTCATCAGCTTTGCTATTTCGGGGCATTGGATGCCTGGGCTGCCAGAAATTCTTCTCGCCCCAGTCGTCTCAGCTCTTCTCGACGACAACAAATCCGTCTGAGTATCCTGACACTTTTTATGCTCGCCGCCCTGTGTTTCCGTCTATTCGGTCTATCATCGCTATGGGCTACCGTATGGGCAGCCGGAGCAGGATTGCTGGGGCTCTGTGTACTGCTCTTCGGTTCTTACCCCCGTCGGCAGATGATTCATTGCTCTCTCTATTGTCCGCTCGGCACTTTAGTCTCATATGTAAAGCAACTCTCTCCCTGGCGATTTTGTATCACTGAACAATGTACCCACTGCCTGCACTGCACCACTCATTGTCCTTACGGTGCCTTGACCGCTTCCGACATCCAACAAAGAAAGCCCGGCCAAAGTTGTACCCTTTGCGGAGACTGCCTTCCCCATTGTCCGCATCAGGCCTTGGTTTATCGGTTTCCTGGCTTAAAATCCTCCACGGCCGAACATCTCTGGCTCTGTGTCGGAGTAACGCTCTATATCTGTTTTTTGATGCTGGCCCGTATCTGAAACAAAAACCGCCTGCAAATAAAAACAGGTTGGTGCCACCGACCAGCGATAACACCAACCCCACTAACTACTAACTATTAACCTAACTTCTACAACAATTACCTAACTGACATAGGGTTGCGTAGAAATCTTCAGAACCTCGTATCATACTCCGTTCTGCGGGCTTTCTGCCCGTATTTCGTTTTTCACATAACCAAAGGTAATCTATCGACTCTCCAAAGAGTAAAATTTAATACTACAAAAATAATTTTTTTTCGTTTTTTTTCAAAATCTTCTCTCTTTAACAAGTATTTAACTTGTCTTCTCCACATTTTCACCACCTGTCGTTCTTTGTTACAAATACCAAAACAGGCAACCCCAACTTCTCGTAAATTTCTTTTGTTTTTTATATCTTTAACGAAAGATCAGGTTTAATTCGTATACATTATCCTAAAAAAACAGAAAAATGAATTTCTACCACACTTCCGCCGGAGAAATCGGCATTCAACCCATCGGACACGGATCGGTCATGTTGCGCTGGCACGACAAAATCGTACAGATCGATCCTTATAGTGCCGTCGCCGATTACCGTCAACTACCTCAGGCCGACATGATTTTGGTCACCCATGACCACTACGATCACTACGACCCGACCGCCATCGAAGCCTCCCGGAAAGCAGACACCATCTTGATCGGAAAATTTCCGGAAGACACTCCGATCACCTGCCGGATTCCACTCGATAACGGAGAAAAAACACAATGGGAAGGTATCGACATACAGGCTGTTGCCGCTTATAATCAAATCCATTTCCGCGCTCCAGGTGAACCGTTCCACCCCAAAGGCTTCGGCAATGGTTATCTGCTGAAAGCGGGAGAACTGATCCTTTATATAGCCGGAGACACCGAACTGATTCCCGAAATGCATCATTTGGGCCCGATCGACATTGCCTTTTTACCGCAAAACCTCCCCTATACCATGGATATGGAGATGTTCATCGAAGCAGCAAAAGTGGTGCGGCCCCGCATTCTATATCCCTATCATTACGAAACCATCGACCGTACCGCTTTAGCAAAAGCCTTACCCGATATTGAACTACGTTGGAAATAAAAATGAAACCTCGCCCCACATTAGTGGGTAGCGATATAGATCCAATCGAAACAGTGTGGAGCCGCCGAAGCCACATAATAATCCTCCGGCGTCAGGGAACAAGTAAGCGTCCGATGGGCAATCAACAACTGGCGACGAGTCATCCGGTTATATAATTTATACGGAATCCGAAACAACAAACGGGGCAACCAGCGATGGAACTTCAACACATCCCGTTGCAACAGATGTTGGACCGTTTGTTTGTTTTTTTCATAATACTCCATCGCCTTGGGCCCACCGAATATACCCATGGGCTCCACTTCCCGGAAACGATACCGCAACAAATTATAGAGCTCATCCCCCAGATACTCCCGGACATACCAAGGATTACGCGTCAGTGACATTTGACGATTGGGAGAGATCAAAATCAGACGTCCCCCGGGACGCAACATCCGATGCAGTTCCCGAATCATTTCGAAATCGTCCCGGGTATGTACCAAAACATGGTAGGAGATAATAAAATCGAAACTTCCACTGGCCTGAATGAAAGGAGGTTGAGCGACCCGATGGAATTCGACATGTTCCCAGCATGTAGGGTCGATCCGACACGCATGTCGGCTAACGATCGTCAGACTGCGCACACGAGGGGTCAGCAAATCCATACCCTCCGGATAGCAGTCGCTGATTTCCAATACGTCACCTGACACCTGCCCGGCAATATAGGTAAAAATCGCCCGGCGGCGTTGATACTGAAAATTATCGGACATATCCCGTGAGGAGGAGGTATCAGGCATAAGAGTCCGGAATTAAAACCAACACAAAGATAAAAATTCCCGATAATTAAAAAAATTTTTTAAATCACTTCCACACCCCGTTCTTTCAACAGAGTCAAACCCAGATCTTTGAGCTTGTATTTCTGGATTTTCCCGCTGGCCGTCATGGGATAGGTATCCACAAAGAAAATATATTTCGGAATCTTATAACGGGCAATCTGGCCCCGACAGAACAATTTCACTTCCTCTTCGGTCAGTAACTGTCCCTCTTTCACCTTAATAAAGGCCCCTACCTCTTCCCCATATTTCGGCGAGGGAATGCCCGAAACTTCCACACTTTCAATCTGCGGCATGTTATACAGGAAGTTCTCGATCTCCCGCGGATAGATATTTTCCCCGCCTCGGATAATCATCTCCTTGATACGCCCCGTAATCCGGAAATACCCCTGTTCATCCATCACACCCAAGTCTCCCGAATGCAAAAAGCCGTTTTCGTCGATAATGGCCGCCGTAGCTTCGGGGTTTTTGTAGTACCCTTTCATGATATTGTAGCCTTTGCAGCACATTTCGCCCTGAACCCCTACGGGACACTCCTGATTCGTTTCGGGATCGAGTACCTTTACCTCCACGAACGGCAACGAACGCCCGACGGTCGTCGCCCGGATTTCCGGAGAATCTGTCACCCGGGTAGCCGTCATCCCCGGAGAAGATTCGGTCAACCCGTATACGCTGATAATATCCCGGCAATACATTTTCTCCATCACCTGTTTCAGGGTTTCGATCGGACAAGGCGCTCCGGCCATAATCCCGGTACGCAAAGTCGACAAATCGAACATGTCGAACATCGGATGATTCAGTTCGGCAATAAACATCGTGGGCACACCGTACAACGAAGTACATTTTTCCTTTTGTACGGAGGCCAACACTTTCAGCGGATCGAAATCTTCGACCATCACCATGGTCGATCCATGCGTAATGACCGCACACAACGACAAGACGCATCCGAAACAGTGAAACAACGGCACACAAGTCAACACCCGATCGGCCGGTGTATATTGCATACACTCCCCGACCGTCAATCCATTATTTAAGATATTGTGATGCGTCAGCAAAACCCCTTTCGGAAATCCTGTCGTACCCGATGTATATTGCATGTTCACCTCGTCATGCGGATCGACCTTCGCACTCGCCTCCCGCAAAGCCCGATCGTCATCATAATGACCACGCACCAACAGTTCGGTGGTCGTATACATACCCCGTTGTTTTTCGTGACCGATGTAAACTACATTACGCAGTTCCGGGAAACGTTCGGAACGCATCTTGCCTCGTTCGCACACATAAAGTTCGGGCACCAGATCGTACATGATCTGCACATAGTCGCTATCCCGATAACCGTTTACCATACACATGGTATGAATATCCGCGTTTTCCAGGATATACGCCAACTCGGCCGATTTATAATTGGTATTGACCGTCACCAGCACGGCCCCGATTTTAGCCGAAGCAAAGAAAATCGTCAGCCAATCCGGCACGTTCTTGGCCCATACGCCAACTTTGCTCCCTTTGGTCACGCCGATCGAGAGAAAACCGCGCGCCAAATCATCCACCCGCTCATTAAAGGTTTTATAGGAAAATCGCAAATCCCGGTCGGGATAAACGATAAAATCATGATCAGGCATCTCGGCCGCCCATTTTTCGAGCAACCCGCCCATGGTATAATCGATCAACTGCATAACTTCTCCTCGCGGGTCTGCCCCACCGCCCGCATGATTGAATGAAACGGTAAACACAACGCATCTTCGACCGGCAGATCCGGGGCCGAACCTGCCTTACCCTCTAAAAATATTTCCGGCCGTTTGCGGTCATTCGACCACATGGACCTTCCGAAGAAATTCCCAGACAGGGTATCGAATTCGTAGGATTTTACGAAGCCCAAAAATTAAAATGGCGTATAAGTCACGGCCAAAACCTGCGCCTTTTCCCCTTCGCCCGGGGTCGTCAGGACATGAGGCACAAACGAATCGTAATAGATACTGTCACCCTGTTCGAGGACATACGATTCATGGCCATACGCCAGCACGGCCCTGCCTTCGAGTACATACAGAAATTCTTCTCCTTCATGCTGTGAAGGTTCGGCTCCCTCCGGATTGAGGTAATTAACCTCGATGAGCAGCGGCTCCATCGTGCGATCGCTTTTTTCCTGAGCCAGCGAGTAGAAATTCAAATGATTACGTACTTCCGTATTGTCATTGGAGGTGCTGATCGTCGGAGTTAACTTCTTGTTGCAGTGAACGGCCGGCGACTGACACTCTTCCCCATCGAGAATCGTACCCAAACGCAGTTTCAATGCCTGCGCAATCCGAATCAGGGTCGCCATCGACGGCTTATGCTCACCATTTTCGATCATTTCCAGCTGACGGGGATGTAAAGCCGTCTCGGCAGCCAGATCCTGGAGGGACATTCCGTTCTCTTCCCGAAATTGTTTGATCTTTCGTCCGATTCTGTTAGTCATGAAAATGAATGTTTAAAAGAATTTTTATTCTAATTTAGCAGACGGAACGCTCGCCTGCAACCTGAAGAAAGTCAAAATTACGAGCCCCAACGGTACGTATAGATTCCGAAAGCGAGCTTCAATTTTTAACAACTAAGTATTTTTCTTAACTTTGAGGGTTTAAATCCGATTCCATTATGAAAATTACCATCATAGGGGGCGGCAACATGGGAGGAGCCATGGCCAGAGGAATGGCTGCCGGAAAGATCGTACCCGCATCGAACATCTGTGTCACCACGAAAAGTGAAGCCTCCGCGCAGAAAATCAGCGCCAGTAATCCGCAAATCCATACCGGCACCGACAACCGGAAGGCTGTCGAAGGTGCCGATCTGATCATTTTAGCCATCAAACCGTGGCTGTTGGAAGGAGTGGTCGAGGAGATCAAATCCGGACTCGATTACACGCGTCAGGCCATTGCATCGGTGGTTGCCGGTGTCAATTTCGAATCGTTGCAACGTATGCTCGACAACGGCAGCGGTGTCCGCCCCACCCTGTTCCGCATTATTCCCAATACCGCCATTTCAATCGGCGAGAGCGTCACCTTCATCGCGGCCGAAGGGGCCGATGATCAACAAATCGACACGCTGAAAAGCATCTTTGATGAATTGGGGCTCACCCTGGTTATCCCGGAAGCGATGATGCCCGCCGGAACCTCGTTGGCATCATGCGGCATTGCTTTTGCCCTCCGATACATGCGTGACTCCATACAAGGTGGGGTTGAATTGGGTTTCAGCCCTCAAGAGGCGCGTCAAATCGTCATGCAAACCGTTCGGGGCGCGCTGGAAATGCTCGCTCACAACAATACGATGCCCCAAGCCGAAATCGATAAGGTAACGACTCCGGGAGGCATCACCCTGAAAGGACTCTCGGCTATGGACGATGCCGGATTCACCGCAGCCGTCAAAGCCGGATTAATCAAAAGCCGATAACCCATGAAATACCGATTCAAACGCATCGTTGTCAAGATTGGCAGCAACGTATTGGCTCGTCCCGATGGAACACTGGACATTACCCGGATGTCGGCACTGGTCGACCAAGTCGCCGAATTGACCCGCAACGGCGTAGAAGTAATCCTGGTCTCTTCCGGGGCCGTTGCTTCAGGCCGCAGCGAACTTTCTCTTCCTCAAGGGCGCAAACTCGATCCGGTTTCGGCCCGCCAACTCTTTTCGGCAGTGGGTCAGGCCAAGCTCATCAACCGTTATTATGAGTTGTTCCGCGACCACCGCATCGCCTGCGGACAGGTGCTCACCACCAAAGAGAACTTCGGCACCCGTCGCCACTACCTCAATCAGCAGAGCTGCATGAACGTCATGTTGGAAAACGGAGTCATCCCGATCGTCAACGAAAACGACACGATTTCGGTCACCGAATTGATGTTTACCGACAACGATGAACTTTCGGGGATGATCGCCACCATGATGGATGCGGAGGTATTGATTATCCTCAGCAATATCGACGGCATTTTCAACGGCAACCCATCGGATCCGGCTTCGCAGGTAATTCGCGAGATCGATCCACGCCACAGCGACCTGTCGGCCTACATCCAGACCGGGAAATCGCAATTCGGCCGCGGGGGCATGCTCACCAAAAGCCGTATCGCCAATCAGGTAGCTAATGAAGGCATCGAGGTAATCGTCGCCAATGGAAAGAGAGACAATATTTTAACAGAACTTTTAAAACCTGACAGCGATACGATTTCGACCCGTTTTCTGCCCGCCGAAAAGAGCCTCTCTTCGGTCAAAAAATGGATCGCCAATTCAGAAGGTTTTGCCAAAGGCGAGCTGCATATCAATGCGCAAGCCTGCGAAGCTCTGAACCGGCCCCAAGCGACCAGCCTTTTAGCGGTAGGCATCGAGAAGGTTGAAGGTGCTTTCGAAAAAGACGACATCGTGCGCATCATGTCACCGGAAGGAGTTCTTATCGGAGTAGGACGAGTGGCTTTCGACAGCGAACGGGTCCGCCGCATGATCGGTAAAAAAGGGGGAAAACCCATCGTCCATTACGACTACCTGTACCTACATCAACCCTTCAGTTAAAATTATTTAATCTGGTAAATTTCAACAATAATGTCTATCATAAAAGATTTGGAACTGGCTCGACGGGCATCCCTCGAGCTCAACCTGATCGGTGAAGCGAAAATCAATGCGGTATTGCGTGATATCGCCGATGCCGCCGAAGCACAAACCGAACAAATCCTGCAAGCCAATGCTCAGGATCTGGCTCGCATGGACCGTCAACATCCGATGTACGACCGTCTGATGCTGACCCCCGAACGTATAGCGGGGATTGCGGCCGATATGCGCAATGTGGCATCCCTGCCTTCGCCTCTGGGTCAAGTATTAAGTGATACGACACGCCCCAATGGTATGCGTATCAAAAAAATATCCGTCCCGTTCGGCGTAATCGGCATTATCTACGAAGCGCGTCCGAATGTCAGCTTCGATGTTTTTTCCCTCTGTTTCAAATCAGGAAGCGCCTGCGTACTTAAAGGAGGACATGATGCCGCCAACTCTAACGAGGCGATTGTCAAACTGATTCGCGAAGTTCTGAAAGCACATCAACTGGACGAACATCTCGTCACCCTGCTGTCCAATGATCGGGCGGCCACCACGGAATTATTGCAAGCCGTGGGCTACGTCGATCTGATCATCCCTCGTGGGAGCAAAGGCCTGATCGACTTTGTCCGTCAGAACGCCCGGGTTCCGGTGATCGAAACCGGAGCCGGCATTTGCCATACCTATTTTGATGTCGACGGAGACCTCGAGATCGGTGCCAACGTCATTCTCAACGCTAAAACACGTCGGGTCAGCGTTTGCAATGCGATGGACTGTCTGATCATCCACCGCGACCGGCTGAGTGATCTGCCCGCACTGTGTCGTCGATTGGCCGACAAACACGTGATTCTCTATGCCGATCCGGAAGCCTACCAAACTCTCGAAGGAAAATATCCGGCAGAGCTATTGCAAAAAGCGGACGATCAGAGCTTCGGAACCGAATTCCTCGACTATAAAATGGCCATTCGCACAGTAGGGTCTCTGGACGATGCGCTCGAACATATCGCCTGCTACTCGTCCAAACACAGCGAAGCGATTATCAGCCGCAACCCGGAGACACTCGAAAACTTCCAGAAAAGAGTCGATGCTGCCTGTGTCTATGCCAACGTTTCCACGGCTTTTACCGATGGAGCGCAGTTCGGGTTCGGAGCCGAAATCGGCATCAGCACTCAAAAACTGCATGCACGAGGACCGATGGCACTGCACGAACTCACCACCTATAAATACCTTATCACCGGAAACGGGCAAACTCGTTTCTAACCGAATGACCGACCGGCCACGTCATGGTAAAAACATCGCTTTCCCGACGTGATTGGTATTATTCTTGTAAAATCAGGAGGCATCAAACCTCCTGATTTTTTACTGTCATGTGTTGTCGTTCTAACATCCACGTTCCCGCGTTACCCGATTTCGATATTTCCCGCTATTTGGGACAATGGTATGAAATCGCACGATTGGACCATAGATTCGAAAGAGGAATGCAACGGGTGGTCGCACACTATTCGTTACGCCCCGATGGAAAAATCGACGTATTGAACCGGGGTTATCTCCCCTCTCAAAATCGCTGGAAAGAGGCCAAAGCCATCGCTCGTCAAACTTCGGCAAAAAATCATCTGAAAGTCTATTTCATCCCTCTGATCGGGGGCCGTTATCAAGTAGCCTATGTAGATCCGGACTACTCCATAGCCGTCGTTTCCGGAGGAAACCTCCGCTACTTATGGCTTTTGTCCCGCACACCCCACCCTTCGACCGAGCAGATCGACACCCTGCTGAATGAAGCCCGTAAATTGGGATATGACACCTCCCTATTGACTTACCCTGAACAAGAATAACTTTTCCTGAAAAGTTACGAAAGGGAAAAGATGATATATCTTTCCAGTGCAGGGAAGAGACTCCGGCTGACAACGACCGAAAAAGAGAGGCCCGACTGATCAACAGTCGGGTCTCTCTTTTTGAAATAAATCTTAGCTTTAACGGATATTGGCAATGCTGATAATATCGGCAAACACCCCGGCTGCCGTCACATCTTCTCCGGCTCCATAGCCTTTAATCACCATCGGATACTCTTTATAACGTTCCGTCGTCAACATAATAACGTTATTGCTGCCGGCCAACTGATAGAAAGGACTCTCGGCTCCCACTTCCCGCAAAGCCACTTCGGTACGTCCTTCATCCAACGTAGCCACGAAACGCAAGCGTTTTCCCGAAGATTCCATCTCGCGCCGCTTCTGTTCGAATTCAGCATCCATCTGCGGAATCCGTTTCCAGAATTCATCCACACTTCCTTCGAAATAGGATTCGGGAATGAACAAGGTCTTTTTGACATCGCTCTGTTCCACCCGATAGCCGGCTTCCCGAGAAAGAATCACCAACTTCCGGATCACATCCGTTCCACTGAGATCGATGCGCGGATCGGGTTCGGCATATCCGGCCTCTTTGGCCATCCGAATCGCCTGACTGAAAGGAATCGTCTCGCTCATCTCATTAAAGATGAAATTGAGGGTTCCGGACAGAACGGCTTCGATACGCAAAATGCGGTCCCCGCTGTTGATCAAATCGCTGATCGTATTGATAATCGGGAGACCCGCTCCCACATTAGTTTCGAACAGGAATTTCACGCCCCGTTTACGCGCCGTGCTTTTCAGTTCGCTGTAGCGTTCATAATCAGCAGAGGCGGCAATCTTATTGGCCGTCACCACCGAAACGTTATGGTCGAGCAACTCTTCATAAATCGCCGACACCTCCCCGCTGGCCGTGCAATCCACGAACACCGAATTAAAGATGTTCATCGAAAGAATCTCATCCCGGAACTTATCGGGCGAAGAGATCCGTTCCGACCGATTCAGTGCATCACGGTAATTCGATAAATCAATACCTTCCCGACTGACAATATAACGTTTGGAATTGGTGATGCCCACCACCCGCAACTGCAAGCCATTGGTCGATTTGAGTTTTTCCTGCTGGGCACAAATCTGTTCCAACAATTTGTGACCCACATGGCCGACCCCTGCCACAAAGAGATTCAGCACCTGATATTCCGACAGGAAAAACGAATCGTGAATCACGTTAATCGACTTGCGCAAGTTTTCCAGGGCCACCACAAAAGAGATATTGGTTTCCGAAGCCCCCTGTGCACAGGCGATGACATTGATCCCGTTACGACCAAGCGTACCGAACAATTTACCGGCTATACCCGGCACATGGCGCATATTTTCTCCCACGATCGCCACTGTTGCCAGGTTCCGATCCAGATGAACCGGATTGATTTCCCCCATGGCGATCTCTTGGGCAAATTCATGCGACAGCACTTCCGCCGCCAAATCAGCATCGGCATTACATACCCCGATCGAAGTCGTATTTTCCGACGCGGCCTGAGAAACGAAGAAAACACTGATCCCCGATTTCGATAAGGCTTTAAAAATACGATAGTTCACCCCGATCACACCGACCATTCCCAATCCTCGGATGGTGATCAAACAAGTGTCATTGATCGACGAAATCCCTTTAATCGCCCGTGTTTTATCAGGCGATTTTTCTTTGGAGATATAAGTCCCCGGAGAAGAGGGATTGAAGGTGTTTTTGATCAGAATCGGAATATTGTTGTGAAAAGCCGGGAAAATCGTAGGCGGATAAATCACCTTGGCCCCAAAGTTCGACAATTCCATGGCTTCCACAAAACTCAGGCGTTCGATGACATAGGCCCCGCTGATCACTTTAGGATCGGCGGTCATGAACCCATCCACATCGGTCCACAGTTCCAGCGAAGAGGCCCCCAATGTAGCAGCCAACACCGAAGCGGTATAGTCCGATCCACCCCGGCCCAAATTGGTCACATCGCCCGTCGTCGCGTCCGCAGCAATAAATCCGGGCACAATCGTGATGCGGGGCAATTCGTCGAAATGTTCGCGAATCAATGTTTCGGTAATGGCAAAATCGACGATATGCTTTCCATAATAAGGTTTGGTCTTGATGAAATCCCGGGCGTCACTCAGTTTCGATCCGGCAATCATGGCGTGTACCAACACACTGGAGAGACGCTCTCCGTAGCTGACAATCGTATCGGAAGTCTTAGATGAAAGATCCCGAATAAGCGATACCCCGGTCAAAATATTGGCCAGTTCGCTCAACAGGGCGCCGACCTTTTCACGGGTCGGCATAAGCATCTCCGGCATCGACACCTGTTCGGTCATCTCGCTGTGGCGCGAGATCAAATCCTCCAATTCCGTCTTATAAGACGGATCGGCCTGCGAGGCCAGCCGTGCCGTACGCAAAAGCTGGTCGGTCACTCCGCTCAGGGCCGAAACCACCACGATCACCTCTTCGGTGCAGGCTTCCACCACCTGCTTGACCTGTGACAGGCCCTGAAGAGATCCCACGGAAGTCCCGCCGAATTTCAATACTTTCATAGCTTCCAGTTAAAATAAAATGATAAGATTGCAATTTTATAAAAATTTTGAGAAATTTCCTAATCACGCTCTGCCAACACGCTTCGTTCTCTCAGAGGCTTAAGAAGCCTTGAAAGAGTTTCTCCGAAAAAACTCGTTTTCCCCAGTGATTTTCGCTATATTTGTCGATTCCATTGTTTAACCAAATTTTATTTATCATGAGACTTCAGGAAATATTGGCTATATCGGGTCAGAGCGGGTTGTATAAATACATCGCCCAAAGCAAAAACGGTATCATCGTCGAATCCATTGTAGACGGACGTCGTTTCAGCACATCGGCCCACGCCCGTGTCAGTTCGCTGGGTGAAATCGCCATCTACACCGAAGGAGAAGATTTGCCTTTGGCCCGTGTTTTCGAAGCCCTGTTCGCCAAAACCGAAGGAAAAGAAACCATTTCGGCCAAAGCGGCACCCGAAGAGCTGAAAAAACTTTTTGCCGAAGTATTGCCCGACTATGATCGTAATCGTGTCCGTGTATCGGACATGAAAAAAGTAATCGCCTGGTACAACATTCTGGTTGCAGCCGGCATGACCGAGTTCAAAACCGCCAAAGATGAAGCAGAAGCCGCCGAAGAACAAAGTCAGAAAGAATCGGAAACCACTGAAAAATAAACTATTACCCATGAAAAGAACCGCATTGTTACTCTGTGTCTCTTTGCTGGCGGTATCGGCTACCCAAGCCCAAAGCCTGGAAGAGCGCTTCAAAAAGCACATTTACACCCTGGCCAGCGACGAGTTCGCCGGGCGCGAACCGGGAACCCGAGGCGACACACTGGCCGCCAACTACATTCGTGATTTTCTGGCCGGGCTGGACGGGGTCCAATTATTGGCCAATAACGGATTCCAGGAATTTTCCTACCAGGCATACCGGGAACTCAAGGCTGATCAATGCTCCTTGAAAGTCGGCAAACGAACCCTCATTTATGGCAAAGATTATCTGCCCTCGCTGAATTCCTCTACCGGAACTTTCCAGGGAGAAGTCGTCAACGTCGGTGAAGGAAAGGAAGACGATTACATCGGGAAAGACGTCAAAGGAAAATTCGTTCTGGTTCAGCTCACCCCTCGCAGTTACACCGATGGTTCGGAACAACGCTCTCGGGAAAGAATGGCCCTCAAAGCCGGAGCTGCAGGTATTTTGATGACCG
>Ga0192261_1067_pt1 | contig 22174 bp, 21 predicted proteins | sample Koala_Koa23_G3_FD_131283 | JGI IMG/M metagenome (GOLD analysis project Ga0192261, IMG submission 131283) | Enriched cells from koala feces incubated with labeled cellulose particles, San Francisco Zoo, California, United States - Koala_Koa2-3_G3 ... | reverse complement strand
TTCTTGAAGGTTCTTTTTTATACATCGTCTGCCACCTGTCAGTCAAATAGAAGTTCATCCGTTAAATCTTTAAACACTGGATGTCTTATATCCTTTTCGGATATCACAGGATTGTCTACCGGCCAGGGAATGTTCAGTGTCTCGTCGTTCCACATTATTCCCTGTTCGCTTTCTGGGCTGTATTTATCGGTGCATTTATATTGGAACAACGCTGTCTCCGAGAGGACACAGAATCCATGCGCAAATCCTTTGGGGACATAGAGCTGCTCCTTTTTCTCTCCGGTCAATGTGAAGCCTTGCCACTTGCCGAATGTGGGCGAGTTTTTGCGAAGGTCGACGACCACATCCCAAACCTTACCCTGCAGTACGGAGACAAGTTTTCCCTGTGTATATGGTTTTTGATAATGAAGACCACGAAGCACGCCGTATGAAGAAAACGAGACGTTGTCCTGTACAAAGTCTTCTGTAATACCTATCTCTGCATAGCGCTCTTTGTTCCATGATTCATAGAACCATCCGCGTGAGTCGCCGAAGATTTTGGGTTCGATGAAGATCAATCCGGGAAATTCAGTCGTATGTACTTCCATTTATTTAGCCTCTGGCTTTCATACTTACCTGTTTTATGAGGTATTTGCCGTAGTCAGTCTTTGATAGAGGTGTGGCAAGTTCTTTCAGATGCTCGTCAGAAACCCATCCCATATTCCAGGCGATCTCTTCCGGGCAGGAAATCATCAATCCTTGCCGTTTCTGTACTATCTGAACGAAGTCTGCCGCTTCGATCAGGCTGTCATGAGTGCCGGTGTCAAGCCAAGTGAAGCCGCGGCCGAAGACTTCGACTTTTAACTGTTTCTTTTCGAGATAGACTCGGTTAAGATCGGTTATCTCCAGCTCGCCTCTTGGCGATGGCTTGAGATTTTTTGCGAGCTCCACTACCTGTTTATCATAGAAGTAGAGGCCGACGACGGCGCAGTTGGATTTTGGCTTGGCCGGTTTTTCTTCAAGGGAGATTGCGTTGCCCTCGGCGTCGAACTCTACTACGCCGTAGCGCTCAGGATCGTCGACGGGGTATCCGAAGACGGTGGCGCCCGCATCTTGAGCGGCAGCTTCTTGGAGCATTCTTGTCAGGCCGCGGCCGTAGAAGATGTTGTCGCCGAGCACCAGGGCACAGGCGTCGCCGTTGATGAATTCTTCGCCGATGATGAAAGCCTGGGCCAGCCCCTCCGGCTTCGGCTGTACAGCGTAGAATATCTTGATGCCCCACTGTGAACCGTCTTTCAGCAGGCGCTGGAAGGATTCGCTGTCTTCCGGTGTGGTGATGACGAGGATGTCGCGGATGCCAGCGAGCATCAGCGTTGAGAGGGGGTAATAGATCATCGGTTTATCGTATACCGGCATCAGTTGTTTGCTGACTGGGATGGTCAGCGGCCAGAGGCGCGTACCGGAGCCGCCGGCGAGGATTATACCTTTGGTGATCATTCCTGTGTCCCTCCCAATCCGAGCCGTTCTCCGCGGTATTTCCCACTTAGTATATTTTCAATCCATAGCTGATTATTCAAATACCATTCAACTGTCTTACGGATGCCGCTTTCAAAGGTTTCCTGCGGCTGCCATCCGAGTTCTCGCTTTATCTTTGAGGCATTGATCGCATAGCGGCGGTCATGGCCCGGGCGGTCTTTTACATATGTTATCTGTGATTCGTATTTCGCGCCACCGGCCTTTGGACGTATTTCATCAAGTATGGCGCAGATCGTCTTTACGATCTGGATATTCTGCCGCTCACAGTTGCCGCCGACGTTATAGGTCTCTCCTGTTGTTCCCTTGAGCATTACAGTGTACAGGGCGCGGCAGTGGTCTTCCACATAGAGCCAGTCGCGGACATTTTTACCGTCGCCATATATCGGCAGAGGTTTTCCCGCGAGGGCGTTGTGTATGATGAGAGGGATCAATTTTTCCGGAAACTGGCGCGGACCGTAGTTGTTGGAGCAGTTGGTCGTCAGCACGGGAAATCCGTAGGTGTGGAACCAGGCACGCACGAGATGATCCGACGACGCCTTGGAGGCGGAGTATGGCGAGTTGGGCGCGTATGGCGTATCCTCCGTAAAATAGCCGCTGTCGCCCAAGCTGCCGTAGACCTCGTCGGTTGATATATGCAGGAACCGGAAGTCTATCTTTTTCTCATCGTCCAGCGTTTCGTAATATTTACGCGAGGCGGAGAGCATGGAAAATGTCCCGTTGATGTTGGTCTCGATGAATGCCGCTGGGCCGTCGATAGAGCGGTCGACATGGCTTTCCGCCGCGAGGTGGAAGACCGCGTCTACGCCATATTTTACAAGTGTTTCGTATACCAGCGCCGTGTCGCAGATATCGCCGTTTACAAAGGCGAGGGATTCAGTGGGAATGCCGTCGAGGGAGGCTTTGTTTCCCGCATAGGTCAGCTTGTCGTAGACAACGACCTTATCGCCCTTTGAGGCAAGGTGGTGTGCGAGGTTGCTGCCGATAAAGCCCGCCGCTCCGGTTAAGAGATAGATTTTTTTATTTTTCACTAACGCATCCGTCCTCGCGCATAGTAATTTTTACTCTTCCACGATTATAACATAATAGTTGAGAATTTTATGTGTCTGTAGTTTTAGTGCGTGGTAAACACTTCAATAGCGGTCAGAATGGGCAATGTTGAAGATTATTCCACGAGAAAGGTTTAGTTTTGTTACCATATAAGTTTGGAATTGAAACTCAACGTTATAATTTTTTATGCAAACACGGTGTGCCGGTAAAGGCGAAGAGATAAAACCGCAGGGGCTGAGCAATTAAAGACGCTTGCTACCGGGTTCTCTTTTCTAGTGTGACTTATATTTAGAAGAATGGCAAAGATTTTTTTATGCGTCCAGTTTTTATATATGTTACAAAGCCGGCAGGCACGCTATGTCGGAGGCGTACCTGCCGGCTTTGGTTGTGTGAAAGTGGATCAGTAGAAAGAGACTCCGCCGTCTCTGCCAACGCATATGTTGTTGGGATATCCGCTTATGATACACAGGTTTTTGCTCTGGTAGCCATGGCATAAGATTTTGTCAATATATTTATCGTAATCGCTGCCGTATGCTCTGACCGTATAGACTATAAATTTCTTAGCAGGAGTATCGATTTTAAAGAGCATGCTGTTGTCGGGGATATCCCCTCCTCTAGCGTGGTATACCCATACGTTGCTGCAGGAGAAGCCTATTGTGTCGTGATCGTAAACAATTACAGGCGCGCATGACGACAGCGCCGTCATCATGACCCAGTTGTAGTTGGACTCAGCGCCGAAGTCTATTCCTTGGTTCTCTCCCAGAACCTTGTTGTTTCCAGTTATTGGGTTTTCGTATAGGCCATTTTCCAATGGAGAGAGGTTTATTAATAGCTTCTTGCAGGGAAAATCCTCTGGAAATATCCCCGGCGCCTTCGATTAATTGAGGAAAGATCGCGGTGGCGGGAGCGTGGTACATATTCACATTGCAGAAGAGCATTCTTTAATCCCTTTTATGACGGAAGTCCGTCCAGCGTTTTTGCAAGTTCGTCGATCAGTTTCTCATAGGAGTCACTCTTCTCAAAATCCGCGGTGAATTTGTTTATATAGTTGGAATCGACGAATAGGTAATCGTCCGAGTGGAATTTGAAGTCTATCGTCTGCCGGCTGACTTCCTCGCAGTTGGTCTTCTGTACCCATCCAAACTGCTCTAGCTTGGTGTGGTAAAGTGAGATGGTGACGAGGGGCATTCCCATGAGAGATTCGCAGATAAAGAGCAGATGCGCGATCTCTTTGTCAGTTTTCTGTTCGGAAAAGCCGTCGCTTATCTTTCCTCCGATTATGGCAAGTGTCTTTTTGGCTATCAACATACCGCCTCCCGTGATGCCCGGGCCCAGCACGGCTCCGATGATAGATGTGTTTAGCGACACCTTCGTGGAGTCGGAGTGGTAGGAGCGCGCCTTTGAACCCATTGATACGAAGAGGCCACTGGATGAGATCATTTGCTTTACCGCGTCGTAATCGTAGAGGCTGAATTTTTTTCTTGTCAGTGCGGCGGTCCATGCGTCGAAGAATACCATCACCTTTTGAAATGTCTCCCTGACTGCGGGGGCGACGTCGTCTGTCCCATTCGACGTGGTGACGACCATGATGTGTCCTTTTTCATCGAAGGTGTGGTATCTGCCGATGCTATCTATGTTCGTCACCGTCTGATGCGAGGTATTTTTTATACATGTCTCTGTACTTTTCCTGCTTCATCATGTAACTGCGGCGTTTTTCGCTAAAGTTCCCGTAATCGTTGGTATTCATCTGTTGATTCCTCCCATTTTATTTTTTGCTGCGTATTGTCTTTGTGTTGACCAGACGACGGATCTCTAAAATGTTTGTTTGCGGATCTGTGCCGCGTTATGTATGGAGAATGGCGTCCATTCGCCGCCTCTATGCGGAGCGTGTTAGGCTGTTTATGTCAGCTCCGACGCGACTCACCCGTATATATTTGTAAGGGCCTCGTTGCTAATAATGCCAATTTGACTATAGTAACATTCATATTATATTTCGGGGCTTAACCTTGTCAATAGCTTAAATGTACCTATTATAAAAATTTTATTTAACAAATGTCTGCCAATATCTCAAAAAATGAATCGATTTCCGAAGAGTTCTGCCACACGGCATACCTTAAAGCGTTGGCAGAGACAGCGAAAAACTAGCTCATTTGAAATGATACGGGGCCATTATCTTGGCAGATGAAGAATGTGCTTTAAATAAAGGCAGCTTATGGATAAATCCTGCCGTGTAAGTTTCTGCCGTGAGAATGCCGTCATACATAAAAGAACTGTGTGCGGCGGCATTCGCCTTAAGCCGCTATCCATCCTTTTGATGGTTAGTAAGGATTGACCAATAAATCAAGGTGCGAAATTTCAATGTCAAATACAAGCTGCGGCGGTTACAATGTTTAATTCAGGAAAAATCCGTAAGCAGCTGGCTTTTCTTGAATTGATCATATTTCTATTTTACCGCTGCAGCGTTTTGCAATGAAAATCCGTCGCAATATATTTCATTGCCGTGCCGCTAAAGGCCTATTGTAGATATTTTTGCGTAAGTATACCCCACGAGCGTTTAGTCGGTTCAAGGTCGTACTCATAGATATTGACGTAGATGCGCGGCAATTTTTTTGAGGCGGAAGTTCATATCGTCGATATCGAATGCGGAGAGGTTCAGGCTGTCGATACACATCCATTCGCGGAGTTTTTTGTATCTTCATCCTTTTTCTTCTTGAATTCAGCGATCAGTTTTCCGCTTGTAGTGGTTGTTGTAGCTTTTAATGATTCCGAACCCTTCACACCAGTGCTCTTGGTAGTTATACAGGGTTTAAATTTTTATCTTTTTACGAGTCCAATTATCTTGTACGCCGCGATGCCGACCCATTCCCTTATGCCGAAGCAGGAGGCGTTTAAATCACTGCTGTTTGGCAGGAAGGAGGAGAGGCCGCGGATTACAGGGTCCGTCAGCCGTCCGCTGGGGAAGGGGTAGATTTGCAGGTATGGCATATGCCGGGAGGCCATTTGCATCGAGCGTGGCATGTGGAATCCGTTGGTGACGATTATCACGTGATTGAGTCCCTGCTGCCGGATGATATTGGCGCTTTGCTTCATGTTTTCCGCCGTGGTGCGGGACCATTTTTCTACGAGGATGCGCCCTTCGTATCCCATGACTTTTGCGGCGTCGCGCATAGCTTCGGCCTCGGAGCGGTCGTCGGCGCCGAAGACGTTGCCGCCGGACATTATGAGCACGGAGTGTTCCTGGCGGCTTTTTGCGAGTTTTACGGCGGCGTAGACGCGCTCCATCGCGTAGACTCCGGGCTGGACCGACGAGCCTTTGTCGTCATAGGAGGAGCCTCCCGCAAGGACCAGGATCGCAGCGTCAGTGTTTTGCGGCGGAAGTTTTGCCTTATATAATGTTTCCAGCGGACCGGTGATAAGCAGCGCGCCTGCGGAGGTGCTCATGGCGCAGAGGATGAAGGCGAAGATGCAAAGGACGATTGAGAGCCTCTTTCTGCGCGGCTCTTTCCATGCCAGCCAGGCCAGGAATAATATAATGAGTACAAACAGCCCTGGTGGGACTATCATGGAGCCTGCCAGTTTGTATAGTAGGAACATCTAAGAGCCTCCTTTTTGGTAGTATACGATACTACAAAACCATTATAAAGTATAAAGTTTTATTTAGTTTGGGTATCTAAAGATAATATACGGTTGTCCTGGCTCAATAACTCCATCTGATGTATTGCAATGGTGTTAAGTTTTTGCAGTCTTTCAGAGGGAGGCATGTCGGTCTCAATGAATAGAGCATTAAGGTTTTCGAGGTTTGACAGGCAGACCAGCTGCGATACGGTGGCGTAATCCCTGATGTTTCCACTTAACTCAGGATATGAGGCTCTCCACTGTTGTGCCGTCATTCCAAATAAGGCTACATTGAGGATATCTGCTTCAGCGGAATATATCTGGTTGATCTTTTTCACTGATAGTTTTGCCGGGATCAGGTTGCTTTTTATCGCGTCGGTATGAATTCTGTAATTTATTTTTGTCAAATTTCTTTTTATGTCCCAGCCAAGACGTTTTTGCTCTTCGCTCTTGAGCCGTTCGAACTCCTGAATCAGATATATTTTAAATTGTGGGCTGATCCACATTCCAAACTCAAAGGCGATGTCTTTGTATGCATAGGTACCGCCATAGCGGCCTGCGCTGGCTTTCAGTCCGATTGCGCCGGTCTTTTTTACCCATTCTTTTACGCTGATTTTATAGCTGTTCAGTCCTGCCTGGCTTTTAATTATGGCGAATTCGCCATAATTAAAAGCAGGGTTGTGTATATGTTCCCATATTCCGAGAAACTCTATCGTGTTTCTGTTGCGCAGCCAATCTGATATGAAGAAATCGCCATCCTTGGCTTTGACCATATCGGTGAGGGAGATATAGTCTTTAGAATCTATCGTCGTCAGAGAAATCTCCTGTCCGTCAACTATCAGCTTTTTCATTTTTTCTTCCTTTAGTGGCTGTGTCAGCTAAGGCGCCTTTTACCGTAGGCTGAATGGCGATAATTTATTATCGCCATAGCCGCCGAGGATGTACTTTTCGGCGGTCGGCGCCAATCGTTATATATCCAAGTTTTTGACCTCTTTGCCGTACTGTTCGATGAACTTTCTTCGCGGCTCGACGACGTCGCCCATGAGGATGCCGAAGAGTTCGTCCGCCTCTACGGCGTCCTGAACCTCGACGCGGTTGATGATGCGGTGTTCGGGGTTCATCGTCGTCTCCCAGAGCTGTTCTGCGTTCATTTCGCCGAGCCCCTTGTAGCGCTGCACTTCGACCTTTTTGCCGTTGGCCTTGTTCTGCGCCTCTTTCATCTCTTTTTCGGAGAAGCAGTAGGTGATCTCCTTGCCGCTCTGCACGCGGAAGAGCGGCGGCTGCGCGACGTAGAGATAGCCCTTTTCGATGATCTGCGGCATGTAGCGGAAGAAGAGGGTGAGCAGCAGCGTCCTGATGTGGGCTCCGTCGACGTCGGCATCGGCCATGATGAATATTTTGTGATAGCGCAGCTTGTCCTCGTTGAAGTCGTCGCCGACGCCGCAGCCGAGGGCGAGGATGATGTTGCGTATCGTCTCGCTGCTGAGGATCTTTTCAAGGCGCGCCTTTTCGACGTTGAGTATTTTGCCGCGCAGCGGCAGTATCGCCTGGAATTCGCGGTTGCGCCCCTGTTTGGCGCTGCCGCCCGCGGAGTCTCCCTCGACGATGTATATCTCGCAGTCCGCGGGGTTGCGGTTCGAGCAGTCGGAGAGCTTGCCGGGCAGGGTGAGGCCGCTCATGACCGATTTGCGGCGCACGAGCTCCTTGGCCTTCTTCGCCGCCTCGCGGGCCTGGCGCGCGCGGAGGGCGCTTTCGACGATCGGCTTCAGTATCTCCGGGCGTTCGTCGAGGGCGTTCTTGAGCCCCTCGTAGACGATGGAGTCGACGATGCCCTTTACGTCGTTGTTGCCGAGCTTGGTCTTGGTCTGTCCCTCGAACTGAGGCTCCATCACCTTGACGGAGATGACGGCGGTGAGACCCTCTTTAAGGTCGTCGCCGGAGAGGTTGGTGTCTTTTTCTTTGAGTATCTTTAGTTTGCGCGCCTCGTCGTTTATCGCGCGCGTCATCGCGGAGCGGAAGCCCGCGACGTGGGTGCCGCCCTCGATGGTGTTGATGAGGTTGACGAAGCCGAAGAGCCTTTCAATATAGGTGTCGTTGTACTGGATCGCCACCTCAAGCTGTGTCTTGTCCTTTTCTCCGTTGATCACCACGGGCTCCTTGAAGAGAACCTCTTTGCCCTTGTTGAGGTATTCGACAAAGGCGGAGATGCCTCCGGGGTAGTGATAGCTCTTTTTCTCCGGTTTCTCGGGGCGCTGGTCCTCGAAGTTGATGGTGATATGCGAGTTCAGGAAGGCGAGTTCGCGCAGGCGCTGTTTGAGGATGTCGGCCTGGAATTCCGTCGTGGAGAATATCTCGTCGTCCGGCATGAACTGCACGCGCGTGCCGCGCAGTTCCGTATCGCCGGCGACCTCCAGCTGCGTCATGGGGATGCCGCGCTCGTAGCGCTGGTGGTATTCTTTGCCGTTGCGCCAGATCGTCAGCTCGAGCCAGACGGAGAGGGCGTTGACGACGGATACGCCGACGCCGTGGAGCCCGCCTGAGACCTGATAGGCGCTCTTGTCAAACTTGCCTCCGGCGTGGAGAACGGTGAGGACTACCTCAGCCGCCGACTTGCCGGATTCGTGCTGCTCTGTGGGTATGCCTCGGCCGTTGTCGATGACGGTGACGCTGCCATCGGGGTTGATCGTTACGTCGATCGTGTCGCAGAAGCCGGCGAGCGACTCGTCTATCGAGTTGTCCACCACTTCGTAGACGAGGTGGTGCAGGCCGCGCTGGCTCTGGTCGCCGATGTACATGCCGGGGCGCTTGCGTACCGCCTCAAGCCCTTCAAGAACGTGAATGTCCTTTGCTGTATAATCCGAGGCGTTCGCCCCGTTCTGCTGTGTGTTTGCCATGATGTCCATATCTTCCATCTATATAACTCCTTTACTCTTAAATACAATAGTTGTTAAACCAGCAAAAATGATTAAATCGTTACGTCCTGATTTTTGCTTTTCGGGGGCAAAAATACTGCCGATTCCGCCGCGAAAGCTCTCTGTCTCTTGGCCAGTGTAGGCGGGGTGAACGATGTTGTTTCCGTCGTGCCGTCTCTTTTGAGGATCACCGTTTGACTCTCACTTCGGTAAATCGCGGTCACATTTGCGAGGCAGATGATGTTTTCGCCCTCCAGAGGAATAAACATTTGTAGAATCCCCCAATCAGTCTATAATTATACCATGTCGTCCACCTGAAACGGAGTGAATTCATGAACACTTTATTTATACTTTCCAACTCCCCCGGAGAGGTCTCCGGCTGGATGGGGCCCGTTACGAGGGCACTCGCTGAGAGGGCTCTCCCGCTGAATATAACGGGAGTGACGCTGCCCTGTCCCTACGCGAGCGGCATGGAGGCGGGGAGTGCGCGCCGGCTGCCCGGCGTGACCGAGGTCGTGCGGCTTCGGGACGCGATGCGCGCTGCGCCCGCCGGCGGCAAACGGCTTATTTTGCAGCTTGGGGGGGACCCGATGTATGGCTGCGCGCTCTCGCTCAAGCTCCGCACTCCGTGGATGATATATACAGCGAGGCCGCGCTGGCGCGGACGCGTGCGGCACTATTTCCTTCCCGACGAGTTTGCCCTGCGGCGCTTCGAGCGGGCCGGTGTGGCGGCGGAGCGGCGGAGCCTCGTCGGTAACCTGATACTTGACAGCGTACCGGAGCGCGGCGGCGGTGGCGCGCGTGAATTCCGCGAACGGTATGGGATATCGGCGGAGCACATTATCTGCTTCATGCCCGGCAGCCGTCCCTTTGAGTATGAGCTGGGCTTCGCCTTTTACAGCGAATGTGCGCGTATCCTTCATAAAAAGTATCCGCAGTGGCAGGCGGTTCTGCCGGTGGCGCCGACGGTCGACGAAGCGTGTCTCCGCGCGGGGCTCAGGAAGACGGGGCTTGCCTGGCGCGGCGGCGAAGAGGTGGAGGAGATACTTCTTGACGACGGCGGCCGCGTGCCGCTTGTGCGTTCTGGACAGTATGACGCGATCTCCGCGGCCTCGCTGGCGGTCGCCTTTCCGGGGACGAACAACCTTCAGATCGCCTCGCTTGGCGTGCCGCTGCTGATGATCGCGCCGCTCAATCAGGCGGAGAACATCCCGTTAGACGGGCTCGCGGGTGCGCTCTCTCCCGATACGCCGGGGCTGCGTACGCTTAAAAAGAGGCTTGTCTTCTGGTATAACGCTAAGGAAAGTTATGTCTCCCTGCCCAACAGGATGGCGGGCCGTCTGGTGCTGCCGGAGCGGCGGGAGCTGATGACGCCGGAGAGCACCTGCTCTTATATATCTGAGCTCATCGAGTCGCCGGAGCGGCGGCGTGAGATAGTTGAAGATTACGCGAAGCTGGACCTGCGGCGCGGCGCGGCGCGGCGCATCGCGGGTAAGATAGAGGAATTTTTTAGTTCGTAGAGATGGTCATATGATAAATCGCGGTTTAGCTTTTGACTTTACCCTTAAAGGCGCCCTCTGTGAGGCGGCCAGGGAGCCAAATCAGAGCCTTTCTGATTTGTGCGAATTGGCTGGTAGTTACATCAGAGCTGGCTCGGCGATGTTTTTCGCCGAGACTGAGGGAGAGTTGACCTTATGTTCTTCCGCGGCTTTTGCCGCGGGCTCTGTTTGGCGCGGTTCCCGCGCCGAACAGAGCAACACTCCTTCCGTCAGCCGCCAAAAACAGGCGGCCGACACCTCCCTCGGAGAGGGAGGCTACAAGGACAAAAGATAAATCGTTGTTTATCTCTTTTCACACCCGAAGAAAATTGGTTTTGCAAAATTCACATGATAGTAGGAAAATCGGCGCGAAGAAGTGCCGTAGGCTAAATAAGCCGGTCACTAAGTACCAGAGCCGTATTGTTCATACGGTGATTGCAAGGCAATATCCCGCCACAGGGCGGGGACATTCTCAAATTATCCATATTGCCGTAGCATGCGGGTGCGCTTGCCGCAGGACACTCAGAGACCGGCTTATGACGCATACGGTGCTTATTCGCGCCGATTTTGATAAACGCCGATTTATTTAAGGACCTTTTCAATAACATCCATCCCGCGCTTTACGAGCTCCATGTCGGCCTGGCTGCCCATGTGGCCGATGCGGAATACCTTTCCCGCCAGCGGGCCGTAGCTGCCGCCGACGGCGAGCCCCTCTTTGCGCAGTGCCGCGTCAAGCTCCGGCCAGCTCCATCCCTCGGGAACCATGATGGCGGTGACGGTCGGCGAGGCGAGCGACTCTTTCGCCGCGTAGAGTTTGAGCCCCATATCTTTAGCGCGCCTGCGGCAGTAGGCCGCGGCCTCCTCGTGTCGTTTGAAGGAATTCTCTAACCCCTCCTCGAGAACGCTCTTAAGCGCGAGGTTCAGCGCGGCGTTCGCCTGCCAGTTGTGTGTATAGGGCATCGCCTTTACGATGAGGGCATCCTTCCAGGGCAATATCGCGTCGTAACCGGCGTAGCTGATATCTTTCGCCCGCTTCCAGGCGCGGTCGCTCACCGTGAGCATACAGATGTCCGGCAGCAGGGAGAGGCATTTCTGGCTGCCCAGCAGTCCGAGGTCTATTCCCCATTCATCTACGCGCACGTCGGCTCCCACCGCGCTGGCGACAAAGTCGACGACGAAGAGCGCGCCGCTCTCGGCGACTACGGGGGCTATTTCTTCGATTGGATTCAAAAGGCCGCTGGGCGTCTCGCAGTGGACGGCGGTCACGACATCCGGGCGGAACTCCGCGATCTTCCTGCGCAGCTCCGCCTTATCGACGAACTCTCCCTCCGGGGCCTCAAGATACTCGGCCTGCACGCCCATCGCCTCGGCCATCTCGCCGAAGCCGTGGCCGAAGAGGCCGTTGGAGACCGCCAGCAACCTGTCGCCTGGCTTCACGACGCTTTTGAGCGCCCCCCAGAGGATCATCATCGCCTCTCCAGAGCCGATGATGACGCTGTTTTTCGTCTTCAGCACCTGCTGCAGCAGCGAAATGTTCTCCGCAAGCAGCGCGAAAAAGTCATTTTCAAGATCTGTGCTGCCATAATCGGTGAGGTAGGCCTCGCGGTATTTGAGCGGGACAGAAGAGGGGCCCGGAACCAGTGGAATTTTGTAAGTTTGCATCTTCAAGTCTCCTTTTTAAGGAACCGCCGATTGTCCGTAACGCGGGCGGCATATTTAATCAGCGGAACTTACGTTTTTATATTATTGAACATTTGCCGTTCGACCGGCGTTTTCTTAACTACGAAAAAAGCGCCGGAGGAATGCTCCGGCACTTTTGATTTGTTTACGCTTGAATTACTGGACGAGCTGGCTGAGATACTGCTGTACGGCTGATTTGACCCGGTTGCCGTCGGCCTGGCCTTTTACGGCGGCCATTGTCTTGCCCATCATTTTCCCCATATCCTTCGGACCCGCGGCGCCGGTCTCTTCCGCTACCTTCGCCACTATTTTAAGGATATCTTCGTCCGAAAGCTGTGCTGGCTGATAGGCCTCAAGCACCTTGATCTCGGCAAGTTCACGTTCGGCACGATCCGAAGCGCCGCCGTTCTTGTACATCTCCGCCGCCTCGGTACGCTGCTTGATGAGTCTGCGAACGAGCACAAGAACATCGTCATCCGTGAGCGCGTTGTCCTTGCCCTTTTCTACCTGCGCGAGCTGTATAGAGGACTTGAGCATACGCAATACGGAGAGCGTCAGCTCATCTTTATTTTTCATAGCTGTAACCAGATTGCTCTGGATTTTGTCAACAAGGCCAGACATTGTTAATAATCCGCCCTCCTGCCTTTGTTTCGTGCCATCTCGGCCTTCTTACGTTTCTTGATTTCGCTGGGTTTTTCGTAATGTTCATGCTTCTTAGCCTCACGAAGCACGCCCACCTTCCGAAGCTCTCTTTTAAAGCGTTTGAGGGCGTCTTCGATCGACTCATTGTCGCGTCTAGTTACGGTGGTCATCAACATTCCCCCCTTTCTCAGTCGGGGATCAACACCTAAGCGAAAACACCATTTACGTAGATAAAGTCCGCCAGATGTCATTCTCAGATTTGTTACATCTATGTATTATGGGGTATACGGCAACACTTTGTCAATAATGAGGAAAGGCACAATTCGCTTAAATTACTGAAACATCACCGTTGAATTGTATATTTTCAGAAATCCCCCCGGTTATGAGTCCATCTTCTCTGTATTTAGCGGGTATTACAATAATTTCTTCGTTTATTTTCGCCGCGGCCTCCGCGGTGACCCGAATATAGTTGCGCGTGAGCCCCTTTGCCGCCGTGCCGTCGCTCTCCTCGGTAAGTATAGCGCACTCCCTGCCGATCCACCGCGAGCAAAAATCCTCATGGAGCTCCGCCGCCAGTTCCAGCGCCTCTGCGGCGCGCCGGTGCACCGCTTCGCTCCTCTGCTGTTCCATCGCGGCGGCGGGCGTACCCTCACGCGGCGAATATGGAAAGACGTGTACCTTGCCGAAACCCAGACCTCTTACGAAGTCGAGGCTGCGCCGGAAGGCCGCGTCATCCTCCGTGGGAAAGCCGACCATCAAGTCGGTGCTGATGTGCAGGCTGTCGCCGAGCACGCCGCGCGCGCGGGCGGCGATCTTCGCGAAGTCCGCCGCGCGGTAACCGCGCTTCATGGAGGAGAGCACGCCGTCGTCGCCGGACTGCAGCGGCATATGCAGATGTTCGCAGAAGGCGGGGCAGTCGGCGAGTGCGGCGAGCAGTTCGTCATTTACCGCGAAGGGCTCTATGGAGCCGAAGCGGAGCCTCTTTATCTTTGGCAGCGCGCCGATGCGGCGCACGAGCCGCGGCAGTTCGTCGTATAGTCCGAGGTGTACGCCGGTGAGGACGATCTCCGGACAGCCGGACTCCGCTATCCGCCGTGCCTCGTCCACCGCCTCTGTCAGCGGGCGTGAGACCGGTTTGCCGCGCACACTGGGGACGATGCAGTATGAACAGTAGTGGTTGCAGCCTTCCTGCACCTTAAGAAAGGCGCGTGTATGAAGGCGCGGCCGGTCCAGCGTCAGGCCGTCCCAGATATTTTCTTTTTCAATGCCGCCGTCCACCTCGACGCGCGGCGCGGCGCCCGCCAGCCTTTCGGCGACTAGTCCCGGCAGCCGGTGTTTGAGGCGGTTGCCGAGGACGATGTCTATGTCCAGTAGCTTTCGCTCCGCCTCCGTCATCTTCTGCGCGTAGCAGCCGCAGGCGGCGATCACTGCGCGCGGGTTTTCGCGGCGCGCGCGGCGGATCAATTTGCGGCATTTGCGGTCGGCGACAGCCGTTATCGTGCAGGTGACGATGACGACGATATCCGGCGACTCTTCGCCGCAGACCGCCCCCTCCGCCTCAAGCGCCGCGGCGATCGCCTCGCCCTCGTACTGGTTCGTGCGGCAGCCCTGTATAAATATCGAAAAATTTTTACCCGATAACCTTTGCATCATTACTCCATTATCCTATAGAAATTTCGCCGGCACAAGCAATGCGGCTGATAAAAAATCCGCCTCTCTGCGAGGCGGTATGTGGTTAAATATTTCTTATATTTCCCAGCCCTTCGAACAGCTCCTTCATCGGCCCCGCAAGCAGCCGCTGGCGCTCCTCGAAGGCCCGGCGGTAAACGGCGGCGTTCTTCGCGTCGGGTTCGAAACGGCCTCTGAAGGTGATCCACTGCCGCATCGTCTCCCCGATGTCCTCGATATCGCCGACGGCATAGGCCGCCACCGCGACGTCGGCCATCAGGCCGCCCTCGCTCCTCGTCGGAATGTTATATGCGCCGCCGAGGATATCCGCCTTGATCTGCGTCCAGAGCGGGCTCTTGCTGCCGCCCTCGGTGCCGATGATCTCATTCAGGGGGATACCGCACTCGCGGTATATTTTTATCATCTGGGCGTACTCAAAGGCGATCGCCTCAAGGATCGAACGCCACATCGCGGCGCGGTCGCTTGCGCCGAAGAGCCCCGCGAATACTCCGCAGGCACCCGGCATATCAGGACCCGCGCCCTGTAAATAGGGGTAAAACAGAAGCCCGCGTGAACCGGCGGGGACATCGGCTGCGAGGGTGTCCATCTCTGCGTAGAACATCGGGTCTCCCGCGCGGTTGGCGACGCTGTCGCGGAACCAGCGCAGCGAAAGGCCGCCGGCGCGGATCATGCTCCAATAGAAATAAGAATCTTCAAGCGTGCCGGTGGCGAACATCATACCGGGGGCCGCCGTGATGCGGCTGTCGGCCTCTGAAACGGCGACTGCGAATATCGAGGCGGTGCCGGCCACATCAGTGGCCAGCCCAGGCTCCAGCAGCCCGGAAGCGAGCGCCGACTGCATCGTATCGCCCGCGCCGGCGGCGATGGGGATACCAGAGGGAAGCCCCATCTTCTCCGCCTCTTCGGGGCAGAGGAATCCGACGATGTCCCAGGGCCTGACGATGCGCGGCAGTATCTCCATCGGGATGCCGAGCGCCTTCATCTGCCGTTCTGACCAGTTGCGCGCCTTAGCGTCATAGCCGATGAGCCAGCCGGACATCGTCGCCCAGTCCAGAAAGGCCTCTCTCGCCGTCAGCCCCGCGAGCGTGCCGAGGACGAAGGGACCGTTATTTACGACCTTCACGGCGTTTTCGCGGAAGCCGGTGTATCTATTGAGGAACCAGCGCAGGATCATCGGCGGCATAAATTCGTCGACGATGGCGTTTCCGCTCTCCTCGACCCAAACCGGCTCGACATTCTCGCGCACCCATTTTGCCTCGCCGCTGGCGCGGTTGTCGAGATAGGGGACGAACGGCGTCACCGGCTGCCAGTTCTCGTCGATGCCGACGATGCCGCAGATAATGCCGCTGGCCGATATCGAGCGCACCTCGGCGGGATTGACCCCCGACTTGGCGAGGCACTCGCGCACGCCCTCACGGACGTTGTTGACGAAACAGTTGGCGTCCATCTCCGCCCAGCCGGGGCGCGGGTAGGATATCTTATTTTCCCTGTAGGCCTCGGCGACGCGTGTGGAATCGATGCTGTAGAGCGCCGTCTTGGTCCCCATCGTGCCGCAGTCGAAGGCGATGTAATATTTCCCCATTTTTGTCTAGCCCTCGCGCGGCTTGAGGATCTCTTTCATGTCGATCGGCGTCCACTCCTGCGCGCCGGGTATCTTGAACCACAGCTCGTACCTTTCGGGGACGACCACCATCTGGTAGAGGGTGAGATCTGTCGTCGCTCCTAGCTCCTCGATCTTCGAATCCATGATGTCCATCATCACCTTTTCGTTGATCGTGCCCTTGAAGTGCTTGGCGAGGGTGAGGAGGTTCTGGCGGCGTGTACGCGTCATCCAATAGGTCTTATCGTCGGGACGCGGAAGCCCCCAGGAAAATTCCGTAAAATGATTTGTCAGCACCGTGAGGCCGGGGCGGGAGTGCGATTCGCGACGCTTGACCTCGAAGACCGGCCATTCAAAGCAGCGGGCAGTCTGTCCGTCCGCGACGCCGACGATATATGCGAAGTTGGCCTTCGTAGTTTGGAAGCAGCTCTCGATCTCGTCGAGCGTCGAGCAGTCGAGCAGAAAGCTGAACAGCTCCGTCACCGCGGGGACGCGGCTGTCGTACCAGAGCGCGCCGCCGGATGGCATGCCGTTGTTGAGCTCCAGAAAGATGCCCTTTTCGTTCATGCCGTTGACGGCATATATCTCCCCCGCGTAACCGAGCGTCGCCACCGCTAGCGAGCCGTCGCCTGGGTGGAAGCAGGCGAGAACGATATCCTCGTCAAATTCTTTGAACCACGGGAGGTAGTCGTAATTTCTTCCGTAAACGAGGGGGCCTTCGGCATAGTCGCCCCATACCGCGATGCCGGAACATTGCTGCGGCATGATGGTCATCGCGGCGATGACTTCGAGGGCGTTGACAAGTTTGAGCTCCTCAAGTGTCAGAGTTGAACCTTCGCTCATTCCGCGCAAAACCTCTTTGAACTTGTAGGGGTAATTGGCGTAGAACTTTTGCGCCTGCTGTTTCAGCCCCTGAGGGTCGGCGCTCTCCTTCATGATTCGGCCGCAGATGGCCCTTTCGTATATATCACGAAGCTCGACCGCCATCAGCGCGCCGTACTGGCGCCCCATTTCACGCCAGGTACCGTGCAGGTCAATGATATTAAGTTTGTCTTTCTTTATCTTTGAACCTTTTTCAAAAGTTTCCATAAAGTCAGCCTCCCATCGTTGCCTCTCATGTTATATTATACACTGGTAGAGTTCTTAGGGAACCGCTGATTCTATGACCACGGCGCGCTGAGAGTGCCTATTTTGCGCGCGGCGTATATACGTCTCCCTGACAACGTCCATATTTACTAATTATCACAGCAACGGGGTGTTTTTATGACAGAAAGCATTGCTTTCGAAGAGATAAATAAATATATCGGCGAAAATGAGGCGGGACTGCGTCAGTATGTCTCATTGCTGATCAAGGCCAACGAGCTGGCGCGGCTCACGGGGCCGTCGGACGAGGAGACGCTTTGGAACGGCCATATCATCGACTGCGCCTTTGCGCTGCCGCTGCTGCCGGCGCGCGGACGCGTGATCGACGTCGGCACGGGCGGCGGCCTTCCCGGCCTCGTCTGGGCGATTTGCCGCCCGGAGCTGCGGGTGACGCTGCTTGACAGTATCACCCGCAAATGCGCCCAGGTGGAACGGATCGCCGCGCTGATGGGGCTCCGGAACGTCGAGGTCGTCTGTTCCCGCTCTGAGGACTACGCGAAAAAGAATCTGGAAAAGTTCGACGCGGCGGCGGCGCGCGCCGTCTGCGCCGCGGGGATACTCGCGGAATATCTCGCCCCCTTTGTAAAGACAAAGGGAAAACTCATCGCCTTTAAGGGGCCGAAGGCGCAGGAGGAGCTGGCGGCGGTCGGCAATAAATGGAAAACGCTTGGCCTGTCGCAGCCGCGTCTTGTCTCCTATGAGCTTGGCGAGATGAAGCGCTGCTTCGCGGTCTGGAATAAGGTGGGGCCGCTGCCGAAGGGAATGCCAAGAAGGCCGGGGATGGCCGAAAAATTCCCTTGGTACCGGTAAATCGGCGTTTATAAGCACGATTTGCGTCATAAAAAGGGGGCTCCGAATCCTCACCGTATGAAGATACGGTTCCGGTATCGGAGCCCCCTTTTTATTTAGCAACTCGCACTTCTAAACGCCGATTTATCCCCGATATGGGAAACTGTAAATAGTGGTTTATCGTCCAGCATATTGAGGCAAAAGCCGCCGTGTGTCCCTGCCTTGTTGCACCGGCCTCCGAGCCGGCGCCCAGTGTCTCCGGGCTGTTTCTGTTTCATGACATGCGGGAAAGACAAAACCCAAGTCTCTGGATGCCGGGTCAAGCCCGGCATGACAAACAAAAGCAAAGCAAAATTGTATTTATCTACCTTATTGAAGATAAATCGGCGTTTAGACGTGCGAGTTGCTAAATAACTTTGGGCTCTGGAACCGGAGCCGTATTTTCATACGGCGAGGATGCCAGAGCCCGAAGTTATGACGCAAATCGTGCGTATAAACGCCGATTTACTACGGTTTAACCAGCGGCAGCTCGGGATTTCCCGCCCATGCCTGGAATCCTTCGTCGTAGTTCTGGCTCTTCACGAAACCGCTGTAGCGGAGGAGCATCGTGACGAAGGCCGAGCGGACGCCAGCCGTATCGTAGACGACGATCTCGCTATCCGGCGTGATGCCGTGCTGTGCGAGAAGGGCCTGCACCTCTTCAGCCGGTTTGAAGTGGCTGTCGGCGGTGAGGAATGATTCCCTCGGGATGTTGATCGCTCCGGGAAGATGCCCCGCGCGCTTCTCCTGGAAGGGACGGATCTTGCCGAGGAACTCCGGCTCGGTGCGGACGTCGAGGATTACGAGGCCAGGCTTGCCGATATTGTTGTTTATCCACTCGGTGGTGGCGGTATAGTTCGGAACGTATTGTTTGATCGTGAAGGAGACGGCTTTATTGGTGTTTTTGGTCTTTGTCACCTGTCCGCCGGCCGCCTTCCATGCGCCGATGCCGCCCTCAAGTATCTTGGCGTTTTTGATTCCGGCCTGACGCAGTATCCAGAGGGTCCAGCCGCTCTGCCCCCATCCGCCCGCGTCGCAGTAGGCGATGACCGTCTTCTTGCCGTCGACGCCGAGCGCGCCGATGCGTTTGGCCATCGTCGCCGCGGGCCAGATGACGCCCCATTTTTCAGTTCCCTGTTTCGCGTTCATGTTTGCGAAATAGGTCCACGGCGCGTTGACCGCACCGGGGATGTGTCCGCCGCTGTAGAGGCTCTCGGGGCGTGAGTCGATAAGTATCACCTTGCCGCGGTTGGTCTTGAGCCATTCGGCGCTGACGACGAGGCTTTCCCTTGTCTCGGGGGCTCCGGCCTGCATCGCCGCCGGTTTCAGCGGACGTCCTGCCGGTATCTCAGCCGCGTCTGTGACGGCTGGCGTGACAGGTGCCGCCGGTTCCGCCGCTTTAGGCTGTTCGGGAGCCGTCTTTACCGGTTCCGCCGGTTTTACGGCCGCGGCGGGCTCCGTCTTGGCCGGCGCGGAAGCGGCCGGTTCGGCTTTCTTTGTCTCCGCCGGTGGGACCGCTACGGTGCCTCTGTTGTTCGGCGAGGTCTCCTGCTCCTTAGCCGCCTTTTCCGCCGCCTCTTTGACGATCTGGTCCATCGTTGACGAGGCCTCGTTCTTTTTTGTAGTCTCTTTCTGCGCGGGGGCGGGAGCTTTTTCCGCCTCGGGCTTTTTCTCCTCGGCCTTCTTCGGAGCTGCCGCCTCTTTCTGGTCCCCCGCCTTTTCTTTGTTCGCCGCTTTATTGGCCTGAACCTGCGAGAGTATGGAATCCGCTGCAGAGTCGTTGTTTTTCGTCTCCTCCGTCGCCGCGACGGCGGAAGTTGCTCCGGCGACAAGCGCCGTAACGAGCATCATTGTGAGAAATTTTTTCATCTTACCATTCCTTCCTTGTCTTTCACCCACTGCTTGATTGGAAACCTTCCGTGCGGTCTCCGTACATAGCGGGAATTATAGCATAATTTGCTTTGTATTACTCATTTTCTCTGAAAAGGTTACTTCCAGTTGTCGTATATCCACTGCGCGGCACGTTTTGCCTCGTTGAATTCTTCCGAAGTCTCTTCGGTGGGAGATAGCTGTGTATTTTCCCGGCGAACGCGCAGCCAGTCCCTGTATTCTATCAGGGAGTCGTTCCTCGCGAAATGGTCGAATACGAGGTCGAATTTCGGAATGCCCCAGAGCATGTTCGGCGAGAGGGCACCGGCGTTTACCAGTGAGGCGGTAGCCCTCTGGATCAGCCCTTTGAAGCCCCCGCGGTGTTCCACGCGCAGCAGCACCGCGCGGTGGCCGCCCGTGATCGTCTCGGAGACCATGTTGACCGAGTCCTCGGTGCAGAATACCTCTTTGGAGAAGCCGAGCATCGCCGGTATGGGGTTGAAGTCGTCCTCTGAGGCGACGAGCAGATACTTGACGGCGGGGGAGTGAGCGGCAAGCGTCTTGACGGTCTTCACCGCCGCGGGGCTTGTGCGCCGTGAGGTGGTGATATAGAGATCCGCGCCGGCATGCTGCGCGAGGTTCAATATCTGCCCCAGCTGTTTTTTGACCCATTCCGGGGTGATAACGTAGTTCGCGTCGTCTCCGCCGATGAGCACCGACCAAATCTCACCCGCGGAGGAGGGATGTTCGGCGAGCAGCGCCGCCGCCTCTTTTTTTAGGTTTTCTTTGATGACGTAGTTTGGCGAGCCGAGCGTCACAAGGATGTTGGGTTTCCGTTCCGGATAGTCGTGTTCCGGTACGATCGCGAAGTCGAAGGGGTCGGTGCCAATCGTGCCTGGGGTCATGACGGTCGCGCAGGCGCAGCGCCAGATATAGCCGAGGGCGATGTTGTAGGGGGCGGGGGTGCTGCCGGCGGAGATTATCAGCACGGCTCCCGAACCCTCTTGGATGTTGCGTTCGGCAAACCATTGGCCTACGCGGCGTATCAGCGCGTCGCCGTCCGCCGCGGCGAGCCAGTCGCGCGCGTCGCGCCGCGTGCCGCCCGCTGCCAGAGAACGTGCGGCGGTCTTGGCGCGCGCCTTGGCCGCGCCCGTAAGGGCGGGAACTTCGCTCTCAAGTATCTCCGCCCCGGTCAGCTGCGAGAGCCAATGGGCGACGCCGCGGCTCTGGTTTATATGGCCGCGGATGCCGTCGCTGAGGATGAGTATTGCCCTTAAGGAGTTTCCCGCGTTCATTTTTCTTCGTTTTTCTTTTGGGCGAATATCCGCCGCGCCTCTTCAAGATCCTCAAGCGTGTTGACGTTGGGTCCCTCGGAGGGGTATTTTGTCGGGATGACCGCCATTGAGTAGCCGTGCTCCAGTATACGCAGCTGTTCGAGGCTCTCCGTCCGCATCAGCGGCGTAGGCGGGAGCGCCACGAATTTGAGCAGGAACTGCTTGGTAAAGGCGTAGATGCCGAGGTGTTCCCAGACGGGGCAGCCGGCGCTGCTGCGCGGATAGGGAATAGGCGAGCGGCTGAAGTAGAGCGCGCGGCCGTTTTGGGCGCGGACCACCTTCACGATGTTGGGGTTCCGGAAGTCCTCTTCCCTGGTGATCGGCACGCAGCCGGTCGCCGAATCGGCCTCCGGGGCGGCGGCGAATCCCGCCGCGAGTTCGCGCAGCATGCGCGGGTCAAGCATCGGCTCGTCCCCCTGGATGTTGATTACGTAGTCGGTGTCTATCTTCGCGGCAATCTCCGCGACACGGCTTGAGCCGTCCGGGTGGTCGGCGCGCGTCATAAGGACGTCGGCTCCCACCTTTTCGGCGGCGTCGTAGATGCGGTGGTCGTCTGTGGCGATCACCACGCGAAAGAATACGCCGGAGGCGAGTGAACGGCGGTAGACGTGTTCAAGCATCGTCTTGCCGCCGATCTCCAGCAGCGGCTTTCCGGGAAGGCGCGACGAGGCGTAGCGCGCCGGTATTACTCCGAGGAATTTTGGCTCCGTCATCTGTTCTGCGCCTGCCATTCTCTGTATTTTTTCAGCATCTCCGCGCGGT
>Ga0192261_1066_pt1 | contig 22451 bp, 21 predicted proteins | sample Koala_Koa23_G3_FD_131283 | JGI IMG/M metagenome (GOLD analysis project Ga0192261, IMG submission 131283) | Enriched cells from koala feces incubated with labeled cellulose particles, San Francisco Zoo, California, United States - Koala_Koa2-3_G3 ... | reverse complement strand
GGCTGTCAAAGCGTATCCGGTAATTATCCTTCGTGCCGGAGGCGTTATGCGCCGCGATAATATTGGCCGCGATCGTCCCTCCGGCGGCGCTCTCCCTGTCCTCCGGCAGCCGTTCCAGAGGCTTCATTCCCGCGGCCTGAATCTCTTCGTTGACCGCGGAGAGCCCCTTTTTCTCCACATCCTCCACCAACACGTTTCCGTTAAACAGATAAACGCCCTTTTCAATCAGCCTGATCAAATCCTCATCCTCTTTTCTTTTTGTTTTTCTAATATTTTCAGAATTTATAGTAAAATTTAAAATATAGTCATCTCATATTCTCTTTAGGACATTTAACTCAGCAGATACAACATTGTCCCCTACAACTAAAAGTCCACTCCAATGACAGTAAAATATACTATAGTAAATATTTATTATTTACTTTTATTAGTTATATTATTTTATTGTCAAGTTACAAGGCCAACAGATGCCAGCAAGCGGAGGGTAAAAAAAAAATGCCGCCTGCAAAGAAAAACACCGCACAGACAACATCACATGGCCGCCGTACAATCTAAAGACGATGGCTCACGAAACAATATCCGCCCGCGCAGATTTATCCCTCGACGGTGTAAGCAGGTCTCCTGGCTTCCATTCATCCTAATTTCGCATCTTCCCAGACAGACGTCCAGTGATCCCGCGATTTCGTCATGGCAACAGTGGCGGGGCCGCTTTGGTTTTTAACCAAATTCCCTTGCTTTTACACCGCTATTTTTATCAACGTCACTATATCCTCATGTTTTATAAATGTCAAGTTATTTTTATGCATTAGCGACATATTTTCACAATTGACAACAAAATAACACAATATAATAAATTGTTGTTTTATTTGGAAAATTAGATACTTTTACAGAACTACTTCAACACCAGCGTATCAAACAAAAGGACTCCCGCAGTTAGAAGCCGCCATAATAACGTACCCAACAAACACACCATCACAAAAAGCAAAGGCACCTACAATTAAAGAGGTACCTTTGCAATAATAAATTTGATATAAAAAAATGGGATGTACTTCTTAAATATACAACACCCTATTCCCAGGGAACAATTTTACCGGGATTGAGTATATTGTTTGGATCGAAGGCAAGTTTTACCCTGCGTATCAAATCTATTTGAGCATCATCAAGAAATTGCGAAATATACGCGGCACGCTTCAACCCCACGCCATGTTCTCCCGTGAGCGTCCCCTCAAGCTTTATAACAATCGTGTAGAGCTTTTGCCGCACGCCCCCAATAATCTCGCGCCATCCAGGGGTTTCCCCCTCCAGATATAACGTTACATGCATATTACCGTCGCCAAGATGACCATAAGCAGCATATTTCACACCCGCACCGTGACATATGTCATCCAACTCCCGCATAAAATCTGCAACAGCGCTTGCAGGAATGACGACATCCTCATTTGACACCTGAATTGGAGCATGTGCCCATACAGCTTCAGCAACACTTTTACGCCCTTTCCACAGCTTATCCTTCACCGTTCTGTTATCCGCAACGAATACCTCCAAAGCCCCCTGCTTTAGACATATATCCCCTATTTTCTCAATTTCATCAGCAAGACGCTCTCTTTCATTTCCCTCATACTGTAATATCAAATGCGCCTCAGCTTCGTTCGAAAATGGAAATTTTGTCCGTAGATATTCCTCTGTAAGCAACATCGACTGCTTATCGATAAATTCTATAGAACTGGGGATACTCTTGCCCTCTGTCATTATCGCAGGGACCGCTTTTATTGCGCTCTTGACATCTGCAAAAGGGACCAAAAGGTCTACAACAAAAGATGAGCTGGGCAAAAGTCTAAGTATTATCTTTGTAACAATCCCAAGGGTACCCTCCGACCCTACCATCAGATGAACGAAATCATATCCTGTCACATCTTTTCTTCTTTTGCCCCCAAACCATGTAACGGAACCGTCCGGCAACACAACTTCCATACCTAGTACATGATTACCTGTTGGACCATACTTTACAACCTTATTGCCGCCGGCATTTTCCGCCACGTTACCACCGATAAAAGAGGCATCACCGCTGCACGGGTCACCGGCATAGAGCAGACCATGGTCGGCAGCTGCTTTGTTTATCTCAGCAGTAACTACTCCTGGTTCAACGGTAATCGTCAGGTTCTCCATATCGAACTCCAATATTTTATTCATGCGTTCCAAAGAAAGTTCTATGCCACAAAATGCGGGCACAGCACCCCCTGATAATCCTGTACCAGCCCCTCTCGGAGTAACAGGAATCTTTTTATCATTCGCATACCTCATAAGATCAGATATCTGTTCCGTATTTTCGGCAAAACATACCACATCAGCAGTATATTCTTTATCCCACAAATGTAGCGCAACTTCATCCTTTGAATATGCCGTAACCTTTTCCCTATCTACAGACACTCCTGATGGACCAAAAATTTCAACTAGATCGCGTACCGTTGTCTGAGTAACACGAGCAAAATCAAATTTGGCAGTCATCATATCAGATAACCTCCCGCCTAATCCTATTTATCAATACAGGGACGATATCTTTGAAATCTCCACATAGAGCAACATCCGCTATTTGAAAAATAGGCGCTTCTGGATCTTTATTGATAGCAATAATCTTCTGTGCCGTCTGCATTCCGGCAAGATGCTGTATGGCACCTGATATGCCTATAGCAAAATAACATTTGGGAGACACCACCCTGCCTGAAAGTCCTATTTGATGGGGATATCCTATCCATTTTGCTTCAACCGTAGGCCGAGAAGCCCCTACTCCTCCACCAAGAAGCTCCGCAAGTTCGTGCAGCATATTAAAATTTTCCGCTTTCCTGAGCCCCTTACCACCAGAGACAATCACATCTTTATCCTGCACGTTGGACACCGTTTCAGAGGCATATTCCTTACCAATAACTTCTATACGACTCTCCAGTAAGGATGGCGGGATATCAAGAAAAATAATTTTACCATTACCATCCACATGTTTTTCAGGCATACGAAAAGTTTTAGGCCGAACGGTCGCCATTTGAGGCACATGATTGGGTGTCTTTATTGTAGCCATCACATTTCCGCCTATTGCCGGCCTGGTTTGCAGCAGCAGACCACTTCCATCCTCTATATCAAGACTGGTACAATCCGCAGTCAGTCCAGTATGCAGCATAGCAGCGACAGATGGAAGATATGTTCGTCCTGAGGTTGTAGCAGGAGCAAGGATTACCTCAGGTAGGTACTTTTCAACAACATAAGATAAAATCTTCGCGGTAATCTCCTGATTAAAATATTCTAATTTATCATGCGAAGCCACAATAACGCGTTCCGCGCCGAAACAGAACAGCTCTTCCGGCATATCGTCCAACTGTCCGCATATCAGAAGACACGTTACCCTGGTCGCCATTTTACCAGCAATTTCACGCGCTTTTCCAAGCAATTCTTTGGTAACAGAATGGATCTTATTTTGACGAATTTCACCACAAACAAGAATACCGTCGACGCAACTTTTATCTCTCAACATGATACCACTCCTAAAGTATGGCCAATTCCTTAAGAACTTTCATGACATGCTCAATACCGTGTTCTATATCCTTGCCACAATAAAATTCCGTATGTCGCGTAATCTTTGGATGTTCGATTTTTACAACTCTGGTAGGAGAACCCGCAAGCCCAACCTCTTCGCTGGAAAGGTCGATATCTGCCGCAGATATAACACTGATATCGGACCTTCGAGCCCGTTTCTTACCACTCAAGGTAGGCATAGCAGGATCGTTTATATCACTTAGTACCGTAATAAGAGCAGGAAGATAAAGCCTTTGTGTCTCAATGCCATCTTCTACCGTACGCTTTACCGTCACAAACATATCGTCTATATCCATGAAACTCACATACGTCGCACATGGGATATCCAGCATAGCGGCAATTTCCGGGCCAACTTGTCCCGTCTCACCGTCAGTTGCTTTTTCCCCGGCTAGAATAATATCGTAAGGGCCTGTTTTTATAATAGTAACAGCCAAAGCAAGAGCGGTAGCCCAACTGTCTGCTCCAGCAAAAAACCTGTCAGAAACGAGATATGCATTGTCAGCACCAAGAGCAAGAGCCTCTCTTAAAGCAATATCCGCCTGTTTAGGGCCCATCGAAATAACAGAGATATCCGCTCCGCATTTTTTTTTCACATCAAGCGCCGCCTGCAGCGCATTCAGGTCAAGTGGGTTGACAATATTTCCACTTCCCTCTCTGATCATTGTTCCCTTATCTGGGTCCATTTTTATTTCGTCAGAATCTGGGACCTGTTTTATCAAAACCGCTATTCTCATAAATCCCCCTCCATAATATATAAATATTTTTTAACTTTCATAAGAATATGAATCCATGCAGATGTATTATTTTGTAAATTTCTATATTTTGTATCCAAAACATAGAATACCATATTTTCTATCCGTGTCAATCTTTATCGTTTTTATAATTTTCATTAACACCCTAATTAACCTGCATAAACAATAGATATAATAATATTTTTTGCTAATATATTATAAAAAGCGACAAAGATTTTTATAATATTTTTGGACACAAAGTATTGACAATAAAAAAATGTATGATAGTCTTATGAAAAATAAACAATAAAGCGGATGGAGGGGAAATTTTATGCAAAATTTAATTACAGCCCTAATCAAGCAACAAGCAGGTATGTCGATAGAGATTTGCCGCGAATTGATAAAATGCCCCTCCGAAGATCCAGCCGGCGACACACGTGCGGTAGCGTCATACATACAAAAATTCTTCACAAAACATGGTATAGAGAATAACGTTATCTCCCCGCACCCTGAGAAGCCAAACGTTGTAGCTACGATCAGAGGGTCACGCAGTGGAAAACACCTTATATTCAACGGGCATATTGATACCTTTCCCGTAGGTGATATATCTAAATGGAGCGTTGATCCATTTAGCGGAGAAATTAAAGATGGGAAACTATACGGAAGGGGTGCCGCCGACATGAAGGGTGGCATCGCAGCCAGCATGACAGCGGCACTTATTTTAAACCAGTTAAAAGATACGCTGCCTGGAAAGATTTCATTTACCTGTGTATCTGACGAAGAGGTTAACGGTCCATGGGGAACAAATTATCTGCTGAAACACTATCCTGAATTGTACGGTGATGCGTTGATAAACGGAGAGCCATCTTCCGTAGAACATATCAGAATCGGAGAAAAAGGGATCTTCCAGGCCCGGATAACGGTGAACACTGCCGGCGGACACGGAGCCTACTCTGGGCTAAAAACAAACGCGATCACCGACATGGTGTATATTTTAGAATCGTTGCTATCTTTCGAAAACGAGGCACCGGAAATAGATAAAGAGGTCCGGTTATTTATGGAAAGAGCAAGAACTTCCTACGATAGGGTCCTGTGCGAAGGGGCTATGGACAAAGCTCTTAGGCCTACACTCAATATTGGAACTATAACAGGCGGAATCATGGTCAATATGGTGCCAGAACGTTGTCAGGCAGAGATTGACTTCCGTTTTCCACCAGGGGTGACATGCCGTTTTGTTGAAAAATGGCTGGACGATAAAATAAGAAAACATTCAAACTCAGACTATAAAATCATCAAAAGCAGCGACGCTCATATTACCTCCGTGGAAGAACCGCTTGTTAAAATTGCAAAAGCGACTGCCTGCGAGGTATGCGCCCATCTTGTATTTGAAAACTATAGCCTTGGAGGCACGGAGGCAGTTTTATGGAGAGCAAAAGGTATCCCAGCCATAACATACGGACCGAATCATCACAATATGGGGTCGCCGGATGAATATATTATGGCCGAAGAACTTCCTCTTGTTTCTAAAGTACATGCAATGACCGCGTGGCGTTATTTAACCTATCAAAATAATTGATCAGGAGGCGTGACATGGGACCTTTTAATAATAGCAGTCAGTATTATCATATGGTACTTTCCCAAATGACACCAAAAGCGGAACCTGCCTTTCATGAACATGAAGAGCAGCTACGGGTATGGGGATCTCAATGGGGGGTAAAAAATGACGTTGACCAAATTAGGACAATATTGGTCCATCGTCCCGGAAAAGAGCTTGGTGTAATTACTGAGGATAAATATGATCCTCAGATAGAAGCCCTTATCGACAAAGAAAACCAATGGTACTTCCGCTCAGACAAAGCCCCCGACATCGCAGCTATGCAGGAAGAGCATGACGCGCTGATACGAACCCTTGAAGCAGAGGATATCAAAGTAGTATATATGGATGGGAGTCCGACCGACCCTGACGCGATAAACGTGCGGGATAACGGCATCGTGATAAATGGAGGTATCATCATCACGAGGATGGGTATCGTAGGGGAAAAATATGGCACTGGACGCCGAGGCGAAGAGGCGTATGTTACCCGTACCGTGGCAAATATTGGCATGCCCATACTGCACACTATTCAAGGAAACGGATTGATGGAGGGAGGCAGTTTTTGTCTTTTGGATGAAAAACACGCCGCCATCGGCCTAAGCTATAGAGGAAACAAGGCAGCGGCGGAGCAAGTCCGGCAGGTGCTGGCAATACAGAATATAGAACTAGTTGAAGTACCTTTAACTGGATTCAGTCTGCATTTGGACGGTGCGATTGTCATGGTGGACCACGACAAAGCGTTGGTCAACGTTGAAAGACTGCCCTTCTGGTTCCTCGACTATCTGAAAAAGCTTGGAATAAAGCCTATTTTCACCGATTACCGCGACGGTACGTTAGGAATAAACTGCCTCGCCACCAGACCAGGCAGGGTCCTCGCATACGATGACGCGCCATGGACGGCGGAATGTCTATACAAAAACGGCGTTGATGTCATTCCTCTTAAGTACATTGAATGCAGAAAAAAGGGAGGAGGTATTCACTGCGGTACACTGCCACTTATCAGGAATGAAAAATAGTTATATACCTCAATTTTTTTGTAATATTACGCTCATAATTTAATAATCTTAGCGAGAGGATGTGTCTAATAATGAAAATAGGTAAGGGATTAATGGTAATTTTTATGGTGCTTCTTATTGCGGGGACGGCTTTTGGCGCAGAGGAATATCAGTTTAAAATTTCATCCGCCATGTCTTCGAATTTTCCCCCACAAAAGGCATTGGAGGACTTTGTAAAATACTTGAATACAAACTCTAATGGAAGGATCAAAGCTTCAAGATACACAGATGGACAGTTAGGCGGAATTCTAGAGACGCTCGAAGCAATTCAAATGGGCGTGGTACAGATGGCAATGCCAGTAACATCCGACCTAGCCGGTTACAGCAAAAAAATTCAAGTTTTGGACCTACCATTTTTATTTAAAGACTTCAACAGCATGAGAAAGGCTCTCGACGGCCCCTTAGGAAAAGAAATGGAAAAAATATACGAATCTCAGGGTTTTAAGTGTTTCGGATACGTTCCTAACGGTACTCGCCATATCTCAAACAGCAAAAGACCGATAAACACCCCCGAAGATCTTAAAGGGCTAAAGATACGTGTAATGCAGAACCCTATGCATATAGCGATTTTTAAAACATTGGGTGCCAACCCCACCCCTCTAAGTTACTCAGAGCTTTATACGGCACTTCAGCAGGGAGTGGTAGACGGACAGGAAAACGCTCCCGCACAGGTAGTTGACGCTAAGCTGCACGAGGTACAAAAATACTACTCTCTTACCGGTCACCTGCAGAGTATGATCTGCCTGCTCGTAAGCAAAAAATGGTATGACGCGTTGCCACAAGATCTTCAAAAGGTATTCAAAAACGGCATAAAAGAATATGAGAAGAACTATGTCAAGCTGTACTTTGATTACGATAACTCCTGCCTTGACATAATGAGAAAAGCGGGCGTAAAGGTCAATGAACTGACAGATAAGCAACATCAGGCATTTAAAGACAAATCTGCGCCTATATACAGCGATTATAAGAATGTCATTGGAGAAGATCTCGTAAATCTGGCCATATCTTCTTCAAAGTAACTATTACCTGAAGTGATATTAAAGGGCAGGCTGTTATATATCAAAAGCCTGCCCTTTAACAAATCCAATAGGGGAGGATATATATGTTCTATTTTTTAGACAAAATAAATAGTAAAATTGAAAAATTTGAAGAATATTTTATCACTTACCTCCTGCTCATAATGTCGTCCGTCGTTTTTATACAAATAATAATGAGATATGTATTCAATAATTCCCTCTCCTGGTCGGAAGAACTAGCTACATACCTGATGATGTGGATGACATGGATCGGTGCCAGCTATGGAGTAAAGCAGAACATGCACCTGCGTGTAACGATATTTATTGACATGTTAAATGGTAAAATTCGAGACTGTGCCTATATCTTTATAGATGTAATCTGGATGATTTTTTCAATTTACATGGTTGTAATGGGAATACGCGTTGTAAAGATGTCATACGCAGGATATAGAGTCTCTCCTGCACTGCAGATACCTATGTACTTAATATACAGTTCTGTTGTAGTAGGATGTGTATTAATGTGTCTCAGTTTAATAACATCCATTCATAAACGTTACTTTGAATATAAGTCTCTGTCTGGAGGGGGAAAATAATGGTCGCCATCTTCCTTTTAACAACGCTGTTTGCCTTTTTATTAAGCGGATTCCCTATAGGAATTTCAACCGGAATCGCCACTGCGCTGTCCATGATTATATTCACACCGGATATTCCTCTACAACTTATAGCTCAAAAAGCAATCACCGCATTGGAGTCATTTCCTTTGCTTGCCATACCTTTCTTTATGTTCGCCGGAAATCTGATGGGCTCTGGCGGCATCTCGCGCCGCTTGGTCGACTTAGCAGACAGCCTCGTTGGTACGATAGCAGGTGGGCTAGCCTTGATCACCACGCTTGCAAGCGCATTTTTCGCCGCAATATCAGGTTCCGCACCAGCAACGGTTTCCGCCATTGGATCAATTATGATTCCAGAAATGAAAAAACGCGGCTATAAACCTTCTTTTTCTACGGCTGTCGCCGCCTGCTCCGGTACAATTGGCGTATTAATACCTCCCAGTATTCCTTTTGTCGTCTATAGTGTTGTCGCAAGAACATCTATCGGAGACATGTTCATAGCCGGTATCATTCCAGGCCTGCTATTCACCGCGGCAATCATGATTACCGGATATATTATCTCAAAAAAACGCGGTTATGTGGGAAAAGAAGAAACTATCGCCTTCCCAAAAGCCTTAAAAGAATCTTCGTGGGCCCTGATGGTTCCGATTCTTATTCTCGGAGGCATTTACACCGGCATATTTACGCCGACAGAGGCAGCGGTAGCAGCCATCTTTTACTGTATCGTGATTGGGAAATTTATCTATAAGGAATTAACATACAGGGATATTTTTGAATGCGCTAAGTCTGCGGCGACATTAAATGGCATAACGATGTATGGCATGGGGTTCGCCATGGCCTTTGGCGTTTTTCTCGCCTTGGAGATGATACCGCAGCTATTATTAGCCCAAGTCATGTACGCTACAACAAATAAAATCATTATCCTGCTGATCTTAAACGTATTTTTCCTATGTTTGGGTTGTTTTATGGACAATATCGCAGCCACAATCATCCTGACACCAATTCTGCTCCCTCTTGTGACGTCAATAGGAATGAGCCCCATTCAGTTCGGGATATTGCTCACCGTCAATTTAGCCGTTGGTTTTGTAACTCCGCCAGTAGGATGTAACTTGAATGTGGCGTCAGCTATATCCAAGGAGCCTATACACGTCATTGCTAAAGAAGCAATGCCTTTTATGCTTGCAATGATATTCTGTCTGATGTTAGTCACATTTGTTCCTGAAGTGAGCCTTGCGTTGATCGGCATATTCAGATAATGAACAATATAACGGCAAATTAACCTGATTTATTATTAAATGGGGTAAGTGTATAATAGGGGAATGAGCCTAGCTGATAATATTTATTACACACTAAAAAATAGAATTCTACGCGGAGAATTGCGTCCGGGTACGGCACTGAGAGAGGAGTACCTATCCGACGAACTGCAAGTCAGCCGAACTCCGCTGAGAAAAGCTCTTACCCAACTGATGGCCGAAGGATACTTAGTCAAAGGGAAAGATCGAACTCTTCGTATCCCGCAGATTTCCGAAGGCGAGCTGATGGATACGCTTGAGGCGAGGCGGCTGCTTGAGATCGCCTCGGTCGAGAGGGCCACGCTGCGCGCCGCGAAAGAGGACATTGACCGCATAGAACACTTTATTTGGGATGAGGAAGAGGCAATGAGACTCCATGATAATGTACTCGTCTCATCTCTGGACAGGATGTTTCATAATTATCTGGGGCAGATTTCCGGAAACAGGGTCTATTGCGATTTTATCTCGCAGGTCGGATATAAGATATCGCTGTTTTTAGCTCTCAGCAACACGCTGGGAGAGGTCATAAACGAGGCGTTGAAAGAACACCGGGATATACTTTACGCGATAAAGCTCAGAATGCCGGAACGTGCCGGCACTGCCATGAAGCTTCACCTGGATAATGTCGAAAAACGGATTCTTGAGAGTATCCGGTGCGAGGAGGAACGAAGTAATGATTCAAATGAAATACCGGCGCGGAGATCCAGGAGAAATTTTCAAAAGATAAAGGCATAATAAAAAGGGACGCATTCGGCAAAGTACGCCGTGCGTCCCTTGTTCAGCGATTGATCTTATTTCGCGGCGTATACGCCGTCTATCAGCGTTCCGTCGCGGTATTCCACCGCGGCAAGCAGTTTGTCATAGTTGAATTCTATCGGCTCCGGCACTCCCGTCAGTTTTTCCACCTCTTTTTTAAGGGCGGCGATTTCCATTACGGGAAGTTTCGCCCTGAGCGCGGCTTCCAGCAGTTCGGGACGGCGCGGGTTGATACATATTCCCCGCTCCGTCACTATCGCACCTACTGTCTCACCCGGCGTCGTGACGGTCGTCACTTTGTCTTTTATCGACGGCACTCCTCCTCTGAAGGAGGGACAGACTATTATCGAGAGTTTCGCCCCAGCCGCCGTGTCCTGGTGGCCTCCGGAGGCTCCGCGAAGTACCCCGTCGTTGCCCGTCAGGACGTTGACGTTGAAGTCTCTGTCAACTTCCAGCGCCGCGAGGATCACGCAGTCAAGGTTGTTGACAAGCGCTCCCGCGTTGAAGGGGTTCGCGTACCACGAGGCGTCTATTTCTATGTGGCTCGGGTTGGCAATCATCGATTTGGTCACCACCGCGTCAAAGGACTGGACGTCGAATACGGTCCTGAACATACCTTTGTCGTGCATCGCCGCCAGGTATCCGCCTACTCCGCCGAGGCCGAAGCTGCCGGCTATGCCCTTTTCCGACATGTATTCTTCAAGGTAGACGGCCGCCGCGAGGCTCGCCCCGCCTACTCCCATCTGGAAGGAGAAGCCAGGCTCTATTATGCCCGCCGCCTTCATGAGGCGGAAGGAGTCCTGCGCTATGCGCAGGTCCACTGGGTTGCGTGTGATACGCGCCGCGCCGGTGGCGATTTTTGCGGGGTCGCCTATGCTGTCTACGACTACAACCTGGTCGACGAGGTATTGGGGAATTGATATTTTCGGCGACAGCGGGTATTCGACGAGGTTGTCGGTAACCGCTATTACGTGCGCGGCGTTTCTCGCGTCGGTGATCGCATATCCGAGGGAGCCGCAGGCGGAGGGGCCGGAGATGCCGTTTATGTTTCCCAGGCAGTCGCAGGCGGGGGCCGCGAGGAAGGCGACGTCTATTTTTATCGAGCCCTCTTCGACGGCGCGTGCGCGGCCGCCGTGGCTGCGGATTACCACGGGGATGTCAACTTCGCCGCTGGAGAGGAGTTTGCCCAGTCTGCCGCGGACGCCGGAGGTGTAGAGTTTACCGATGAGGCCGCTTTTTATGTAGTCCGCCACGCAGTCGTGGGCGTCGGGTATCGAGCTCGGCGCGAAAGTGAGGTTTTTGAAGCCCATCGCCTCAAGTTCCGCCAGTACCATCGGGATGACGGCGTCGCCGCTGCGCAGGTGGTGGTGGAAGGATATCGTCATGCCGTCGCAGAGGCCGGACCGTTCGATGGCGGCACGCAGAGAGGCGGCGCGCTTATCGCGGCAAGGGACCGCCGCGCGTATCGCCCGCGGCCCCGAGCAGAGGCCGGATAGTGATGAGATCCGATCAAATGGCGCGGTGTAGGGGGCGAAGCTCCCCACGCCGGGGATTTCAAGCGGCACTATCCTGCCGAGTGAATTTACCGTCGTCTTCATTTACAACGCCTCCCTGTCAAAGCCATAGAGTTCGGCAAGTTTCAGCAGATGCGCGGAACGCGCGACGATCGGGGCGTCGACCATTTTACCGTCCACAGATATGACGCCCTTGCCCTCGCGTTCGGCCTTTTCCGCCGCCTCCACGACGCGCAGCGCCTTGCGCAGATCTTTTTCCGCCGGCATGAAGGCCTTATGTATCGTCGTTATCTGGCTCGGGTGGATACAGGCTTTGCCCGTAAAGCCAAGCTCCACAATCTCTTTCGCCTCCATGAACAGCCCCTCCTGGTCATTGAGGTCCGTCCAGACGGTATCGAATGAAGCGACTCCCGCGGCGTGGGCGGCGGCGACTATGCGTCCGCGCGCGTAGAAGAGCTCGCGCCCCTCCCGCGTCTTCTGTATTCCCATATCGGCGGTGAAGTCCTGCCCGCCAAGCGTCAGCGCCGTAACCCGCGGCGAGGCGGAGGCGATGCGGAAGGCGTTCTCAAGCCCCAGAGCCGTCTCCACCATCGCGTGCAGCTTCACGGTGCCGATTTCCATCCCGTTCTTCATCTCAACCGCGGAAATTTTCTCATCCGCATACCGGATGTCCTCCTCCGAGTTACACTTCGGCAGGCGCACCGCGCCGGGGCGGCAGGGAATCACGGCCTCTATATCATCCTCAAAGAACTTCGTATCCGCGCCGTTTATGCGCACGGTGACAAATAGCTCTTTGAAGTCAAATTCTTTGAGGAACCAGACGGCCATCCGGCGCGCAGAGTCCTTCTCCGTATAGGCGATCGCGTCCTCCAGGTCCATCAGGATGCTGTCGCAGCCGAATACCGGCGCGTGCTGTAGCATTCCCGGAGAGTCGGCGGGGATATAGAGCATCGAACGAGTGGCCCTCATCGCCTATTCCTCCCTCGAAGCACGTAGGAGAGCCGTCTCCAGCCGCGCCTTTATCGTTATTTCGATGGCTCCCTGGTCCTGTATAGTAATCTTAGCGCCGCCGACTGCGTGTTTCGCGAGCATGCCGCGCACAAGCTCCTCCGTCCTTTTGGCAAATACGGCGCTGTTCGCGCCTCTGTAGTCGAGAACGAAATCATCATTCGGAGCAACCGTCACAAAACAGTCGGAGGACTCCAACGTTCCGGCGGTTGCCGTGTGAAGCAGTAACAATCCACTCATCACCTTTCATAAATTAAGGGGCGGGCAGAGCCCCGCTCCCTTGACGTCTAAGCCGCCGCCTTTTTCTTTTTCCGCCATTCGCTGATGAAGGGCCATATGATCGAGAAGATCGTCAGGAAGAAGAGGACCCAGCATATCGGCGAACGGAAAAGAATCGAAACGTCTCCGTCGGAGAGCATCATCGACTGTCTAAAGGACTGCTCCATCGAGACGCCGACGACGACCGCGAGTATCAGCGGCGAGGTGGGCACCTTGTATTTCTTCATGAAATACCCCACGAGGCCGAATATCACAAGCAGCACGAAGTCAACGACGCTGAAATTGATCGTATAGACGCCGATAAGCGCCATCGCCATGATCAGCGGGTAGAGTATCTTGGTCGGCACGGAGAGGACGCGCACTAGCACACTCGCCAGCGGGATGTTGATGAAGGCGCAGACGACGTTGCCCAGGAACATACTGGCGATGACCGTCCAGGCGATATCCGCGTGCTGCTGGAAGAGCAGCGGCCCCGGCTGAAGCCCGAGGATCATCAGCGCGCCGAGCATGACAGCCGTCGTTCCGGAACCGGGAACGCCTAAGGTCATCATCGGGATCAGCGCGCCGACGGAACAGGCGTTGTTCGCCGCCTCGGGCGCGGCCAGCCCAACGATTTCTCCTTTGCCGAAGTTCTCCGGATTTTTAGAGAGCTGTTTCTCATTATTATAGGCCATCAGCGCGGCGATCGTCGCGCCCGCTCCAGGCAGCACCCCGATGATAAAACCGATTGGGGTCTGGCGGATCATCGGCCACCAGCAGCGCTTGAACTGCGCCATCGATACCCAGATCCGGCCGAACTTCGACTGTACCTTGACCGCCGTATCGGAGCGTATATGATCCATGTTATGGAATACCTCTCCGAGCCCATAGACGCCGATGATGACGACGACAAAATCTATTCCCGTCTGCAGTGCCGTGACTCCGAAGGTGAAGCGGATGGCTCCGGACTGCGGGTCGATGCCGACCGTGGCGATCATCAGCCCGAGACACATCGAAAGCAGCCCCTTGAGCATCGCCTCCTTAGATATCGCGGCGGTCGCGGCAAGCGCGAAGCACATCAGCATAAAATATTCCGGCGGCCCGAATTTAAGCGCGAAACGCGCGACGGGGACGGCGATCGCCACAAAGGCGATGGTCGCGATCAGGCCTCCGATAAATGAGGCGATCGCCGATATCGCCAGCGCCTCCTCGGCATGGCCGGAGGTAGACATCGGGTAACCGTCAAAGCAGGAGGCGACGGCCGCGCCGTCTCCGGGAACGTTAAGCAGGATAGAGCTGCGCGAACCGCCGAACATCGCGCCGTAGTATATGGCGCACATCGTGACCAGGGCGGTGTCCGGAGCCATCGTGAAGGTGAGCGGCATCAGAAGGGCGATGCCGGTGGTCGGCCCCAGACCGGGAAGCATTCCCAGCACCGTGCCCAGCGCGGAACCGGCGAAGAGCCAAACAAAGTTGAGCGGGGTAAGCGCGTTGGCAAAGCCAGATAACAGCAGATTTATAGTTTCCATCTTAAATCCCTTCCCTAGGGCAGAGTGATCTGAAATATTCTGTCAAAGACATACCAGATGCCTAAAGAAAAACAGAGCGCCGTCAAAATATTGACCTTCCAGCCCCTGACGCCGTTTATCAGAAATAGCATCGCCCCGAGAAAGAGCGGCGTGCTGACAAGGAAGCCGGCAGTCTCAAGGATCGCCGCATAGGCGAGACAGCAGACGATGAGGCCGCCGATCAGCACCCAATGGCCCTGGTCGGGCGTTTTGCCCGCCTTTGCGACATGGCCGCGCTTGGCGCCGCGATATAAAAGCATCACGGAAAAGATTGTCCCCATCGTGCCGACGACCAGAGGGAAATACTTCGGCGCCATCGGGTCGCCTATCGACGCGGCGGGCAGCAGCCAGGCCGCAACCACATAGGCGATGCTGAAGACGACAGAAAAAAGGCCGACGATAATATCCGCATTCATAAAAATCCACCCCTTACGTTAAACCGGCGGCTGGGTCGCCCCCGCCGCCGATATTCAAATTATCTTTCGCTACTGTTTTAAGAAACCGATCTCTCCAAGGATGACCTTGTACTCTTCATTGGTCTTGTCAAGGAATTTCGTAAATTCATCGGCGTTCATATAGACCGCCTCCCAGCCGTTCTTAAGGCAGACGTCTTTCCATTCTTTGCTCTCCGACATCTTTTTCAGCGCGTTTGTCATGTAATCGCGCTCCGCCTTACCCATGCCGGGAGTGCCGAAGATCCCGCGCCAGTTGATGAACACCGTGTCAATTCCGCTCTCTTTAAGAGTCGGCACCTTGCTGAGCGGGCCGGACTTGATGCGCGTGGGCGAGCTCACCGCAAGCACCTTGATGTCTCCGGCCTCCAGCGCGCCCACCGTCTCCGCCATGCCGGTCGATAGAAGGTCGATATGGCCGCCCATCAGCGAGGCCATGCTTCCCTCCTGGAGGGAGATATAGGGAATCTCCTTAAGATTCTTTACGCCCGCGGCGCGCGCCGCCTGCAGGAACTGCAGATGATCCATGCTTCCCGCCGAGCTCGTTCCGCCGACCTTGACGCTCTTGGGGTCCTTCTTGATCGCCTCGATGACCTCTTTCATGCTGTTGAACTTTGAATCCTTCGGCACCGCGTAAGCGCCGAAATCGTTGATCAGCATCGCGATGGGGGTCAGGTTCTTATAACCGAGCTTCGTCTGCCCCGTGAGGTTGATGAGAAGAATGGGCGGCGAATAAACGGTGATCGTGTAGGGATTGCCCTTCTTCTTCTGCATATAGGCGAGGTTGACCGCGCCGCCGCCACCTGGCTTGTTGGTAACCGGCATCGGCTGGGTGATGATCTTCAAGTCGCCAAGCGTCTTGCCTACCATTCTTATCGTCGTATCCCAACCGCCGCCGGCGCCGGCCGGAGCAAGAAACTCAAAGGGCCTCGACGGATAATCCGCCGCTGCCGCAGTAAATACAAACGCGGCAATAAACAATGCTGCCAAAGCCGATACTAATGCTTAGCGCTTCATGAGATAATTCCTCCTACAAAAATTTGTGTATCCATGTATCCATGTATCCTCGTAGCTATATAATATCCCTACGGAGCGGAAAGTCAATATTGAAAAACAAAAATTTCTCATATTTTACGACGGGCGAATATTTGGTTTTTTATGTTAGTATTTACTTATCATATAAGTTGGAAGATAGGACAAGGGGGACAGCGCTGTGGCAATAAAACTGGATGCGGAGCTGGATATAGCGCCGAGCAGCACACTGAGGGCGGAGGTCGCCAACCTGCTGCGCAAGCAGATACTCGACGGAGACATCCCCAGCGGCGAGCGGCTGATAGAGACGGAGATAGCCGACCAGCTTGGCGTGAGCCGCATGCCCGTACGCGAAGCGCTGAGGATGCTTGAGAGCGAGGGGCTCATCAACCAGATACCGCGCAAGGGACTTATCGTCGCCGAATATACGGAAAACGACATCCGCGAATACTATACGATACGCGAAGCGCTCGAGGTCTGCGCGATAAAGATCGTGATCGATAAAATATCAAAGGAAGAGCTCGAGGAGCTCAAGATGTACTGCCGCAAGGCCGAAGAGGCCCACGCTGCCGGCGACATCGAGATGGTATGCCGCTGGACGGCGAAGTTCAACGAACGCATCTATGACAGCTGCGAGATGCCGCGGCTCAAGGAACAGATAAGAACGACGCAGAAATACCTGCGCACCTTCCGCTTCACCTCTTTTAAGGAGGCCTCGCGCACCGAACAGGCGCTCAAGGAACACGCCGAGATAATCCGCCTCGTGGAGAAAAAAGACTACGAGGGGGCGGCGCACGCCACCTCCGTACACCTGCGTGATGCGATGCGGGCCTATCTCAAGCTTTGGAAACAGAGAAAGGGACGCATGTAGGCCAGTTATTTCAACCGTCTAAGGCCGCGGCAGGATTATTCTCTGCCGGTAAGAGTCCGGGCCTTTTTACCTCATCCTAATGTGTTTGTAGTATATATGTATACCCGCAAATGGGACAAAAGGCCGCCGCGCAGAATTATTGTCTGAGATATTATAAGTATACCGGGGTTTGATGGTGGATATACGAGCTATTTTTTAAACGGAGGCAGATATAATGTCAGACAAAATAGCCCTATTTGAAAATAAAAAAATACGTTCCGTTTGGGTGGAGGCAGAGGAAGAGTGGTACTTCTCCGTTGTGGATATTGTAGGCGCACTCACCGGCAGCGCCGATCCTGCCGCATACTGGAGAAAATTGAAACAGCGTCTCAAGGCCGAAGGAAATGAAACCGTGACAAATTGTCACGGTTTGAAGATGAGAGCCGCAGACGGCAAAATGCGCCTGACTGACGTCGCCTCTACCGAGGATATTCTCCGTCTGATTCAATCGATACCTTCCCCAAAGGCGGAACCCTTCAAGCTCTGGCTCGCGCGCGTCGGCGCGGAGCGCATCGAAGAGACGGCGGACCCGGAGCTGGCCATCGACCGCGCGTTTGAGACATATCTGAAAAAGGGCTACACAAAAGAATGGATTCATCAGCGGCTGCTCTCGATACGTATCCGCAACGACCTCACGGCCGAATGGGATATTCGCGGCGTTAAGAAAGGCGTGGAATATGCCATCCTCACCGACGAGATAACGAAAGCGTGGGCGGGGATGACGACAAGACAGTACAAGAGCCTCAAAGGACTCAAGAAAGAAAATCTCCGCGACAACATGAGCGACCTGGAGCTGGTGCTGAATATGCTCGCTGAAGCGACTACGACCGAGATATCCAAGACCGTGAAGCCGGAGACATTTAATGAGAACGCCAATGTCGCACGTCAGGGCGGGCAGGTGGCGGGAAATGCCAGGAAGGAGATAGAGACAAAGACCGGCCGCCCGGTCATCACCAAGCAGAACGCAATAGACTTCACCAACGTTATCGAGCTGGTCGGAGAGATCGAGAAAGACGATTCACAGCCCTAAATTTTTTGTATAAATCACCGTATAATCATTAAGGTATTTTTCCGCTCCCTGCCGTTGCAAAACTAATTGACCGGCGGTTAAAATGACAATTTCACAGCCGCGCGGTACGGACAAAAGGATTCCCGCTTTATATTCCGCGTATATTGCCGGTGAGACGCGAAAAGGGCGGCGAAACATCCGCCGCCCTGATCTTCATATCTTGTCTTTTTTAAACTCCCAGCGCTACCTCTTCCTGCGGTAAATAAAGGGAATCGCGACAAGCAGAAGCAGTCCCGCAAATCCCGCGTTACAGCCGCTGCTGGAGCCGCCGTGGTGCGGCTCTACCGTCTTTGTGGCAAGTATCGCCGCGGGGTCGGCTACCAGGCCGTCGGCCTCGTCAAGGTCATAGGCGCCGCCGTCTTTGATGAAGATCGAGAGAATATACGTCTCGCTTCCCTCTATCGCGCCCTTGAATATCGTTCCGTCCACCTTCTGAATGGTGAATTTTTCATCCATATCGGCCGTGATCTCCGAAGCGTACTTGAAGAGTCTGCCGCTGTCCGCGCCCAGTATCTTCAGCACTTTAACGTCTTCCGGCTTTGCCGCCTTCAAATCCGCACCGGCGAGGGAGAAGCTGATCATTACCGTCTTTTTGCTGTCAACCTTCGCCGTGAACACGGGAAGCGGAAGCACGTCGGCGGAGGTGACGTTTTCCAGCGTCGCTATATTTTCAACGACCTTGACCACCGTATCCGCCTTTACCGCTACGATTTCGTCCTTGTCTATCTCAAGCATATCTTCCGTAATGCCGTCGAGCTTGGCGGCGGCCTCCGCAGTGTCAGTCTCCGTCTCGCCAACTACCGGTTTTACCTCTTCCTTTACATCGTCGGAGACGACCGGAAGGACCGGTTTGATCGGTTCGATGGGAGGCGTGACAGGCTTTTCAGATACTACGACGTGACATTTGCCCGATTTGCCGCTGCTAATGCCGGTTGCGATTATATCCGTCTCGCCCTTGGCAACACCGGTTACATTTCCCTTTTCGTCCACAGTCGCGATGGCTTCCTTAGCGGAGCTCCATCTGATGGTTTCTCCCTGGTCACATATCGCCGTTAATGTTTCCATACCGCCGATATTAAGCGAGATCTCCGCCGGTGTCACGACTACGTCGCCCGCTTCACGTACGGTGACGATGCATGTCCCTTTGAGGCTGCTTAATGTGCTTGTCGCGGTAATGGTAATGGGTTCAGCACTTACCTTTAGTGCAGTGATTTTACCTGTTTCATCTACGCTGACAATATCTCCGCTGCTGGAGTCCCATTTGAAACCTTCATCCCCTCCCCTTTATTGGTAAATGGTCTGGATAGACCTTCACTTACAAACAGTGTATAAGCCGCTCATGTCCCTGAGCAGGAAAAAGAGCAGGGCCACGGAGGCGCATAATGAGATAAAAAATGCTGCGGTCAGTTTTTTGGATATTATGCCAATCTCCCCTTTTAATGGTCCGATATTTGATATTTTTGACGATAAAAATATTTTGTTCGCTGATACGTTTTTATTTACAGCCTATTTTTGATGTCGTTATTTTATCCTATTAGAATACGTATGTCTACTGTTGTAGTTGATTTATTATGTCTATAAATATTCATACCATTCATGTATCCTATTCGTATGGTAGGTGAGAAAAATGGCAATTGGCGATAGGCTTAAAATCAGCAGGGAACGTTTGGGGTGGAGTCAATACCGGATGGAAGAGGAGTCAGGGTATTCGCGGAACTCGATCATCAACTGGGAGACCGGGGTGCGCGTACCCAGGGCAGATATATTGGCCGAGCTTGCGAAGTTGCTCAACACCACCTCCGCTTACCTTGTGGGAGAGACTGACGACCCCCTGCCGCCGGCGCCGGAGGCACAGACCTCGGCAAGGAGGGATGAATATACGGGCATAACACGAGGAAGCTCTCCTTTATTAAACCTTGCTATAATTTTTGAGACATTAAAACACGACGGCTCGAACATGAGCGAGGAAGAAAGGGCCGCCGTGATGTCGCTTCTTACCGCCTGCATACACGAAATCAGCAAAAAATAGATTTTATTTCCATAAATTGTAGTTAAAATTTATTGGCTATAACGCAAAAAAAGAGAAGAGCGCGAAGCTCCTCCCCCTTACTGTCTATCCCATACGATTTATTTTACCGCAGCGTTACAGCTTCAGCATCGTCCCGGCGTCTTTTTCCGCCGCCTTCTCCAATATCAGCTTCGCGGTCATCACGTCGTGGCTTGCGATGCCCATGAACAGACAGACGCGGCGCCCCTCCAATACAGGCGGTTTTTTCCCGGCGATTATCTCGCCCATATCGGCGTAGATACCCTCCGCGAGCGGGTAACCGTTCTGGAAGTAGACTCCGTGCTCCTGTGTCCAGAGATACTGGCCGCGGTCGTCGCAGACGAAGGAGCGCCCGCCGCTCACGGTGTCGGCACAGAGGCTCGAATCATAATCACTGGCGATGCAGCAGACGTTTTCTTTCAGCATATCGGCGCTGACCGAGCGCCGCGGCTGGTCGAGGATCGGCGCGCAGCTTGTCACAACGTCGGCCTCCGAGCAGGCCTCACGCACCGAACCGCATTTTATGAACTCCACTTCGGGAAGGAGTTCCCGCATTTCATTGATAAAACGCTCGTACTGTTCCGTCATCGGATCGTAAATTTTGATATATTTCATCGCCGGCAGCACCTCTTTGAAGGCGCGCAGCGTGATCTTTCCTATCGTTCCAAGGCCGATGACGGCGATCACGGCGGAATTGGGCGCGGCAAAGTATTTAGCCCCCAGCCCAGCGGCGGCCCCCGTGCGCCAGGTGGTCATCCAGTTACAGTCCATTATCGCCTTGACGACACCGGTCTCCGTGTCGTTGAGGACGAATATCCCGTTGTTATAGGGCAGCCTTTTTTCAAGATTCATCGGGAAACCGGCAACCCATTTCATGCCCGCCATGTCCGTATCGCCGCCGATCCAGCAGGGCATGACATGGATGTAGCAGTTGCCGCGCGGGTGAATGCCGATCTTCGCGGGCAGCTCCGTCTTACCCTCCCCGTTCATGCGCCAACCGGTCTCCACTCCGTCCATTACCTCTTTCATCGAAATACCCAGCGATTCCACGTCAGCCTGGGAGATAAAACGAACATCGTATGCCATATTCCTGCCTCCTTAAATTATGATAGATTTCTTCCTGCGCCCTTTGATAGGCACCGGGTTTTATTTTCATCTCAGAACACCGCCGAGATAGAAAATCTTTAACTTTCGCAGCCGGACTCCGTACACACCTGCGCCCATAGCTGGCAGAGCGTTAATCAGGCGCGGAGACGTCGGCCCTCACAAAAAGATTTTTCAGAGAGCGGTCAAAAATATCAAGGCGCGCCCGGCCGCTCTCCCGCGTCTTTAAATAGACCCCGTAAAGAAGGGAGTGCACGAGAGACATCACCGCCGCGCACGGATCGATAAACGACAAGTACCTCTGCGGCACGACGAAGAGAATATCGCACCTGTCGGCGATCGGCGAGTTCAGCGCGTCGGATATGCCGATAATTTTTATCCCGCGGCTGTGCAGCAGCTCAGTTATCTCCTGCGCGGCCCGCGGATAGCGAGGAAGGCTGAATACCAGCGCGGCGCTTCCCGCCGGCCTGTCGCAGATATTCTCGATCTCCGCCATATCGGGGACCTTCACATTCATGACGCCGCCGCGCAGCACGCTCAAGAAGTAGGCGGCGTAGTCCCCGAGAAAGGCGTTGCTCCCTGAGGCGGCGACCACCACCGAGGGGGCCTCCGCGAGCAGAGCCGCCGCAAGTTCAAATTCCTCGGCGTCGATCATCGCGTGCGCCTCTCTCATGATCGCGTCTTCCAGCTCAAAGACCGTGTCATAGACCCGCGTCCCATGCTTCGAACGCGGAGAGAACCCAGCCAGCCGCTGCGGTTTTGCCCGCTCTATCTCCGCGCGCAGCGCCGCCTGCATCGCGGAGAAGGTCGGGTAGCCGAGTGATTCCGCAAGCCGCACGATCGTCCCGTGCCCGC
>Ga0192261_1063_pt1 | contig 23237 bp, 17 predicted proteins | sample Koala_Koa23_G3_FD_131283 | JGI IMG/M metagenome (GOLD analysis project Ga0192261, IMG submission 131283) | Enriched cells from koala feces incubated with labeled cellulose particles, San Francisco Zoo, California, United States - Koala_Koa2-3_G3 ... | reverse complement strand
GGGCAATTTCCGTGAAAGTCTCTCCATCGAGCAACACCAGACTGTCACCATGAATACGTCCCACCCCACGTAAAGTGGGCAAAATAAAATTCATCGCCGTATCCAAAGCTACCGTTGCCGCCAACTGGCAGTCAACCACCCCTTCAAACGACCTCAGCATCGGCAAAAGAGAGTCTACCGAAGGAACCGACCTGATCAGACGTTCGACCTGCATGCGATGCATTTCCAAATCGAACCCGGCGGTAATATCCTGTCGACTACGCGTCGCATAAAGGGCCGTCAGAGACATCTCTCCGGCATCGGTCACCGCTTTCAGGCCATTGAGTTGCAGACACCGATCCCGCACAATCAGCTCACCTAACAGCTTGCGTAAAACGATATCGGCATAAATACCATGATTCACTTCGACATCGAACGTCGCATCCACATTGGCCGGAATCACCAACAAGCCTCCCCCTGCTTCTGCCTCCGTGGTATCGACATACATCTGTTCCAGATTCTCTTCGCTCACCGACCGAAGTACCGAATCCTTATGCTGTTGATCCGACTCGGCATACAACATTCCGGCATTGGCCGCCAACAGAAGTTCATTGATGTTCAGCGTATCGGAAATCAAACTCATCCCTATATTCAATCGGCCCCGTCCCGATAAGGCCCGACGAAGCCCGCTGATCTTTCCGGTCAGTTCCATCTGGGAGCTTCCCGACTCGATCCGTGTCCCGTTCAGATCGATTTCATCGGTCGTGAAAGCAATATCCACATTCCGGAGCGATGTCCGCAACGGGAAATAGGGCGTTCCGAGATGTCCGTTGATGGCGCAAATCGACCCTTTCGCATTCCAACGACGCAACAAGGCCGTGATCCGATCATCGACTTTCATATCAATATCTTCCGAGACAAAATCATCCGGAAGACGCACCGGCCGATGCAGCGCCGCCACATGACTGAACAGTGAATCCCGCGGCACAGTCGGATAAACCACCTGTAAGGAGTCTTTCAAATGCTCGATCCGCATGCGCTGTCCTTGCCGATTGAGACGGGCTAAAGTGGCATCCAAACGCAGATCGGCCCCATTTAATTGGTAGAAATTGGCCTGACTTTTCATCGTCAGTTCCATAGCTCCCACAGACAAAGCCAGTTGCGGGATCGTCGGGTCTTCGGACGAAGGACGCAAAGTAAACGAAGTAATGGCATCTTCGGTTTTCACCCACGTCGAATCCAAACCGTTGATCTCCAGATAGCGGGTTTCGGCCGTACCTTTAAACGGATGGATCACCGTACTGTCTCCGCTGAAAGCCGACGCCGCATTCTGAGCCGTAATACGTGCTCCAGCGGCTTTCACTGCCATCCGATACTTATACAGTACATGCAAACTATCAGCCTGTACCCCCAGATAGACCACCTGTTCCCCCGGCGGGATTGTCAACGAATCCTGATTACTACGCTTTTCATTGGCGCCGAAAAAGATATGGCCTCCCCGCGCCACCAAAAGAATCGTATCTTCCGGCATATTCAGCAAGAAATTCTCCAAATCGATCCGGGCATTGATCTTACTCTGCCCGATCTGGCGTATATTCAACTGATTTTTTCGGACATTCGCATTCAGTTTCAAGCCCACCGTTCCGTGAGCCTGAATGCCTTGCGGAAAAGGAAACAACGTCCCGATCCGATCCAAATCGAGAGATCCTTCCAGTTCGGTTTTGAGGCGAGTATTCCCTGCCAGATTCCAAGCTGAGGCAGAGGCTGCCAATTTCACTCCGGATCCATCCACCAAAAAACGACGAAGTTCCACCCCCGTAGAGTCGGGTTTGAGCGGATGATAATACATCGACAGATCCACCACCAACTGATCAATCGAAGCTCGAGCCCCTTCATAACGCAAATAGCCCCCATCGACCTTACAATCGAGCGACACCACGGGCAATTTTCCAGAGGAGAGCAGATAGGTCCCCCGTATCGAGGTGTTGAAATCAGCGGTCAGGGAGGTTTGGAAAAGATGCATGCGCGGCATCGTTTGTCGAGGAATCAAATCGACGATCGTCTGAAGGCGCCAGGGATTCATGCTGCAGTTCAAATCCCCGTTAATACTGTCCCCAACAACTTCCACCGTCCCGGTCAAGGTCGCCGGCAGATCGGCCACCGCCACCTTCAAACTATCCAATCCCACACGAAGCGGATGACGAAGATCATACACAAATCCGCCCTGAAGCTGCAACGGCAACGTATCGCATAACCGCAAGGTATCTCGGCGGAGGGTCGTCCGGGCCGCAAAATCCACCTGATAACGATGTCTCCGAGCTCCTTTCAATATTAAGCGTTCCAGATCCACATAACCGGACAAATTGTCGGGTGCACTCTCATACTGCAACTCGGCCCGACGGAGGGTCAACCGACGGATCATAAAATCGAAATTCGACGAGGCCGAGGTATCGGTCGCCGTCGTATCGGCCATATAGATATTCCAGTTTGCCTGCCCGCCCGATGCCACATAAGCATACACCCGTGGGTGCTCCAATTCCAGCCGACGAATCACCAATCGGGAAGCCATCAAGGCATTCAGATTGACGGTCGCCGTAAAACGATCGAAGCGCAACAAGGTATCGGCTGCCGCCGGAATTTCGGCTCGCAGGGAATCAGGCAGTTCCTCAAAAGCATGAGAGACTATCTCCCCGTTCACCAAATGGAGGCTCACAAAAGGGAAATGCTCCCACAACGACAGACGCACCGTATCGAAACGCACCTCGGCCTGAAGATATTGACCGGCCAGTTCGTTGACCATCGGAGTCAGGCGCGCCGGCGTCAATACAAACGCCACTCCCAAAACCGCCAACAAAATCAGCGCCAGCAATGACCCCAATGGAATCAACGTCCACTTGAGAAACCGACGTAACCGACGTTTCTTCTTATTCAAAGCAACGAAATCCTGATTATCAGCCTGTTCACTATGTTTCTGAAATGTTGACATACCCATATTTGTTCTTAAACAAAGATAGCGATTCCTCGGTCGAATTGTAAACTTTTCGTCAAAATACCTGCAGTTTTCCGAACAATGATTCCGCGTTCACCGATTCGGCTCATCCAGTCCCTGTTCTGAACGGCTTTTGTCGCCCTAAATTGTCTCCCCCTTTTTCGGCTGTCCACAAAAATCCCTCCAAAACGACTCTTTTACCATTGAAAAGCAATGACCTGCACGCTCCCGTCCCCTTTTGCACAAAAAACGGCCTCTCCTACCACGGAGAGGCCGTTCTGAAAACTTCACAAAAATCCCCGACGAATTACAGGGCTTTCTGATACAAGGCACGAATATCGTCCAAGGTCACATCGCGAGGATTGCCCGGCGTGCAGACATCGGCCAAAGCCGAAGCCGACAATGTATCAAGGTCTTTATCCGGTACACCCAGTTCTTTGAGGTGTTGCGGAATACGGACTTCGATCGACAAGGCTTTTACGGCATCGACAGCGGCTTTTGCAGCTTCATCATCATTCATGCCGGTCGTATCCACGCCCATGGCTTCAGCTACACGACGATATTTGGCTTTGGCGGCATTCATGTTGTATTCCATCACGATCGGCAACAACAACGCATTGGCCACCCCATGCGGAATATCATAAAAAGCACCCAGCGGATGAGCCATCCCGTGAACCAGACCCAAACCTACATTGGAGAAGCCCATCCCGGCGATGTACTGAGCCGTTGCCATGCCATCACGAGCTTCCATATCGGAGGTATTGGCTACAGCTTTCGGTAACCATTTGGCGATCATTTCAATGGCTTTCAGTGCAAACATGTCGCTCATTTCCCAGGCTCCTTTGGTGATGAACCCTTCAATGGCGTGCGTCAGAGCATCCATCCCCGTGGCGGCGGTCAGGCCTTTCGGCATACTGGCCATCAATTCCGGGTCGATAATGGCCAGGGTCGGAATGTCGTTCGGGTCGACACACACCATCTTCTTGGTGTTCTTTTCGTCGGTAATCACGTAGTTGATGGTTACTTCCGCAGCCGTACCGGCCGTCGTCGGCAAAGCAATCACCGGAACCGATTTGCGTTTGGTATCGGCCACCCCTTCCAACGATACCACATCGCTGAAATCAGGATTATTGATAATGATCCCTACGGCCTTGGCGGTATCGATCGCCGAACCGCCCCCGATAGCCACGATAAAATCGGCACCCGCTGCCTTGAAGGCTGCCACACCGTTATTTACGTTGGTCACCGTCGGATTGGCCTTGACATCACTATAAATTTCAAAAGGCACACCGGCTTCTTTCAACACATCGGTCACCTGATCGGCTACCCCGAATTTAATCAGGTCCTTGTCAGTTACCACCAACGCTTTTTTGTAACCCCGTTTAGCCACTTCCTGGGCCATCATCCGGCGGGAACCGGCTCCAAAATAGGAGGTTTCGTTAAGAATAATTCTGTTTGCCATCTCGATATATAATTTACGATGCGATTAACATTTCACTTTGATCACACATTTTTTCACATGACCATCTCCGACCAACGGTGCATGAGCGTCATCCGGGAAAAAGATAGCTGCTTCTCCAGCTTTTAAGGCAAAATAGGTCGACGGTTCGTCATCATAGAAGATAATATCCTTCACCGTATTCATTTCACCCCGTGGAGCCGTGCATTCCTTCCGGAATTTCCAGCCGAACCCTTCGTGACCGTCTATTACGACCTGAATATCGATATAACGATCATGAGCCTCCATGGCCGCATCGGTCTTCTTTTTCAGATCACGTTCGGAGATCATCATATAGACTTCATCTCCGTCGATTTCATATTTTCCTTCGGGCAGGGTTTTCAGATCAACCCCACGCAGATAAGCCAACGCCTTGGCAAAACGGTCGTTGAGCGGACCGTAAAAATCCAGGTTGGCAAGCGAATCTACAATCATGGTTTTATCATTAAAAAGTTAAAATCAATGTTTCAGTTTCAGGTCGACTACCACCGGATTATGATCGCTCCATTCGGGTTGTTCGGTCTGGTAATCAACCGTCTCGAACTCTTTCGTATGGAACAAATAATCGATTCGGAACAATCCCATCAATCCCCGATAGGTATAAATCGCCCCACGCCCCTTTTGTTGAAAAGCATCTTTCATATCGCCCCGCATTCGACTATACGTGTACGACATGGGGGTATCGTTAAAATCGCCGCATACAATCACCCGCGGTGTTCCGTCATGAATATGCAACGCCAGGGAATCAGCCTGCGCCGCCCGTTTCCGGAAATTACGGGCCAACTTGCGGGCAAGACTCATCGCTTTATCCTGCCGCAGCGTATCGGAAAGAACCTGGGTACGCAAAAACGATTTATCCTCTTTATTGACCTGCGTGGTCTGCAAATGACAGTTGAATACCCGCAGGGTATCACGTTTGACCAGGATATCCGCCCACATCGCCGAGTTGGTCGATTCCGGGAACGAGACATGCCCTTTATCCAAAATCCGATAACGGCTGTATATAGCCAATCCCCAACCCGATTCTTTCCCCTGGATCGCATAGTAAACCGCCTTGTAGCGCAAAGGTTCCATCACCGAATCGAAATAGGCTCGCGTATTAATATGATTGACCTCATACTCCTGCATACAGAGAATATCCGGATTCTCCTGAGCGATATAATCGGCAATCTGCGCCATGCGACTCACATCCATTCCAGCTTCCTCGCCCCAAAAGCCGCTCACATTATAACTCAATATCCGCAGGGTACCATCGACCCGGGGCGCCGGTTCATATTCTCTTTGAAACTGAGGACGGAAATATTTGCCTACATGCAACAAACCGATCAGGGCCAGGATGATCGGACCCATCGCGATCCAACGCCATCGCAAAATCCAGTAGAGCATCAACAATACATTGCCCACATACAAAAACGGAGCAACCAGTCCCAAAAAGGAAAACCAAATAATGTGATTGGGATCTACCAACGGGGAGAAGTAAGACAACAGCAAGGCCACGCCGACAAGCACGGTCACCAAACCGATCAGCAAATCGACGATCTTCATTCCCCACAAAGCTCCTTGCTTGGCCATTTCCCGCTATATTATCCGTCAATAATAAATCTTTCCGCTTCTTTTCCAGTAGCGCAACAGCAAGAAACCGAAGAGCATCCCGCCGACATGCGCGAAATGAGCTACCCCGCTCTGAGCCCTCGAAACGCCTAGGAAAAGTTCCAATACCCCATATCCGATCACAAAGTATTTGGCCTTGATCGGAATCGGTGGAAACAACAACATCAACAATGCATTCGGATGCAACATTCCAAACGCCAACAGCACGCCGAACACGGCTCCCGAAGCGCCGATCGTCACCACATTCATCCGCAAAGCGATCACCTGCTGCATATAAGGAGTCATTCCGGCAGCTTGGGCAGCTTCCTGCAAACGACTGATTTCAAACCAGCTTACTCCCATCTGCAACAAACCGGCCCCGATTCCGGTCACAAAATAATAGGTCAAAAACCGAGGTCCGCCCAAATCATATTCCAATTGTCGTCCGAACATCCACAGGGCAAACATATTCATCAACAAGTGACTGAATCCGCCATGCAGAAACATATGGGTCACAATCTGATACAACCGAAATTTCTCGCTGCCCCAATAATACAGCCCCAGTTTGTCGATCAACAGGTCGCCCAAACCATGAGGCAGGAGCACCTCCGCCATAAAAAACAGGCAGTTGATAATAATCAGGTTTTTAACTACCGGTGGGGTTTCGAGAAACCCGTTCATTCTTAGGTTCATGCCTTACGATTTAAATCTCTGCGCCAACTCAGCGCCCGCTATCCACACCAGAATGGGTTGTCCCTGCGGCGTGTAATTACGGTTCTCACACCCGAAAAGCTCTTCGAGCAAAGTTTCCACCGCCGCTTCACTGACCGTCTGATGCGAAGAAGCCCCCTGACGCGCCAACAAAGCCGCCAAGTCCTGTAAACGTTCCTGCTGAGGAGCCGCCGTATCTTCCCGGAAACGTCCGATCAGTTCTCGAAGCGTCTCTGCAAGAAGACCGACCGACAATTCAGGTGCCATACCGGTGACTTCCACCGCCTCATTCCCGTCGAACCTCCACTCGAAGCCCAACGATTGCAACTCATCCTCCATGGTGCGCAGCACTTCCAGGTCATCGGCCGCCAATTCGATGCGTTCCGGGAACAACAATTGCTGACTCACGGCCGCATTATTACCCAGCATCTGCACATAACGTTCATAGAGTACACGTTCACGCGCCCGATCGACATCCACAACGACCAGATTTCCTTCCCATGAAGTGGCATACCACCGATCGCTGATCCGCAACAATCCACCCAACGAACGTTCCGCTTCAATCTCCAACATACCCTGTCGAGGTTCAGAGGCCCCTTCGTCGATAAATTCGATGAGCGAAGAATCGAGTTCTTCCGACGGTTTCCATTCGGTTTCCCGCGGCGCATCCGTTTCGAGCGCATCCGTCATGACCGACGAATCCACCTCATAGAGCGATTGCCAGCCGGGCTGCACTTTCGGCGAGTTTCCGCGAGGCACCGTAAAATTCCGCGCCTCAGCTGTCGTCTTCCGCTCTTCGACAAACGGATTGAAATCGGGATTCGCTCCCGTTCCCGGAATTTTATAAGGCGTATCTTCTTTATAAACCGGTATATCCAGCGAAGGATCCATCTCAAAATCCATCAGAGGAACCACCCCCAATTTGCCCAACGATTCCCGAACCGCCGCGTTCAAAATCTGCCACATCGCCTGTTCGTCATCGAACTTGATCTCGGTTTTGGAGGGATGGACATTGACATCAATGCGATCCGGGTCCAAAGTCAGATAAAGGAAATAAGGCGGTTGGGTTTCCGGAGCGATCACTTTTTCATAGGCTTTCAGGACCGCTTTATGGAAATAGGGCGACCGAAAATAGCGCCCGTTTACGAAAAAGTATTGTTCCTTATTGGTTTTCCGGGCCACCGACGGATGCCCTACAAAGCCTTCGATCCGAACGATGGACGTATCCACCGACACCTCCAGCAGATGATTGGCCAACGGCTTGCCGTGAACGCCCGCAATACGTTGCCGCAAATTGGCTTTCGGCAGCGAATAGACCGGATTATCGTTGTTATACAACGCAAAGGCAATATGCGGATTACACAAAGCCACCCGCTGAAACTCGGCCGTCAGATGACGAGCCTCCACATGAGGTTCTTTGAGAAACTTGCGCCGAGCCGGCACATTATAAAACAGGTTCTTCACCCAGATTTGGGTTCCTTGCGGAGTCTGCACCGGAGCCTGTTCGACGAAATGTCCTCCCTGAATCACAACCCGTGTTCCCAATTCACGATCACAGGGACGGGTCCGCAATTCGATCTCGGAAACCGAAGCGATCGATGGCAGAGCCTCACCCCGGAAGCCGAACGTCGACAAACGATACAGGTCTTCGGTCGTCTGAATTTTCGAAGTCGCATGGCGTTCGAAGGCCAATCGGGCATCGGTTTCGCTCATGCCGCACCCATTGTCTGCCACCTGGATCAGGCTGCGTCCGCCCTCTTTGAAATTGACCGTAATCGAATTGCTCCCCGCGTCGACGGCATTCTCCATCAACTCCTTGACCACCGAGGCCGGTCGTCCGACCACCTCCCCGGCGGCAATCTGGTTGGCTACGCCATCGGAAAGCACTCTGATCTTATCCATACGAACCTCGCTCAACTATGAGATTAACTGAACATATACCATCCCAACAGAACCAGCAACGCGATCAGAAACGCCAGACGGACCAAAGCCGGACGGCGTTGTGCCGAACGTTGCCGTTCCGCCATAATGCCGCGGCGGAAACGCAACTGTTCCACATATTGTCCCGGACGATAATTTTCCTTATCTTCCGGAGCAGACGGTTCCTCTTCGCCGAATAACTCCTTGCGACGTTGTTCCCACGCTTCTTTGTCCGGATCATAATACCGCGGACGATATTCAAACTGACGAGGCTTACGCGTTTTGAACGGGGATGCGATCAGGGCACACATATTATTATCTCCTTAAAGTGATGATCATACGAACTTCGTTTCGAAATCGTTCAGGGTCTTTACAACACACTCCATCCGCTCCTCACCCTTAACGATCTCTTCCTACAACGGTATTTCTCCGGCAAAAATTTTCCCGAGACTCATTTTCTCGGAATCATTCATGCATACAAAGATACAAACAGTTTGGAAACTATTTTTCATTTCCCCGGGAAAAACCCCTTTCCAATACTTCATTCCCCTCTTTATGCACACCCGACAAAAAACGGACGGAAGTTTTCCTCCGTCCGTCAGATGGTTGATCCGGCATTAGCGGAAAAAGCTCCGCATCCGATCGAAAATCGTCTCGCGACTGGCAGGCGCTTTTTTGAAATGTTCACCGCCGGCCAAGGCTTCCAGGTGTTTCTTCTCTTCGGCGTTCACCTTCGAAGGAATATCGATGTTGACCACCGCCAAAATATCCCCCCGACCGTAACCGTTCACATCGGGAATCCCTTTGCCCCGCAAACGCAATACACGACCGGCCTGGGTTCCGGGTTCGATCTTGATCTTCACTTTCGAATCCACGCCGGGGATTTCGACCGTGGCCCCCAAAACCGCTTGCGGAATTGTCAGATTCAGGTTATAGATCAGATCGTTTCCGTCACGTACCAAATCGGGATCGGGAATCTCTTCGATCAGCACCAACAAATCGCCGCTGACTCCGCCATGGCGGGCTGCATTTCCTTTTCCGCTGATGGAAAGCTGCATACCTTCGCCCACACCGGCCGGAATTTTCACTTCGATCACCTCTTCCCCTTTGAGGGTCCCTTCTCCGTGACATTTCGAACAGGGATTCGTCACGATCTTCCCTTCCCCGTGACACTGCGGACAGGGCTGAGTCGTCTGTGTACGTCCGAAGAACGTATTGACTACCTGCGAAACATACCCCGAACCGTGGCACGTCGGGCAGCTCGTATACGAATCTTTGTCTTTGGCTCCGCTGCCTCCGCACTGATCACAGGCAATTTGCTTACTGATTTTCAGTTTTTTGGTCGTTCCGTTCACAACTTCCTTCAGGGTCAGTTTCACCTTAATACGCAGGTCGGAACCCCGATTGACCCGGGTACGCGCGCCGCCTCCGCCGCCAAAACCGCCGAAAGAACTCCCTCCGAAATGACCTCCGAAAATATCACCGAACTGACTGAAAATATCTTCCATGGAGAAGCCGCCAAAACCGCCGCTCGCCCCACCAAAGCCAGCTCCGGCCCCATTCATCCCGGCATGACCGAACTGATCGTAACGAGCCTTCTTATCGGGATTGCTCAATACGTCATACGCCTCGGCGGCCTCCTTGAATTTCTCTTCGGCCTCCTTATCGCCGGGATTTTTATCCGGGTGGTATTTCAGTGCCGCCTTACGGTACGCCTTTTTAATTTCGTCCGCACTGGCGTTCCGATCCACTCCCAGCACTTCATAATAATCTCTTTTCTCCGCCATAACGTTATTCTCCTACGACTACTTTGGCATGTCGTGCCACTTTGTCTTTGAGTTTATAGCCTTTCTGAATCACATCGATAATTTTCCCTTTCTGATCGCCTTCAGCCGGGAATTTAGCGACGGCTTCATGCAAATCGGTGTCCAGCTCTTTGCCCATGGCATCGATCTCTTCGAGACCCCGCGCACGGAGCGTTTCCATCAACTTATGATGAATCAGCGTCATCCCTTCTTTCAGAGATTCCACATCGGTAGCCGTCTGCATAGCGGCCATCGCCCGATCGATATCATCCAACACCACCAGCAGGGATTTAATAACATCTTCCCCGCCCGTAGCCACCAATTCCATCTTTTCTTTGAGGGTCCGTTTCCGATAGTTGTCGAATTCGGCCACCAAACGCAAATATTTATCCTGCCACTGTTGCGCTTCGGCTGACAGTTGCGCCAATTTGTCATCAGGCGTTTGCTCATCATCCGCCACATTGTCAGTCGCAGCCGCTTCGGAAGCGGATGCTTCAGGCTGACCTTCCACCGGCTGCTGGTTATCAACCGTCTCGGTATCAACCACTTTTTCTTCTTTTTGTTCCATTATATATAGGTTGTATTTTATTTTCTGCCCTATACCGTTTCAAAATACATACCAAGCCCCACCCCTCTGCAGCCTGAGCCGGAAAATCAATCGTCCCGACAGACTTTTACCCCTTTATTCCTCGTTCTTTCTGTGGGACTCCCCAATTTTTCTCTTTCCCAAATTCCCATCAAATAAGTGATAATCAATCAACAATAAAATCAAAGAACTATCGAACAGAAAATATTTTTATTTTTTATGTATTATGTATTGCATAATACTAAATTATTTTCATATATTTGTATTACAAACAAAGAGGTTCTGAACCAGCTCAGGCCTCCCCAAAAATCGCTTGGGCTCCCAACACCGACTTAAATAGCTGATTAACCATACAATTTTTAACCTTTAGCATCATGAGAACCTCCTCCCGTACTTTTTGCTGCGTTCTGATGCTCTTATCGAGTTTAGGACTTTCAGCCCAAAACGTCCCAACCCAGCTTACCGTAACCGGACAGACTGTCGACCCGAAAGGCTCTGCCATCGGTTTCGCTACAATTATTCTGATGAATCAGGCCGACACCACCCGAACCTATGGCGCAGCCAGCGACACCGCAGGCCGCTTTACCCTCGAGGCCCCACGCGGCACCTATACCTTAAAGGCATCGTTTATAGGGTATGAACCGCTGAGCCAAGACCTGCAGCTGACGCACTCCTCCGATCTTGGAAAACTAACGCTCAAACCTTCCGCCATCGGAATGGAGGCCGTGGTCGTCAAAGGCGAGATGATCACCCGGGAAGCCGACCGATTCGTGGTGAACGTAGCCGACACCCCGCTGGCCATCGGTCAAACCGCCAAAGAGATGCTGCAAATTTCGCCGGGCGTTTGGGTTGACGAAAAGAACGGTCTCTCGGTCAACGGGAAAAGCAATCCGCAGGTGATCATCAACGACCGGATCGTACGCGAAACGGGCGAAGACCTGATCAACTACCTGAGCACCATCAAAGCCGAAGACATTCAACGGATCGAGGTGATTCCGATGGGCGGCGTGGAATACGATGCCAGCTCCCAGGGAGGTGTAATCAAAATCACCCTGCGGCGCCAACGCGAAAACGGTCTCGAAGGATCGCTCTCGATGCGCTACGGGGTATCGCTGACCCGCCATTTCACGCAAAACATCCAACCCTCGTTCACCCTCAACTACATGGTCAACAAATGGCGTTTCTACACGACGTTATCAGAATACAATTGGAAGGGGAACGGCTATCAGAACCTGATTACGCAATACGACAACGGCAACTCCCTGACAATTCTGAGTCGAAACAAAACCCACAACGACTGGCCCACCCTGCGAGCCGGCAGCGTCTACGAGATCAACGACCGGCACAGCGTCGGCGTCGAACTCAATCTGCGCGGTTACATTCCCGGCAAAACCGACAACTTCAACCAAAGCGAAGAGATCAACAACGGCCTGACAACCTGGATCGACGAACAAAATGTCCACCAGTGGAAAAACCGAAGTTTCAACGTGACGGCCAACTACATCGCCAAACTCGACACCGTAGGCTCCCAGTTCAAGCTGTTGGTAGACTACTACCACAGCCGCGGCCTCAACTGGGGCGACAACCAGAGCCACTATACAGGAGCCCTGCTGTTCGATTCGATCACGGACAGCTACTCCAACTCGCTCAGCAATCTCTATTCGATAACCGGCGACTTCGAAATCAAAACCGGGAAAAGAGGCCGTATCAAAACCGGATTGAAATACAGCTACCGCGACATCAACAGCGATAACGTTTGGAACTACTACCAAAACGACGTGGTCTATCCGATTCCCGACCTGACCTTCATCAACGGATATACCGAAAACATCGCTGCCCTGTACGGCAACTACTCCGTCAGTTTTGCCAACAAAATCTCGCTGAGTGCAGGTATCCGCGGGGAATACACCTATGCCACTCCGCGTCAAAACACCCTGACCGGCATCGATCCCCAAAACTACTTCAGTTTCTTCCCGAATGCCAACCTGTCGATTCCCCTCGACTCCAAGGAAAACCACACCCTCATTTTCAGTTATGCCCGCAAGATCAATCGTCCCTGGTACCGCAATTTGATTCCTTATCGCGAATCCAACGGCAACAACATGTATTTCGAAGGGAACCCGCACCTGAAACCGGCCTATGCCAACGACTACTCGATCAGTTGGGTATTCAAACGCCGCTACAACCTGACGCTGGGCGTTCAACAGGTGACCGACGCCATTTCCCAGGTAATCCTCAGTGAAACCACGGGTTCGACCACAGCCCTCATCGTCATGCCGGACAACCTGCAAAAAAACAACATCTTCTATGCCTCGCTGAATCTGCCGGTCGAAGTCACCCCCTGGTGGAAGATCAACGCCAACCTGATGGGCGGCTACCTGCAAAGCTCCACACAGGAGATTGCGCAGACCCAATGGAGCTTCCAGGGTAATATGAGTAACACCTTTACCCTGACCAAAAACCTCTATTACATGCTGGAAGGACGTTACAACAGTCCCTTCATTCAGGGCAATATCAAGGCGCTGAACTCATACGACGTCAGCACCTCGGTCCGATACTCCTTCCTGAAAAACAAGTTGAGTGTCACGCTCTCCCTGAACGACATCTTCAACTCGTCCGGTAAAGAGCGACTCATTCTCTTCGGGTCCGGTTTCCGCACCGATGGAGTCGGTCAATGGAATTTCCGCCGACTGGGCCTGTCGCTGCGCTACAACTTCAAATCGGGCAAGGAGTTCCGGACCAAACAAATCGAAACGGGTGAAGGTCAGGAAGCTCAGGGAGGACAAGGCGGCGGAGGCTTAGGACGATAACCATATCTTCAAATACCACATCCGCTCCGCACCGAGGCTCTTCCTTCTCTGAAAATATTATAATTGTATACAGACCGCTCAAATAACAAAACAACATCATGAAAAAGACCCTGAACGTCAATGTAGGAGGCATGCCCTTCATCTTGGATGAAGACGCTTACGAAAGACTCAAAACCTATCTCTCCGAAATAGAGATCCGTCTGGACGGCTATGACAAGCAGGAAATTCTGGACGACATCGAAAACCGTATCGCCGACATTTTCCACGAAAACCTCTCCTCACGCGTACAAGTCGTCAGTCTGGAAGTCGTCAACCGGGCTATAGCGATTCTCGGGAACGCCCGCGAATTCGGAGAGCCCCGCCGTCGTCCGGAAACCCAGTCCCAACCAGCCGCATCCCCGACTGAACCTTCCACCCAACGCCTCGCCCGCAGCCATAACGACCGCATCATCGGCGGCGTATGTGGCGGCGTAGCCGAACGCTACCAACTGGACCCGGCCCTTATTCGTGTACTGACCGTCGTCCTGACCATCTTCACCGGTGTGGTACTGCTGATCTATATCGTGCTCTGGATCATCCTGCCATCCGCACCCCTGTCTCAAACCGATTCCACGTCCCAATACCTTTAAATTCGGAGGAAACGATCATGACTGTCAACGTAGATAATATCAAAGCTCAGATGAGAAAAGGGATCCTGGAGTATTGTATCCTTTCGATCATCTCCCGCAACGATGCCTATGCTTCGTCGATCATTGCCGAGTTGAAAGCTGCCGAGATGATCGTCGTGGAAGGCACCCTCTACCCGTTGCTCACTCGCCAGAAAAACCAGGGCCTGCTCACCTACCGTTGGGAAGAGTCGCCGCAGGGACCTCCCCGCAAATACTATTCGATCACCGAAAAGGGTCGGGCCTATCTCGACCAGTTGGACATTGCATGGAACGAATTTATCGCTCAGGTTCAACACATTCGGAACGGAGAATAACGTTTTTAATCAACCCTTCACAATCTACAACCGATGAAAGATACTGTAAACGTCAGCATCGCAGGCATTGCCTTCAGCATGGATACCGAAGCCTATTCCCTGCTGAAAGAGTACCTGGATCGCATCGAACAAGGATACCGCGAAAACACCGACGGGAAAGAAATTCTGAACGATATCGAAACCCGTATCTGTGAACTGATTCTCAACGAACAAGAACCCGGAGAGACGATCCCCGCCGAACGCATTCGCCGCATTATCAACCAGATGGGACTGCCAGACGACCTCTCAGACACTCAGAAAACACCTCCCGCCGCCGTGGAAAATGTCGAAAAACTGACCCGACGACTCTACCGCAATCCGGAAGGCGCCATCATGGGGGGCGTATGCAGCGGACTGGGCACCTATTTCAATGTCGAACTGGTGATGATCCGTCTGCTGTTTTTCGCTCCGCTCCTGCTCACTCCCCTTTTCGGAGTACTGGACATGGATCGCGCCTGTGCCTTTTCCGGAACCCTGATCGGCGTCTTTTTCATGCTCTATTTTCTGCTGCTGTTCGCGGTACCCAAAGCCAAAACGCCCCGGCAAAAGCTGGAAATGCGAGGCGAACGAATCACCGCCTCCTCCATCCGGCAAAACTTTCAGGAAGATTTCAAAGACCGAACCCCCTCTCCCCGACAGGAACGCAGTGCATCGATCTGGGCCGATATAGTCTATCTGTTCGGACGTATTCTGTTGTTCGCCATCAAGTTCATCCTCGGAATTATCGCTTTCGTCTTATCGATCACAACCATTAGTCTGTTAAGTGCCAGCCTCGCCATTCTTATCGGACTTCCCATCGGCAACATTCACTTGTTCCAAATCGGAGATATCCCCATAACCGACCTGCCCGGAGGCATTACCTATACCGTACTGGGGTTACTGGCCTCCACCCTGATCCTGGGAGGCATCTGCTACATGTTGTGGAGACTGATTTTCGGACAATCTTTCCCCTCCAAAACGCTCGGCATTACAGAAGGCATCGGTATCATTCTGCTGGTCTTCGTGCTGATCATGACCTCCTCACTGTGGGACGGCAGCATCGATTGGGAAAATCGACTCACTCCTCACCCATGGAAAGAATCGACGCTTGAAACCCCTAAAAAGGACACCTCCTGGGTAGAAACGATTCATCTGGGCGACTCGACGATCATCGACACCGTTAAAGTCGAATATTTCGAACGATAACGCTAAGCCAACACTCACTTTTTGGAACACAACCTCTCCTCTGCCATGCAAATCAATCATTCCAACGACGAAAAGCATCACAACACACAGTTCCATGCTTTACAACGCAACCAATCGTTCTTTTTGGGCGGCGTTCTGATCGTAGCCGGCGCCCTCTGGTTGCTGAAAAATCTCGGCGTAATTACCCCACGGGCCTTCGATCTGATCTTCTCCTGGCCCACGCTGCTGATGGTCATCGGAGGTTACCTGCTCTCCATGTACCAATGGGTATGGGGTAGTATAATCGGCGGAATCGGTCTCTGTCTGCTGATCGCCGACATCGTCTGTATACCAATCCCTTTATTCAAACTGTTACTGCCACTGCTGTGTATCGGGATCGGCGTTTCGATTCTGTTTCGTAAAAGCGTTTAAACACGGCTGTTTTTACCCCTAAACGTTTCTGAGAACGAACCAATCCAACAAACTCTTCTCTCTCAATAAAAGAAACCGCCCCAGAAAATCCGGACATGAAATCCGCATTAAATTCCGGGAAGCTCTCTACACCTTGTCAGAATTATTGCTACTTTTGCGCTGAACATCGTAAAAAGACAGAATTATGCCAGAGATCAAATGCGTAGGGATACTCACCTCGGGCGGCGATGCCCCGGGAATGAATGCGGCTATCCGGGCGGTGACCCGTACAGCCATCTACAACGGTTTCGAAGTCAAGGGAATCATGCGCGGTTACCGCGGGTTGATCACCAACGAAATACTGCCTTTCAAGACCCAAAACGTCAGCAACATCATTCAACAAGGGGGAACCATTTTGAAAACGGCCCGCTGCGCTGAGTTTCTGACTCCTGAAGGACGTAAAATCGCATACGAAAACATGATGGCTCAAGGGATCGATGCCCTGGTGGTCATCGGCGGCGACGGATCCCTGACGGGAGCCCGTATTTTCGCTTCGGAATACAACCTGCCCATCGTCGGGCTGCCCGGCACCATCGATAACGACCTGTTCGGTACCGATACCACCATCGGATACGATACCGCCCTGAACACCATTATGGAAGCGGTGGATAAGATTCGCGATACGGCCTCTTCGCACGAACGCCTCTTTTTCATCGAAGTGATGGGTCGCGAAGCCGGATTTCTGGCTCTCAACGGAGCCATCGCCACCGGATCCGAAGCGGCCATTATCCCCGAAATCGCCACCGAAGTCGACCAGCTCAGCGAACTGATCGGCCACGGTTTCCGTAAATCGAAAAACAGTAGTATCGTGCTGGTGGCCGAAAGCGAACTGACGGGAGGAGCCACCGGTTTGGCCGAACGCGTGAAAAACGAATATCCTCAATACGACGTACGCGTCACCATCTTGGGGCACATCCAGCGAGGGGGATCCCCCTCGGCCAGCGACCGTATCCTGGCCAGCCGTATGGGCGAAGCCGCCATCAATGCACTGCTGGAAGGTCAACGCAACGTCATGATCGGGATTCAGAACGACAATTTGGTCTACATTCCTTTCAGCAAAGCGATCAAGATGCAAAAACCCATCAATCGCGACCTGCTCAATACCTTGAAAATCCTGTCGATTTAATCCATACCGTTGTTACGGTTCCAGAGGCGGCCTTTCCGGCCGCCTCTTTTCATATTTCCTGCCCGACATCCGATCTCGCACGTTTTTCTCCTTCTCTGAGACATATTAAGTTTATGTAACCTGCAACCATCCCCCGTAAAAAATTCGTATCTTGGGACAAAAACCAAAAACGATCATGTTACCTTCGAACGAGCCGATCAAAAACGGGATTCTATCGCGAGACATCAGCTGGATGTACTTCAACCACCGCATCTTGCAGGAAGCTCAACGTGAAAACGTACCGTTACTGGAGCGGCTGACTTTTTTAGGAATCTATTCCAATAACCTGGACGAATTTTTCCGGGTGCGGGTCTCTGCGCTCCGGCGGGTGATCGAGTACCAACAGGAGCCCTATAACCCCCATGTACGCAACGAGGCGATCCAACAGATGAAACTGCTCAACCGCCTCACCAAACGTTACCTGAAGGAATTTGAACAAGCCTTCGAAAAGATCAAGCGGCTGCTGCAAAAAGAGGGCATCTACCTGATCGACGAAACTCAACTGGACGAACAGCAGGCCAACTACATCCGCCACGTCTACCGCAACGATCTGAACAGTTCGACCTATCCGCTGATGACCTCGCGCGGAGCCCGTTTGAACGACCTGACCGATTCGGGCATCTATCTGGCCGTAAAGCTCTTCCGCGAAAACAACGCCGGGAACGATCCTGCCGTCGACTACGCCCTGATCGAGTTGCCGACCAAAGAGTTCGACCGCTTTATCGTCCTGCCTTCACAGGATGGACGGACGTTTATCCTGTTTTTGGATGACGTCGTACGTTTCTGTCTGCCCTACATTTTCGCCGGGCTGCACTACGACCGTTTCGAGGCCTACACTTTCAAATTTACCCGAGACGCGGAAATTGAACTCTACAGCGGCCTCGGAGAAGGACTGCTTGAAAAAATCGCCCGAGGCGTCAAAAACCGAAAAAAAGGGGAACCCGTCCGTTTCGTATACGACCGACGCATGCCGGCCGACCTGTTACGCCATGTAAAGAAAAAGCTCAAAATCGACCGTTACGACACCTCTGACGGAGGCTCCCGCTACCACAACATGAAAGACCTGATGAGCTTTCCCTCCTGTGGCCGCGACGATCTGCGTTTCAAACCCCAACCCCCACTGCTGGCCGCCACGTTCGCGCCCTATGGCAGTACGCTGGAGATGATCCGTCGGCAGGACCATCTGTTACACTACCCTTATCACAGTTTTTCCAGCTACATCCGAATTCTGCGCGAAGCCGCCCTGAGCCCCGAAGTCAAAAGCATCAAAACGACCGTCTACCGTCTGGCCAAAAATTCCAAAGTGGTCAAGGCCCTGATTTGTGCAGCCCGTCACGGAAAAAACGTCACAGTTATGGTCGAGCTGATGGCCCGTTTCGACGAATCGTCCAACATCAACTGGTCGCAGAAGATGCAGGATGAAGGCATTCATGTTATTTTTGGGGTCGAAGGATTGAAAGTCCACGGCAAATTGACGCATATTTCCTCGACCTTGGGGGATGTCGCCTGCATCAGCACCGGCAACTTCCACGAAGGCAATGCCAAACTCTATACCGACGTTACGCTCTGTACGGCCAATGAGGCCATTGTCCGGGAGGTCGACAAGGTCTTCTCCTACATCGAACGGCCTTACAAACAGACCTCTTTCCGACACCTGCTGGTTGCCCCTCAACATCTGCGCAGACAAATTCTGTCGCTCATCAACGAAGAGATCCGTTGGGCCCGCCAAGGCAAAAAAGCCTATATCCTGGCCAAAATCAACCATATCACCGACGAAAAGATCATCGAAAAACTTTACGAGGCTTCTCAGGCCGGTGTCAAGATGCATTTTCTGGTACGCGGCAACTGTTCGCTGGTCACCGGAGTCGAAGGATTGAGCGAGAACCTCGAAATCCGAGGAATCATCGACCGCTATCTGGAACATTCTCGTATCCTCATTTTCGGAGGAGGCGGTCGCGAACGTTATTACATCGGTTCAGCCGACTGGATGCCCCGCAACCTGGACCATCGGGTCGAAGTCTATACTCCGGTATATGATCCCCGCATCCAGGCTCAACTGAAACTGATCATCGAATACGGACTGGCCGACAACGTCGCAGCCCGCATCGTGGACGGCAGCGGAGAAAACCGGCTGTATCAAAACGGCCAGGAAGCGTTCCGTTCCCAGGAAAAACTCTACGCCTATTATTGTGCACAAGCCGAAGCCGAACAGAAACAACGACAACAAAACTCGAACGACCATGCTGAAAAGTAAACTCAATTTCGCCGCCATCGACATCGGTTCGAATGCCGTACGTCTGCTGATCAAAGGGATCAATCCGGGAGAAGGGGTCAACGACCTGACCAAAAGCCTGTTGATTCGTGTACCGTTGCGACTGGGCGAAGATTCGTTCGGCGCCGGCGCCATCTCGCCCGATAAAGAAAAGCGTCTCAAACGCACCATCAAGTCGTTCAAACTACTGATGAAGGTCTTCAATGTAGTGGCCTATCGGGCCTGTGCCACGTCGGCCATGCGGGACGCCAAAAACGGCATGGCCATCGCCAACAAAATCCGGCAGAAAATGGGCATCAACATCGAAGTGATTGATGGCAACGAAGAAGCTCGTATCGTTTACGAAAGCCACATCGGGGACCTGCTCGACCGAGAAGGATGTTACATTTATGTGGATGTCGGTGGGGGCAGTACCGAAATCAGCCTGATTTGCAACGGAGCGTTAATCCACTCCCATTCTTATAATATCGGTACCGTACGGGCTCTCTCGGGCAAAGTCAAAAATTCCGAATGGGATGCCTTGAAACGCGACATGGACACCCTTTCCGCTCAATATAATCAGATTCAGATCATCGGTTCGGGCGGCAACATCAACAAACTCTATCGCATGAGCCACAGCAAGGTGGAAAATTTGCTCAGCGTCGACTGCCTGCAAGAGCTGCATGATGCTCTCGCGCCATTGAGTTACGAACAGCGTATGGAACAATTCCAGCTGAACCCCGACCGGGCGGACGTTATCATCCCGGCTTCGGAGATTTTCCTCACCGTCGCCCGACACATCGGTGCCGATTCGATTTTCGTACCTACCATCGGGATCATCGACGGAATCACGCACGGACTGTGTGCGGAATACCTCCAACGCACCTGATCTCAAAAACACATACAGGCCCGATCATGGCCGGAGTCACTTCGATCAAAGAATGGGAAAACAGGCTGTTTTCCCATTTTTTTGGCTATTTTTGTACGCACATTCAAAATCCAAACCCATGTTGCTGCAATTTTTCTTTGTGATGGTCGCCATCATCGTCGGAGCCCGCCTCGGTGGGATCGGCCTGGGTGTGATGGGGGGCATCGGTTTAGGCATCCTGACCTTCGGGTTCGGACTGCAGCCGACTTCGCCGCCCATCGACGTCATGCTGATGATCGTGGCCGTCATCGCAGCCGCCGGATGTATGCAGGCGGCCGGAGGTCTCGACTTGATGGTTCGTCAGGCCGAAAAACTGCTGCGCCGCCATCCGTCACGCGTTACCCTGTTAAGTCCGCTGGTGACCTATACCTTTACCTTTCTGGCCGGCACCGGACATGTGGCCTATTCGGTTCTGCCGGTGATCGCCGAGGTGGCCCGTGAAACCAAAATCCGCCCCGAACGTCCGCTTTCCATCGCGGTCATCGCCTCTCAACAAGCCATCACGGCCAGTCCGATTTCTGCCGCTACGGTCGCCCTGCTAAGTCTGCTGGCCGGCTACCAAATCTCGTTGCTACACATTCTGATGATCAGCATTCCGGCTACGTTGTGCGGAGTTCTGATCGGCGCCCTGTTTGCCATGCGCATGGGAAAAGAATTGGAACTCGACCCCGAGTACCAACGCCGTCTGGCCGAAGGGGTGCTGACCGAAAACCCCTCGTCTGAAACCACACGCACGCAGTTGCATCCATGGAAACCGCTGTTGTCGGTCATCATTTTCCTGACCGCCACCCTTTTTATCGTGCTGTTCGGATCGTTCGACAGCTGGCGTGTGATCGGAGGAGAATCGCTGAGTATGGCTCCCATCATCGAAATTCTGATGTTGTCGGCCGCCGCCCTGATTTTGTTGACTACCGGTACCAGCGGTTTGAAAGCCGCTCAGGGGTCGGTTTTCGGAGCCGGCATGCAGGCGGTCGTCGCCATCTTCGGAATCGCCTGGATGGGTGACACGTTCATCAATGGCAATATCGACGCATTGCGGGCTTCCATCGAAGGGGTGGTCACCTCCATGCCGTGGCTCTTTGGAATCGCCCTGTTCGTCATGTCGATTCTGCTGTACAGTCAGGCCGCCACGGTACGAGCCCTGATGCCACTGGGACTGGCACTGGGCATCCAACCGATGATGTTGATCGCCCTGTTCCCGGCCGTCAACGGCTATTTCTTCATCCCGAACTACCCCACCGTCGTAGCCGCCATCAACTTCGACCGCACGGGAACGACCCGCATCGGGAAATATGTCCTGAACCACTCTTTCATGATGCCCGGACTGATCGCTACGTTCGTTGCCGTAATCTTAGGGCTCATACTGGTGCACATCTTTTTCTAAACAATAAGAATCCGAAATAAAAAAGAGGGAAAGCCTGCGGACTTTCCCTCTTTTTTATTCTCTCCATCTTTCGTCTCCTGAACGCCACAACACACCAAAGCAACGATCTCGGTATGAATATCTTGCAAAAATTCCTCATCAAATGAGATGCAATTTTTCAAGCAATCAACCCCAAAATCGAATTCTGGCATGTGAAATGCTTCTCTCCCCCCGCCAACGACTCCGCCCATACGGAAAACCGTTGACGAGTTTGTTCTATTTCTATTACTCATTTTATCGAACCGAATGATGAAAAAATTATTCCTTACCGGCGCTATGGCGCTCGTGGCTGCCTCGGCATTTTCTCAGGGCATCGAACCCTATGACCGCACCCCGGGGACCTATGCCCGAACCACGCAACGAGGGCCCTATCTGACCAACCGCTTTTTCGACAACATGTATATCTCGGTAGGAGGAGGCGTCAATCTGTATTTGGGCTCGGGAGATAACCAAGGTGATTTCGGTAAACGCCTGGCTCCGGCCCTCGACATCTCTTTGGGCAAATGGGTTACTCCCAGTGTAGGACTCCGACTGCAATACGCCGGTTTACAGGGACGCGGATTTTCAACCGCCATAACTCCCTACACCAATGCCATCCCCGACGAGGAGGGTCTCTATGCCAAAAAATTCAATCTCATGCATTTTCATGGAGATGTGATGTGGAACCTTTCCAACGCCATCGGCGGATACAAGGCATCCCGCAGATTGGAATTCATTCCCTATTTAGGGGCCGGTGTAATCCGTACGGGTAAAGACGGGAGTCGCAACGTACAACTGGCTGCCACAGTCGGAATGGTAGACAAAATCCGATTGAGCGAAGTGGTCGATCTGATGCTCGAAACCCGTTATACGATCGCCAAACCTGAACTCGATCAGTTTGTCGGAGGTAAAAAAACCGATGGAGTCTTAGCCCTGACGGCCGGTCT
>Ga0192261_1062_pt1 | contig 23344 bp, 15 predicted proteins | sample Koala_Koa23_G3_FD_131283 | JGI IMG/M metagenome (GOLD analysis project Ga0192261, IMG submission 131283) | Enriched cells from koala feces incubated with labeled cellulose particles, San Francisco Zoo, California, United States - Koala_Koa2-3_G3 ... | reverse complement strand
AGTTTTACCTTTGCCCGAACCGATTCGGAGTATCCGAATCCCCAAGTTGATCAATCGTTTCAGAAACGATATTTTCTGTACGGCACCTCGTGCCCTAAAACTGGAAACCTTATGTCAACCGATAGCAAAACCCGTGTTGTCACCACGTATCGCCTCTCGGAAATGAAAGCCCGCGGCGAGAAAATCTCGATGCTGACCGCCTACGACTATTCGATGGCCCGCATTTTGGACAGTGCAGGCATAGACGTCATTCTGGTGGGCGACTCGGCCGCCAATGTCATGGCAGGCCATACCACCACCGTTCCCATTACCCTCGACCAAATGATCTACCACGCCCGGAGTGTCACCCGAGCCGTCAATCGAGCCCTAGTAGTCGTGGATATGCCTTTCGGAACTTATCAAGGCAACTCAAAAAAAGCGTTGGCTTCAGCCATTCGCATCATGAAGGAGACCGAAGCCGATGCCGTCAAGATGGAAGGCGGTGAAGAGATCATCGATTCCGTGGAACGTATCCTCAGTGCCGGTATTCCGATCATGGGTCACCTGGGCCTGACGCCGCAATCCATTCATAAATATGGCACCTATACGGTTCGGGCCAAAGAGGAGGCCGAAGCACAAAAACTGATCCGGGACGCTCACCTGCTCGAAGAAGCCGGCTGCTTCGGACTGGTACTGGAAAAAATCCCCGCCACTTTGGGAACCCGCGTTTCCTCCGAGCTGAAAATTCCGGTTATCGGCATCGGCGCCGGAGGGGGTACCGATGGGCAAGTGTTAGTTATCCATGACATGCTGGGAATCACCCATGAATTTTCGCCTCGTTTTCTCCGTCGTTATGCCGACCTGTATACCATCATGATGGACAGCGTACAACGCTACATTTCCGACGTAAAAAGCGGAGACTTCCCGAACGAATCGGAACAATACTGATGCTGCACACAACCTTATAAAACCGGAACCTATTCTTTATCGGTTCCGGTTTTTCTATATCCGTTCGGCGGGAAGCTCTCATTCTCCAACTCGTACGACCAAACAGCGTTTCTGTGCCGCACCCATAACGAATCAGTTCATCTTTCTTTCTCTCCCGAAGCCATGATTCAGCCGTTTCCTTTTCAGAAGCCTCGCGCATAAAAAAAGCGCCTGATCCGGCGCTTTGGTCACCTAAAATTTCAGCCTAATTTTCTTCCGTCATTTCGCGCAGCATTCGAATTTCATCCGGCCACCGACTTTCGTCAGGTGTTTCCAAAATCAAAGGAATTCCATCGAAACGACGATCCCGCATAATATAGCGAAATACCGTCCAGCCTAAGGCGCCTTCACCCAAACTTTGGTGACGATCGACCCGACTGCCTAACGTTTTCATACTGTCGTTCAGGTGCATTCCCCGCAAATAGGAAAATCCCACGATCCGATCGAACTCAGCGAAAACCTCCTCACAAGAACGTTCCGTCGTCAAATCGTAGCCCGCCGCAAAGGCATGGCAGGTATCGATACAAACCCCTACCCGACTTGGATCCTCCACCTGTTCAATAATGCGCGCCAGATGTTCGAAACGATAGCCGATATTCGATCCCTGTCCGGCCGTATTTTCGATGACGGCGGTCACACCTTGCGTAGCAGCCAACGCCAGATTAATCGATTCGGCCACCCGACTCAGACATTCTTCTTCGGTGATTTTCCCCAGATGAGCCCCCGGATGAAAATTCAACCGATCGAGCCCCAGCTGCTCACACCGCTGCATTTCATCCAAAAACGCACGTCGCGATTTTTCCAGAGCTTCCGCATCCGGGTTTCCCAAATTGATCAAATAGCTGTCATGGGGTAAAATCTGAGCCGCCGAAAAACCCGCCGTCTCACAACGCGCCCGAAAAGCCTCTATCGACGACACACTTAAAGGTGCAGCCGTCCACTGACGTTGATTCTTCGTAAACAATGCAAAAGCATTGGCCCCGATCACCGATGCATTTCCCGGGGCATTTTCCACTCCGCCTCCAGCACTGACATGAGCTCCAATGTATTTCATAAATCCATTTTTAAATCCTTTCCAACAGACTGTATGTTGGGCAAATTTACGGAAAATCGACCAAAAGTCCGGATCTGAAAAGAATATATCCTGATTATTTCTCTATCTTTGCGTATCTGCAAAAATGCATGGGACTATGAAAATAAAATCGTTAAAACTGATTCTATTTATATTGGTATGGATGGCGGGAATCGCCCCCACATCCGCTCAATTTACCATCAACAAAGTCACCCCGAAACAAGCCGACACCAAAATTCTGCCGGATACCATCTCCAAACGGCTCGACCTGACCAGCTCATTTTATAGCGAATCCCGTTACAAAGCCGAACGGCGACGTATTCGTCAAGAACGGAATACCATTAATATGACCACCTCGCTGCAAATGACCCAGACCGGTTTCAATGACTACTGGGCTGCCGGGGGGCAAAACACATTTACGGGCCGAGCGACAATGACGTTCTCCCACCAGTACAAGAAAAACAAATTCAACTTCAATTACGATTTTGAAGCCCGTTACGGTTTGAGCGTCATCGACAAAGAGTCGTTTAAAAACGAGGATATGTTCCGTCTGAACATCAACCCGTCCATCGACCTGAACAAAAACTGGTCCTATGCCGCCATGTTTCAATTTGCCAGCCAATTCACAAAAGGGTATAAATCCATGACCGACAATACATTAGTATCCGACTTCATGGCTCCCGGTACACTGACCCTCGGGCTTGGTTTCACCTACAAACACCAGAAAATTCCTTTAACTATCAATATCTCTCCATTAACCGGGAGTATGACCTTCGTTCGAAACGATTCCCTCTCCAGTGTCGGAGCCTATGGGGTCGATCCGGGCAAAACCATGAAATCGTCTTTAGGTTCTCAGCTCATTCTCAATTTAAAAGTCCCTTTTGCCAAAAATCGAATCACCTATACGAACTACCTGGATGTCTTCTCCAACTACGACAAGGTTACCCGTGTAACCTGGGATAACAAGCTGGACTTCACTGTTTTCAAATTCATGACACTCAACCTGTTCTGTTCTACCAAATACGATCATACCGTCAACTTTGCCGAAAATCCGGAAGATCCGTTCATGCGACGAATACAGTTGAACTACTCTTTAGGGGTCGGATTTACGTATGTCTTCAAGAACAAATAACACCTGAACAATAAACTTTCGGCCCTCACGTTGAATAATCATGTACAAAAACAATAAATACACCATTCTGATCCCGCTGATCGTAGCCCTATCTTTGGCCGCAGGCATCTGGCTCAGCGGAATGGTCTTTCGCAACACCCCCTCTTCAGGACGTTCTTCAGAGCTGATTCCCGGCACCGGAAAAATCAACATGCTCTTGTCTTTGATCGAAAACCGTTATGTCGACACCGTCAGTATGGACTCGCTGACCGAGAAGATGATGCCGTTGATTCTCGAAGAACTGGACCCCCACTCCACCTATATCCCCGCCAAAGAACTGGCCTCCGTCAATGAATCGATGGATGGGGAATTCGACGGCATCGGCGTGATGTTCAATATGGCGACCGATACCGTGATCGTACTGAATGTCGTACCGACCGGTCCCAGCGATAAAGCGGGCATTCTGGGCGGCGACCGCATCATTACCATCAACGACAGCATCATCGCCGGCGTCAACATGAACCAAAACGAGGTCATGAAACGCCTGCGAGGCCCTCGGGGAACCACCGTCAAACTGGGGATTCAACGCGGCGGCGTGAAAGAGCTGATTCCGATTACGGTTACGCGGGGCATTATTCCCATCAACTGCATCACAGCCGCGTATATGATTCGCCCCGATACCGGATACGTCGTATTTGCTCAATTTTCCCGGAATGCGCACCGCGAACTGGTTGCCGTGGTCGATGAGCTCAAAAACCAGGGAATGAAAAAACTGATCCTCGATATCCGGGGCAATCCGGGCGGATTTCTCGACCAGGCCATTCTGATCTCCAACGAATTTCTGCCGGCCGGCAAGATGATCGTCTTCACCAAAGACCGCAGCGGCGCCCAGACCAAACAATTCAGCAACGGACAGGGGCGTTATCAGGATATGGACATCGATATTCTGATCGATGAGCACAGTGCCTCCTCCAGCGAAATTCTCGCCGGAGCCCTGCAAGACAACGACCGGGGAACCATCATCGGCCGCCGTTCATTCGGCAAAGGATTGGTTCAGGAACAAATACCGTTCTCGGACGGTTCGGCTGTACGACTGACCGTTGCCCGTTATTATACGCCGACCGGACGTTCGATCCAGAAACCGTACAGTTCCGGAATCGACGATTACTTCAACGAGTTGGAAACCCGTTACGAGCACAACGAATACTTCTCGGCGGACAGCATCCACTTCGATGACAGTCTGAAATACACCACCGAATCGGGACGCATCGTTTATGGAGGCGGAGGCATCATGCCGGATATCTTCGTACCGGCCGACACCTCGGACATTACCCCCTACTACACGAAGGTGTATGCCCGCAACCTGCTCTATAAATACACGATCGAATACTCCGACCGACACCGTCAGGAATTGAACAACATCACATCGATCGGAGAATTGGATGCCTTCTTCGCCAAAGACCCGGGACTGTTCGACGGATTCGTTCAATATGCGGCACGGAATGGAGTCACTCCGGTCACAGCTGACATCAACCGTTCCAAAGCCTTGATGCTGGCCCAGCTCAAAGCCTATATCGGCCGCAATACTCCGCTGGAAGAAAACGCCTTCTACTACGAATTGCAACATGTAGACAACGTTGTGGTACAAGCGCTCAACCATCCGGACATACTGGCCAAACCGTAATTATCCATCCTTCCGACATAGAAAGCGCCGAACTTGAATCAAGTCCGGCGCTTCTTATTTTGTACGGTTAAGCAAACCTCATTTATAACCCGTAAATCAAATACCCGGCCACCCCCGAAAGCACAATCAACAAGATGGGATGCACCTTCTTGATCGAAGCAATCAGCGTTGCACCCAAAATAATCCAGCTATATACATCAATAAACGTTTCGGGAGTCAACAACATCAATCCGGCGGATCCGATCATCGCCAATACCATGGGTTTGATCCCGAACATGGCATTTTTGACATAAACATTTCCGCTTAAAGCCAGATAGAATTTCGTTATCAGCAACATCAGCGTCAGCGACGGCAGCGAAACAGCAAATGTCGCCAATAGCGACCCCCAGACATTGCCGGTCACCACATACCCCACATAAGTAGCGCAGTTAATCACGATCGGCCCCGGGGTCATCTGCGAGATGGCGATAATATCGGTCAGCTCACTATTGGTAATCCACTGATGGGAGGTCACCACCTCGTTGTGGATCAACGACAGCATGGCATACCCTCCGCCAAAGCCAAAAAAGCCGATTTTCACATACGAAAGGAATAATTGCAGATAGATCATCGCTTACTGTTTTTTAGGCGGCAACGTTTTGTGAGGACGCATACCATAAAGCAAACCGGCAATCGCCCCAATCAAAATCAAATAAACCGACGAGAATCCCCAATACCAAACCGCCAGGGCAGCAATGACAGCCAGAATTCCCCGTACCCAACCGATTCCTTTGGAAAGGTTCAGAATCGGGGCGATAATCAAGGCCACCACCGCCGGACGCATTCCTTTCAAAATAGCCTCTACGGTCGGATCATGACGAATCGACTGAAAAAACGTAGCGATCAGCAGGATCACCACAAAAGAAGGCAATACAACCCCACCGACAGCACTGCAAACCCCTCGATACCCATATACCCGATACCCCACAAATACGGCCATATTCAACGCCAAGGGTCCCGGAGCCGACTGAGCCAAGGCCAGCAGTTCCAAAAACTCCGAGCGTTCGACCCATTGTTTACGGTCGATCACTTCGCGCTGGATCAGGGGCACCATCGCCAGACCTCCGCCGAACGTAAAGCTGCCGATTTTCAGGAAGGTTCCAAAAAGTTGTAACGCTTTATTCATGCCTACAGGTTTAAACTGATCTTACGATCAACGGAATTCCGACCACGGAGTCCGTTGATAATGTCCCAACAGAGTCATCACCCCGTCGATAAATGTCAACGGATGAACCGGGTTACCGGGGATATAGAGGTCGACCCGATAACGTTCCAGGAATCGGCGATCCAGAGCCGGAGAATCGGCAAATATACCTCCGGATACCGCATCGCTGCCCGCCAAGATCAACAAACGGGGAGCCGGCACACTATTATAACAGATTTCCAAGGCTCGTGCCATATTTTCGGTCAGCGGTCCCGTCATCACCACCCCATCGGCATGACGCGGCGAAGCCACAAAGTCGATCCCGAAACGAGAAAAATCGAAATTGACATTCATCGACGCATTGAGTTCCATCTCCGTCGAATTATCGCCGCCGGCACTCACCTCTCTCAGTTTCAAAGCCCGACCGAACAGACGATGAATGCAGGAACGAACCTTTTCCGCCTCAAAGGGAATGACCTCAGGGGAATCTTCCCGAATGATCAAAGCCTCACGATCCGGTGTTGCCAACCGATAATCGGGCGTAAAAACAATATACTGAGGAGCTCTCATCGCGCATTCGTTGCAGAATACGCAACGCCCCAGATCCAATGTAAACGGTTCAGCCGTAATGGCTCCGACCGGACACACCTTCGCCAACTCATCAGCCGTCTGTTTAGATACCGGTCCATTGATCGAAGGGCGTCCCCGAAAAGTGTCCGGCAGCCTCACTCCCTGCAGATCGGGAATGAATTGCCGGCCATGACTGCGCCATACCTTCCATTTCGAAAACATACCTGCTCGGTTATAAATCGTGTCCGCAATAGGACAAATTAAAACTTTTGTTACAAATCGGGAAATCGGAAATTCCTTCTCTCCGTACCGCCAAGGCCAATCCCATCCAATTATGCAACGAGGGATCTTTGATTTTATAGGCCGTCAACCGTCCCTGTTCATCCGTCAGAGCCACATGAACGATTTCGCCCCGCCAGCCCTCCTGACAGGCAAAAGCCAACGACGACGAAGCCCAGGTCAATGTATAATCCGGACGGGGAGAGGTTTCCTTCCCGGTTTTCAAGCGGTCGACAAATGTTGTGACATAATCGATGGACTGCATCACTTCTCCCAGCCGAATCTTCAATCGAGAAAAAACATCGCCCTCAGCAGCCATGACCGGCTCGTGCATCATCGAGCGGAAAGCCCCCGTGGGATGGGTTGCCCGCAAATCGCGTTTCAGCCCCGAAGCCCGGGCCGCTTCTCCCACCGCTCCGATCCGCCAAGCCTGCGAACGCGTCAACACCCCGCAGTCTTCGAAACGCGAAAGCACCGAAGCTGAATCCATAATATCGTCGGTCACCTCGGCAAAACGACGTTTGACCTCTTCGAGGTTCTTCTGCACCAACTCACCCAACGACTCCGTCAACGGATAATAGGTTCCGCCCGGACGAATCAGACCTTTCCCGAAACGGTTTCCGCACCATGCCTGAGTCGTATTGATAACAATCGTACGCAATGCTTCACAGGCCACCTGTCCAAGTTGATAACCGATATCCGTACAGAGAGCCCCCGTATCGGCAATATGAATGGCGATTCGTTCCAGCTCCAACGCAAGGGTCCGTTCGATTTCCAACGATTCCGGCACCGAATGTCCGCTCAATGCCTCCGCCAACATAGCGTAGGTCGTTCCATGAGCCACCGCCGAATCACCCGCGATACTTTCACTCAGCACGGCCTGCCGTAAACGATTTTCGGTCTCCCGCATCAGCCGTTCCACCCCCCGATGCTGATACCCCAACATAATCTCCAGGTGAACAATCTGTTCGCCGTTGCAAATAAAACGGAAACAACCCGGCTCGATGATCCCGGCATGAATCGGTCCCACGTTCACTTCGTGCAGAGCCTCCCCGTCAATCGCATAGAACGGATAGTCGTTCATCATCCGCAGACGATCGGCCCGATCGTGCGCATAGCGCAAAGGTTTGTTCCAGGGTTGATCGGCGAATGGAACGCCAAAATTTTCGGCAATTTCCCGTTCGAACACATGCATGGCCGGATGGACGGCCGTCACAGAAGGTAAAATCCTTTCGCCTCCCGTCCCATACAGATAAGAGGCTATCCGGACACACCCTGTCAAATCATCCATCACCAGACAGATCAACAACAAGCCTTCCGGTCCCGGCACCCCGAAATAGGAGGCGACATGGAAATGCTCCTCCCGCAGGCATTGACACAAATCCTCATACAATTCGCTGTAGGCAAGACGGGGAATCTCGCTCAACGACACGCGTCCTTCACGCGGATAAGCACTCAACCATCGATTCATCATCGTTCCAGTGTGCATTTTCATTAGGATGACAACTCCGTCGGCATTCCGACGGTTATAACGCTAAAAAGCGATTATGGATTCGATAAATTTCACCAACGGATCGGGTTGCATGATCCCGAACACCACGGCCAACAGGATCAACACAAAACCGCTCCAAGTCACCAAACGGTTGACCGTACGACCCTCTTCCGGCATGGCCACCGGTTTATACAACAGCCTCAGCAAACGATATGCGAGACTGTACATCACAAAACAGAGCAGCACGACCATAACGCCGAAAAGCCACCAGCGACCCGAAGCAATCACCTGTTTGAAGATCATCAACTCAGAAATAAACAAGGCCGATGGCGGCAAGGCCAGCAACGAAACCGTACCCAACAACATCGAAACCGACCCCAGCCGATTAACGCTGACATAGTTCCCGATGCGGTTGATCCGATAGCTACCATAAATACGACCGATCTGCGCCACATTGAAAAAAACACCCGATTTGACCAGGCTATGCGCCACCACGTGAAACACTGCCGCAAAGAGAGCCAAACCGCCCAATCCCAACCCGATCAACACGATACCCAGGTTCTCGGTCGTTGAATAGGCGAAGAAGCGTTTATAATGATTGGTCCGTCGCAGATAGACCGCTCCGACCAATACCGAGATCACTCCACAGAGCAACAACACGCCCGAAACCCATCCGTAAACTGACGTTTGGGCAAACAACCGATAAACCCGCATCAGGGAGACGAAACCGGCATTGACCAATACAGTCGACACCACGGCCGAAGCCGGCGTAGGGGCCGCATAATTGGCATCGATGCCCACCGTATAGAGCGGAAAGACCTCCAATTTACAGCTGTACCCCACCAGAATAAAGACAAAAGCGATTTTCAGGTACAGCGGATTCCCCGTAGCGATCACACCGGCCAGTGAAGCGTAGGAAAGATCGCCCTGAACCGTCAACGTACTGAGCAACAGTACCCCCAGATAAGCCAACAAAATCCCCGTCGAGCAGACGAAAACATATTTCCAGGTAGCCTCCAGACTGCGTTCCGAACGGTCATGATAGATCAGGCCAGCCGTTGCCAGGGTCGTTGCTTCCAGAAAAACCCAAGTCACCGCCAGATTGTTGGAAAAATAGACGGCCGTTGCCGAAGCACACAACAACACCAGCGAAATATGATAGGTTTTGAACGGATGCAATTTATCCTCGGCCAGATAGACATTGCTCTGATAAAACGCAACCAGTGAAATCACCGACAACAAGCCGAAAAAAAGCACGCCCAATGCGTCGAAGGTAAAAAACTGCAACTGTTCGCTTCCCCGGGCAAACATCCAGATCGCCGCAGCACAAACCAACTGCAACCCATAAAAAGAATATCCCAGCACACGCACCTGGGCATGACTGCGTGCCAGAGCCATCAACCCGGCGATCAACACAGCGACAAGAAGATAAACGGTCATCATGGGCATCAGTCTTTCAGCGAATCCAAATTATCCACATTCATATGACGATAGCGGGTTCCGATGCGAGCGATCACCATACCCAACATCAGCACGCTCATTACAATATCCAGCAAAATCGCGATATTAATCAGGTAGGGCATTTCCACCCCGATAGCCATCGCGAACAGGAACACCCCGTTCTCGATTACCAGGAATCCCACCAGATGCGAGAAAATTCGTTTATGCGTAATAATCAACAACATTCCGCTCAACACCGCGTATAAAGCCACCCCAAAAAAGACCATATCGAACTGGGTATCGGCGGCCATGTAGTAGGTCATCACCAAACTGCCCAACAACAACCCCATGGACATCAGCAACTGGTTGAAAACCGCTACGGAAGCGGTATGTACCCGGTTGATACCCGTCCGACGAATGACCCGATAGAGAATGGCCGGCAAAATCAGCGCTTTAAAAATCAGTGTTTCGGTCACCACAAAAGCCAGTTCATACCATTCGGAGGCGTGCCAGCGCAGCAGAGCCACGCAAAAGAGCATCCACCCTTGCAGAGCCAAAATCATCACATAGTGGCGAAAGCGCTCGATAATCGACAGATAGAGCAGCGATACCACATACAAAACAATCAGTGCCAGCAACATAACATCCAACTTATCCGATCGACACCTCTCTCATCACCAGGAAAGCGATGGTGAAGATCACAAACGCCAAAGCGATAATAGTTACAATATACGTAGTATTACGAGATAGTCTGCTGCGGGCCATCACGGATTCCAGAACCCCGATGCCCACACCGAACAACAGCGCCAAAAGCACAATCACCGGAGCCGTTCCCCAAAAAGCAGCAGCTAACGCCGACGCTCCGATCACCGCCAGCATCGCCGTCTTGATCCATCCTCCGATGGTGATCAGCGCCATATCGAATCCCGCATAATCCAACACCATGACTTCATGAATCATCGTCAGTTCCAGGTGAGTCCGAGGATCGTCCACCGGTATGCGACCCGCTTCGACCAACACGATTTTAAAAACGGCATAAATCATCAGGATCATGACGACCAACATTTCGGGTCGCCCGCCCAGCTCTTCGGTAAACAGACCATTGAAACTCACCTGCCCCGACACCAGAGCCAATGTACCCAAAATCAGGAACAGGGCCGGTTCGACAAAGGCACCGTAAAGCGCTTCCCGACTGGCCCCCATACCCTGGAAACTGCTTCCTGCATCCATCGCACCCAGCATCAGCGCCAGACGTCCCAATCCCAGCAGATAGCAGAATAAAACGACATCGCCGTCAAACGAGAGTAAGGCCCCGAACCCACCTACCGGCAACAACAAGGCTGCCGTCAGTGTAGCTCCCAGATAAACCACCGGAGCCAAACGGGTCACCATACCGGCCGAAGCTCCATAAATCGGATCTTTCCGCAACAATACACCCACATTATTCAGATGCTGATAGAATCGGACACCCTTACGACCACTCAAACGAGCTCTGGTCCGGGCAATAAGACCGGGCAACATCAGGGCAACGAACAGAATCAGGATCAGACTCACCATTACTTCAACCAGTTAAACAGAGACAACAGGAAAACCAACAGCAAAAACAACATGGCGAACAACACATAATGGTTCACCTTACCGGTACGCAACAGCGCCATGCCGGCATTGATGCGCCGCAATACCACCAACCACCACCGCGAAAAGAATTGATCGATTTTGTCTTTTCGGGTCACCTCGAAACGGTGGTCAACCGGGAAGATCTCTCCGGAGGCCAAATCCACCTCGTGGCCGCTCTTTTTCATAACCCGTTCAGAGATACGTTCCAAACTTTCGCTGAACGACTCTCCGGTATATTGCAGTTTAGGAGTCGGAGCGGTAAAACCGCACACCCACGTCGGCGAGCCTCCTTCATGACGATGGCGCAGTGCCCAACGACGTACTGTCCACAAAAGCAGCGTCAGAGCAAACAACACCCACAGGCCCACCATCAACTCTCGGAAAGTTTCGGCAAAAACCGTATAAATTTCCAAACCGCTGCTGAGTCCCAACATCTGCGCCGAAGCTTCAAACACCCCCGGCAGGAACAAGGTCGGCAACATGCCCACCAACAACATGCCCGCCAAAGGCATGGCCATGGCCACCAACATCCAAGGACTGACTTCCCGGGCTGCATCTGCCGCCACACTGCGAGGTTGTCCCTGGAAAGCCACCCCATAGAGTTTCACAAAAGCCATCACGACCAATCCGCCGATAAACGCCAAAAAGAGCAGTCCAAACAACGCTTCCACACACAAGGTTCCATTGGTGGAGATTCCTTCCAGCAAACTGCCGTAAATCAGAAACTCAGAGATAAATCCATTCAACGGAGGGAAAGCACAAATAGCCAACGACCCCAACAAGAACAACAGTGCCGTCAAAGGCATTCTGCGCCCCAATCCGCCCAATTCATCGACCGATGTAGAATGGGCGGCCACCGCGACATTTCCCGCTCCCATGTAGAGTAGGGACTTGAAAAACGAATGATTCACGATATGCAGCACGGCCCCGCTGTAAGCCATCACCGCCAGGAAGAGATCGTTCTGCGACTTACCCAACAAAGCAACCCCCAACGCCAACAGAATGATCCCGACATTTTCAATACTCGAATAGGCCAGAATCTTTTTGACATCGTTTTGCAGAGTGGCTAAAATCACGCCCCACAATCCGGTTACTATACCCACAATCAGGACAATCAGGCCCACCAGATAAAGGTCGGTCTGCATATAGGAGCTCACCCGCATAATGCCATAGACGCCCATTTTGACCATCACCCCCGACATCAGGGCCGACACATGGGCCGGAGCGGCCGGATGGGCTTCAGGCAACCAGATATGCAGCGGGAATATCCCGGCTTTCATCCCGAAGCCGATCAGAAAGACAACAAACAGCGGCAATACATCATGCTGGGCAAAATAGAGGGACAGCGAATCGAACGACACCGGCAATCCGTTCACATACAGGGTTACAAATCCAGCCAGTAAAAACATAAACCCCACATGCATCAAAATCAAATAATTGAGGGCTGCCCGGCGAACCTTTAGTTTATCTCCGTTGAACAACACCAACAGGAAGGAAGCCAAGGTCATCAACTCCCACGCAAACAGAAACAGGAAGCCGTCCCGGGCCACCACCACCATCAGCATGGAGAAATACATGACCATCAGGCAAAAATAGTGTAATGACACCTGCACCTGCGGTTTCTGCTGTGCATGGGGTTCCACATAGCCCCGGGCGTAAAAAGTAACCGAAACGGCCGCCAACGACAAAATCAGCAAAAAAAGAGCCGACAAGGCATCGACTACCTCATACTGATCGCCGAAAAGGACATTACTTACGCCCCGATAGACCTGTATGGCATCTTGTGTCAATACGCCCAAGGCCTCTACAACCGAGATAATCGCCCCGACAGCCACTATTCCGAGCGTCCAGAACCATTTTCCCTGCCGGGGAATCAAAAACACCAAGATGGCCAGCACAGGAAGCCAAATCAAAGAGGAAGTGAACATCGTTCTATTCGTTTATCAATGCTACGGTATGTACAGCAACCAACGCGGCTGTTTCGGTTCTCAGTCGACTGTGGCCCAAAGAAATAGGACGATAACCATGCTGCAAGGCCAGAGCGATCTCGGCTGGCGAGAAATCGCCTTCCGGGCCGATCAACACCCGCACATCGACGCCGGGCTGAACCAAATTTTTCATCAGCACCTTATCCTCTCCCGGTTCGCAATGGGCAATCAGTTTCAAACCATCAAAAGGAAGTGAAACCCATTCTGAAAAAGGAGTGACAGGTTCAATACGAGGCAAGTAGGCTTTCTGGGACTGTTTGATCGCACCTACCGCGATCTTTTCCAGGCGATCGGTTCGCAACACCCGGCGTTCACTATGATCGGTCGACAGCAGGGTTATCACATCCACACCGATTTCCGTCGCCTTTTCCACCAACCACTCGATGCGATCGGCATTTTTGGTCGGGGCCACCGCCAGCTGCATCCGATACGCCCGGCGTTCAAACTCCGGTCGGATCTCCCGTACAGCCACCTCACAATTTTTCATCGAGCCGTTCGTTATCTCTGCACGGGCCAGCGTTCCCTGTCCGTCGGTCAGGAAGAGTTCATCCCCCTCCCCCAAACGCAGCACCCGAACAATATGCCGGGACTCCTCCTCCGAAAATACATAAACGCCTTGCGAGAAATCCACCTCGGGAGCGTAAAATAATTGCATGATCCTCTGCTTTATATTATTTTTGCTTGCGGAGCGACCGGCCGAAGCGGTGCAAAGGTATAAAACCTCCGGCGATCCATCAACAAATCACGTGATTAATTATGAGAAAACTGTTATTGCCCGCCCTCGGCTGTTTGCTGATGGGCACCCTCTTCGGATGTCAGGAAAAGACCGTGGAGGAGAATCCGTTTTTCACTGTCTGGGAGACTCCTTTTGGGGTTCCACCCTTCGACAAGATCAAAGACCAGCACTATAAACCGGCCATCGAAGAGGGCATCGCACGCCACGAAGCCCAGATCGACTCCATTGTGCGCAATACCGAAATGCCTTCGTTCGCCAATGTGATCGAAGCGCTGGAAAACAGCGGCGAACTGCTCAGCAACGCTTATACGGTCTTTTCATTGGTGAAAGCCGCTGACGCAACCGATGCCATGCAACAGATCGACGCCGAAATCACCCCGATGGTATCTTCCCATTATGATAACATCTACCTGAACGATGCGCTGTTCAAAAAGGTCAAAGCCGTCTATGACCAAAAAGACCAGCTGGATCTCGACCCCCAGCAGCTTCGTCTGACCGAAAAGATCTACAAACGCTTCGTACGGGCCGGAGCATTATTGACGCCGGAACAGAAAACACAGTTGCGTAAAATCAACGAACAACTTTCGCAACTGGGCGTACAGTTCAGCAAAAACCTGCTGGCCGAAAACAACGACTACACATTAGTGATCGAAAAATCCGAAGATCTGGCCGGCATCCCGGCCGGAGCCCGTCAGGCAGCACAACAAGAGGCTGAATCGCGCGGCATGGAAGGCAAATTCGTCTTCACGCTCAGCAAGCCGAGTCTCATTCCGTTCCTGACCTATTCCGAAAAACCCGAGCTGCGTCGTCAAATGTATGAAGCCTATCTGGAACGAGGTAACCACGACAATGCATCGGACAACAAACAGATCGTCTCCGACATGGCCCGTCTGCGAATGCAGAAAGCTCAGCTGATGGGTTATCCCACTTATGCCGCCTTTGTACTGGACGACGTCATGGCCTCGACGCCCGAAAACGCCTACCGTCTGTTGGATCAGATCTGGACCCCGGCCCTGGCCCTGGCTTCCGAAGAGTTGGAAGAGATGAAACAGATTAAAAAACAGGAAACCGGCAGTGACGAATTCAACAGCTGGGACTGGTGGTATTACGCTGAAAAAGTGCGTAAAAACAAATACGATCTGGACGAAGAGATGATCCGTCCTTATCTCTCTCTGGATTATGTCACCTCCGGGGTATTCCAACTGGCCAATCGTCTGTGGGGCACTTCGTTCCGACCGGTGGCCGTTCCCTACTACAATTCCGAATGCGTCGCTTATGAAGTACTGGACAAAGACGACACTCATTTAGGCATTCTTTACTTCGATTTCTTCCCGCGGCCCGGCAAACAGGGGGGCGCCTGGTGCGGCACCTATCGCGATCCGCAGTATAAAGACGGGAAGCGGGTAGCTCCCGTGGTCACCATCGTGGCCAATTTCACCCGTCCGTTGAACGAAACCCAACCGGCTCTGCTGAATCTGGACGAAGCCGCCACGCTGTTTCATGAATTTGGCCACGCCATGCATTCGCTTTTCTCACAGGTGCACTATAAAAGTTTGGCCGAAGTGGAACGTGACTTTGTCGAACTGCCTTCGCAAATCATGGAAAACTGGGCGTTCAATCCCGAAATGTTAAAGATCTACGCCAAGCACTACCAAAACAATACGGATATGCCGGAAGATCTTGTCAATAAGATTAAAAAGAGTCGCTACTTCAACCAAGGCTTTATGACAACGGAATTGACGGCAGCTTCGCTTTCCGACCTGGACATCCATTCGATTACCCAGGATCAGCCCATCGACGTCAATGCGTTCGAAAAAGAAGCGCTTTACACCAAACGGGGTATGATTCCGGAAATCGAGCCCCGTTACCGCTATCCCTATTTCAGTCACATTTTCGATGGAGGTTATGCGGCCGGATATTACAGTTATTTGTGGGCAGAAGTGCTGGATAAAGACGCATTCGAAGCCTTTGTTGAAAGCGGGGACCTGTTCAACCGAGAAGTGGCCGACTCCTACCGCCGGAATATTCTGGAAAAAGGCGGCAGCGAAGACGGTATGACGATGTATAAAAACTTCCGCGGCGCAGAACCTGACATCAAGCCGCTGTTGCGTAACCGGGGTCTGATTCCGGCCGAACTCGAACCTGCGGCCGACTCCCTCCAGAAAGCCCCGACCCCCGCGCCCAACACCGCTGCGATCTAATTTTCTTTCTTACCTACATAAAACACCCCGGGAGCTACTCATTCCCGGGGTGTTTTTCATTCTTCCCAAACCTCATTATTTTTTACGGTTTCTTCCTCCCTGCCGACCTTTTCCAAAACATATTTTCCCGTCTTTCATGCCACAGGCAATAAAAAACGACGCTCCTAAAACGCGGAGCGTCGTTTTTCAGACAGAAACCGGTTACTTATTCGGCCAACATTGCATCTTTATCGACCTGAACGATTTTACCCAAATTCAACGATTTCAGACCGGCCAACTGCGTCTTGGCATCTCCGACTACCACGATAATCATATCGTCATAATTCAGATATTTGTCGATGCATGCCTTGGCCTGATCCAACGTTATACTCTTCAGGATGGCTTCACGCTGTTTCGGATAATCGACCGGCATATGATAAACCGCAATCATCCGCAACATATTCAGCAACGCATTCGGCGTTTCAAAAGAGCCGTTCATGGTCAGCAACAATGCTTTGCAAGAGGCCGACAGATCTTCCTGCGTGTAGTTCTGTCCATAGGTCGAGAGAATTTCCCGGAACAGTTCGACGGACTCTTTGGTGACGGTAGCCTGTACACTCGAACGGGCCGAGAACGTATTGCTGAGCAATCCCTGCGTAAAGCCCGAATAAGCGCCATAGGTGTACCCGTGTTGCAGACGCAGAATATCGAACAACAAGCTGCCCGAAGAGGCTCCCAGGTGGTCATTGACAATTACCAAAGGATAGGAATCCGGATTATCGATCGACAATGACTTCGACCCTACGACAATATATGATTGACGAGCGCCGGGGTAGTCCACAAAGTAAAGTTTGGCCTCCGGTTTAGCTTCCGATTCCGTCACCATCGGAGCGGGAACCGGCGTGCTCTTCCAGTTTTGGGTCAACGAAGCCAACGAACGTTCCACCTCCTGTTGCGTCAGACCGCCTACAAAATTCATCTTCGCAATGGCCTGAGAGACATTTGCCGTATAGAAATTTCTGACATCTTCGAGCGTCAGGGCCTGTACCGTTTGTTCCGTCCCGTCCGGAGCATACCCCAGAATACTGTTCTCACCGAAAAGCAGTCGTTTGAATACATTCGTTCCGATCATCGAAGGATCAGTATCGTTCTGACGAATATTGTCCAGCGTCCGCTGTTTCACCAATTCGAAGCTGGCTTCATCGTCCAGACGAGGACGTGTCAGCATTTCTTCCACCAACTTCATCACTTCCGGATAGTTTTTCAGCAAACAATTTCCGGTAAGCGCCATGCTTTCCGTTCCTGCCTGTACCTGAATCTGAGCACCCAACTGTCCGATGGCATCTTCCAGTTCAGCCGCCGTCTTATCGGCCGTACCTTCATTCATCATCGCAGCCGTCAGTCGGGCCAAACCGGCTTTCTGAGGCGTATCCAACAACATACCGTTATTGAGGTCGATGGAGAAATAAACCAAAGGCAATTCTTTATATTCAATTCCTCGCAGTTCCATTCCACTGGGAAGTTTCGTGCTCCAAATGGCCGGAATATTCAATTCCGGGGTATTGGGCAACAAATCAGGTTCCTTGCTCCGGTCAAAGGACGACGGGGTCCGTTCATAAGGATCGTCCACCACTTTTCCAGCTTCCGAATTGAGAGCCTGTTCATCGATCGACTCCTGATCCACCACAGCCGGTACCGATCCACTCAACACCAGATCGGTCTGGCCTTTAGGCACGATGCTGACCGCCAGATAGTGTTTTCCTTTGATGTACTGATTGTAAACGCGCATCACATCTTCGGGAGTCACCTGACGATAGGACTCCAGTTCTTTCAGCATACGGTCGGGTGTACCGCCGAATACATTATTCTGAGCCATGGCAATGGCCTTGCCATTGGTTGAGGTGAGGCGATTGTACGTCCGCGTCTCTTCGATCGCTTTGTAGCGTTCGAGGTCTTTGGGATCGACCCCGTTCTTTTCAAAGCGAGCATAGGCCTCTTCGATCCCCGCATAGACATCGTCGAGTTTAACATTCGGGAAGGTAGTCGCATTCAACAGAATCATACCGGCCAATTCCAGCTGCTGACTGGACATATAAACCGACGGCACCAGTTTCCGTTCTTCGACCAGCACCTGATAGATCGGCGATTTTTTGTCACCGGCCAAAATATTCGCCAGAAAATCGAGCGCATATCCGTCTTTACTGTACATTTCTACCCCCGGATAAGCCAGCAACAACATCGGTGCATTCGCAAACGAATCTTCATATTCGATGCGTTTGGTCGAATCCAACGTCACGTTCTGCACCTGGGGAGCTTCCGGTTTCGGACGAGCCGGGATCTCTCCAAAATATTTCTGAATCAGCTCTTTGGTCTGAGCCGGATCGAAATCCCCGGCCACGACCAATGTCGCATTGCTGGGGGTATAATAGAGGTTATAAAACTCCTTGACGTCTTCGACCGTCGCACTGCGCAAGTCGGGAATTTCCCCGATCACCGTCCAGCTATAAGGATGGCCTTTCGGAAAGAGATTTTTAACCAACAGATCCCACGCCAATCCGTAAGGAGCATTTTCGCCCTGACGTTTTTCATTCGACACCACATCGATTTCGCGTTTCAGACCGCCTTCCGTCACCGTATTGATGAAATAACCCATTCGATCGGACTCCATCCACAGCACTTTTTCCAAGGCATTGCGCGGCACCGTTTCGAAATAGACCGTACCGTCATTGCTGGTACCTCCGTTGAACGAACCGCCCAACTCATCGATCTTCTGGAAGAAGGCATTGCGCGGCAAATTTTCCGAACGTTGGAACAGCATGTGTTCGAAAAAGTGGGCAAAACCGGTTTTCCCGGGTTTTTCACGGTTACTTCCCACATGATACTGAATCGCAACCGAAACCACCGGATCAGAACGGTCTTCATGCAGCACGACTTCCAAACCATTGGGAAGCGTATACTTCTCATACTCCAGCGAAGCATCGCCCCCGGAACTCTTACAACTACTTACTGCGGCCATAACCGAAACAAGCAAACAAGGCATTAAACATTTTTTCATGAGTCGGGATTTTATAATTGACTGATCATTTTTCACTTTCTCACAGGGTCTCTCCCCGACGAACTCTACACAAGTTTCTGAAAGACAAAAGTAACATTTATAACGGATTATCGGGGCATTTTTCGTATTTTTGTTTTCTGTGTAATTATTTCATTGCATGATTTATGAAGATTTTGCCTCGGATGATCGCCCTGCTGTGCCTCGTACCGGCATTGGAGAGCGAAGCTCAAAATGCTTTCGAATTTAAAAATCCCCCCGCCAGCTACCGGCCCACTCCGTTATGGTTTTGGAATGATACCCGAGTCACGCCTCAAGGCATCGACGCCCAGCTGCCGGATTTGCGAGACAAATGCGGTTATGGCGGGATATCCATTTTACCTTTCGGAGCCAAATTCGGACCGAGATACCTCACCTCCGACTATTTCGACCTGTATGGTTATGCCATTCAACGGGCCGGCGAATTGGGGCTAAAAATGGCACTGTATGACGAATACGGATTCCCCAGCGGAAGCGGAGGCGCCATCAATGGCGATGAAGTGCCCCGTTTCACCAATCGCTATCCATCGCTGACACTCAAACGCCTCGATAAAATCGAAGAGGAAATCACCGGAGGAATTTCCTATCACCGACCAGCCTCGCGGGATGGAGTCTTGATGGGTGTAGTGGCCATGAATACACAAACGAAGGAACGAGTCGACCTGACCGGCAAGGTCACCGAAGGAGTCATTGTCTGGAACGTACCCCAAGGACGCTGGAAAATCATGCAATTCATCTGCGTGACCGATGGCGACCCCAACATGGATTACCTGAGCCGCGATGCCGCCGACGCCTATATTGAAATGACCCACCAGCAATATTACAAACGTTTCCCGGATGCTTTCGGATCGACCATCGTTCAAACGTTTTACGACGAGCCGACCTTATATCGGGCCCAGGGACGGGTATGGACACCCGCTTTCAACGAAATTTACGAACAACGCTACGGCGAAAGCCCCATATTGCTCTATCCGGCCCTATGGTACGACATCGGTCCGGATACGCAAGCTGCCCGCAATGCCTTATTCTCGTTACGCAGCGACCTCTACGCCGAAGCCTATCCCCGGGCCATCGACGAATGGAGCCGGGCTCACGGCCTACGGGCCACCGGCCATCAGGATAATGAAGAGATCGTCAATCCGGTGGGCACATCGGGAGACCTGATGAAATGTTTCCGTTACCTGAGTGTACCCGGTATCGACAAAATCGGGGGTAACCGACCCGCCGAAAAATTCTACCGGTTGATCGCTTCGGCCGCCTACAACTGGGATCACTCCCTGGTCATGTCCGAAACCTACGGAGCCATGGGCAATCTTTCCTGGGACAGCATCTACTGCATCGCCATGGATCAATTCACACAGGGCATCAACGTATTCATTCCGCACGCGGCCTGGTATAACGATCAGAAGGTCACGTTTCTCCCCGAACTTTCTTCCCGCAACCCGCTGTATGCCGACGGGCTCTATGATTTCAGCACCTTTCTGGGACGCCTGCAACTGATGATGCAAAACGAAGATCGCGTCGTTTCCGACATCGCCGTTCTCTACCCCATTCACACCATGCAGGGAGACCATCGTTTCGACGGTCCGTTGACTCCTTATGAAGGAGGTGTCGCAATCCCTTATCTCGATTATGTCGAAATCGGCGACATGCTCACCAACACCTTGGGTCGGAATTATCTGTGGTTACATCCCGAAGTATTGGCGTCGAACTGCTCCGTAGACAAAAAAGGATTGAATCTCAACAATACGATTCAATACAATACGTTCCATACGCTGATCATTCCCGCCTCGAAAACCATCAGTATCAAAACGCTGGAACAAGCCTTGGCTCTATTCCGGAATGGGGGTCGGATCATTTTCACTTCGCAACTTCCCACCCGTTCGGCTGAAATGGGACAAGACGCCCGCATCGGCGAACTGATGAACGAATTGCTTCCCGCCGCCACGCGTTACAATGAAAACAAAGAGGGCGGTCAGGTCCATTTCGTTGCCCAATTAACACCCGAAGCCCTACAAAAGGCGTTGAAATTCGAAGAGCCCGCCGACATTGCTTTCGATACGTCCAAACCGCTCCGATACATTCACAAAGAACGCGACGGGAAAGCCATCTTCTACCTGGCCAACCTCGATCCATCCGCCTATCGTGGCGACGTGATCGTACGCGGTAAAATGCGTTTGGAGGCATGGAATCCGCACACCGGCGAAAGTGCTCCGGTCTCGGTCCGCTACGAAAAGCAAGGTAAGGAAATGGTCACACGACTTACCCTCGATTTACCCGAACATCACTCGCTTTTCCTGCTGGAAAGATAAACGACCCTTCTCATATACAAAGACTCCGAACAATTCGGAGTCTTTTTTGTTCCCAGGTTCTCAGAACTTTCTTGACCTTTGTTCCAATCCTCTTTCATCAAGCTGCTTCTCCAAGTCCTGAACCGTATTCAACCCTCATTCCGATACGTTTTCTCGCCCAGAGAGATTTCAGGAGGATTCGTTTCCGTTTTCATCGTCTGTTCCTTTCCCGAAACACGCTCATCACCCGAACTTGTCTAACATAAAAAGTGCAGCCCCGTTTCCAGGGCTGCACCGTATGAATGCTCCGTATCAGGTTATTTCAGCTCCTTGATTCGGATGTTCCGGAAACTCACTTCCGAACCATGCCCCAAGAAACCGATATGGCCGCTTTTGTTCAACAGGCCCGGGTGTTCCTTGTGGTCCATCGTAGCCTTGCCGTTGTTGCTGGCTTTGGCGATATCTCCATCCACAATCACCTGACCGTTCAGGGTCACCTTAATATGGTTTCCATCAGCCACTACCTCCTGATAATTCCATTCCCCCGTCGGTTTGAGAGCACCCCGCTTGGCCGGGATCACCCCATAAACCGAACCATGATACTGATAAGGTTCCAGTTTACTGTAAATGGGGGCGTCATTGTCCAAAATCTGCAACTCCATCCCGACATAAGCCGCATCGCCTTCCGTCGGGGTCCGAATTCCGAGTCCGTTATTCGCCCCGGGCGTCAATTTGAATTCGAAACGGAAAACGAAGTTATCGAATTCATCTTTGGTATACAGGTTTCCGCCATGTCCATTGCCCGGATAGAGCGTAATGGTACCATCCTCCATCACATAATCCTGGGTATTCCCTATCCATTCGTGCATATTCTGACCATCGAACAGGATGCGAAATCCTTCCGCCTCTTCCTCTGCCGAGAGTTTGAACGGTTCGGGGCGTTCCAACTCATTGATGTAGAGATTGCGATAAGCCACCCGGGTACCATGCGCCTGCAACTCGATCTGATCCACGGACGGAATCGGCAACGAACGATCCCAATAGTTTTCCAACATGACATTGTCGACCACTTTTTCCCCATTGAGAATCACCGTCACACGATCTCCGACCATCTTGATGTAGAACGTATTCCAATGGCCCAACTTATTATCGGCCACATGAGACGGGGTACTGGGATTGATCTTGTTATTGTACAGACCGCCAGATCCCACCTGTGCCCCTACATTGCGACGGGCCGTATCCCACATCTGCACCTGGGGAGTTCCCCGCAGATAAATACCGGCATCGGCCTGATCACTGTCAGGATAGAGCAACCAATCCACATACATTTCGAAATCACCATACTGTTTTTCCGTGCAGATATTGTCGTAGCCATCGCCGGTAAAGGTCAACAGACCGTCGATCACTTCCCAATCACGACGCATGATTTCGTCGGCCGCCTTTTGTTTTTCGGCCAGTTCTTGCGGAGACATGGCGGCTCGTTTGATCGGATTTTCCACCAGACCTTTCCAACCGGTCAGGTCTTTGCCGTTGAACATCGACACCCAACCTCCTTCCTGAGGCATCGTTTTCAGGCGATCCAACACAGCTGAACGACCATAGTCATCCAACCGTCCTTCGTTGGCCTGAAGAGCTTTTTCTGCC
>Ga0192261_1060_pt1 | contig 23872 bp, 20 predicted proteins | sample Koala_Koa23_G3_FD_131283 | JGI IMG/M metagenome (GOLD analysis project Ga0192261, IMG submission 131283) | Enriched cells from koala feces incubated with labeled cellulose particles, San Francisco Zoo, California, United States - Koala_Koa2-3_G3 ... | reverse complement strand
TCGGCGGAGCCGTACGCTACCTGCTCGAAAAAAGCGGTCACGTCCGTATGATAGACAGCGACGGAGTGGAGTTGTCCGACATCCGTTCCCTAATCGGCAGTTTCAATTTCCAGCGGAAAGCACGAAAGGAGATCGAAAAGGTCGTAGGGCATATCTCGTTGTCGTTTCACAAAGCGGATGCGCCGAAGCTCACGGACGGATTTATGACCGAACTCGCACGAGAGTATATGGAACGTATGGGAATAACCGATACGCAGTATATGATCGTGCGGCACACCGACACGGAACATCCCCACCTGCATATTCTTTACAACCGGGTAAAGTACGATGCGAAGCTGGTGCGGAGCCATAACGAAAGGATCCGGAGCGTAGCGGTCTGCAAGGCCATGAAACAGAGATACGGCCTTACCTTCTCCGAGGGAAAAGAGAGTGTAAAGATCGAGCGGCTACATAATCCCGACAAAGTGAAATACAGAATTTACGAGGCGGTTAAAACAGCGATGAAGGGTTGTGCCTCTTTTACGAAACTGGCCGAACAGTTGAATAGGGAAGGTATAACGGTAACGTTCGTACATCGGGGAGGTGATCCGCAAAAAGAGATACAGGGTATGACCTTTACTATGCAAGGGCAGACACTCAAGGCCTCGCAGGTAGATCGGAAGTTCAGTTATGCCAACCTCTGTAAAACTATCGAGCAGAACAAAATCGAAAAAGAAAGGCAGAAGGCGGCAACCGAACGGCAGAAACAGGAACATTCCACCCGAAATCCGATAATATTTGGTGTACGGCTTACAGATGAACAGGTGCAGTTGATAAAAAACGGGCAACCGGTTTATATCGAAGGGATGCAGCATCAAGGGAAAACATTCGACGGTTATCTGGTCATGGATGACAATCTGACGCGAGGACGAGCCTATATCAGACACGATCCACGCGAGTGGGTCGAATACGGCAAATACACCATGCGGCGCATGGACCGGGACTTGTTAAAGGGCGGTTTTGTCGTCCGTGCCCTCATTCAATGGTGGGGAGGACACGGGCAGACTGCAAGGCCCTATCTCTGGAAAGAGAATTTTTCGGACGAAACGTATCAAGAAAGTTGGGGCGATCCTCGCAAACCCCGAACGCCCCGACACGATACAAAACAGGGAAAGATCGTGTCATCTCCCAAGAAATCTAAAGGCCCGAAGCTATAACGGGAGGCCGGGAACGAAATTCCCATTCCACCCGAACGCAAAGGTATGGATCGAGTGAATAAGCTGCAAGGCTATACAAAGCGTCCTCACAGGCCGGCCTTGCAGCTTATCCCTCCGATCCCATGGGCTGGTCGCTAACGGACGGAATGGAGCTGTGTGTGGAATGAGTAAGAGATGGGCTGGTTTATATGAACGTCAAAAATAAGATTGTCAACGCAAGAAAAGTATCTTATCGATTGTTTCTGTCGTTTTTTTACTACCTTTACAGCAGTTATTTGAGGTTGTGATTACTAACGCAAGCAACGGAAAAGAGAACCGTTGCCTTTTCGTTACCTCTCCTGCAATAAAAAAATGCAACAGCCCGATTCCTCAGACTGTTGCATCGTTTTAAGGCTGTTCCTTTGGGGATCGGGAGTTTGCTTTTCCGGATACAGAAAAACTATTCCGAACGTTTTTTGGTCAGGCGGAACGTATCCGAAGCAATCACCAACTCTTCATTGGTAGTGACAGCCACCACTTTAACTTTCGAAGAGGGTTTGCTCAGGAGTACATCTTTCCCACGGACTCCGTCGTTGGCTGCGTTATCGAATTCGATACCCATATATTCCAGGTTTTCGCACGACCATTGACGAACCATAAAGTCGTTTTCGCCGATACCGCCGGTGAAGACGATCAGATCGACCCCGCCCATCAGGGCTGCATAGGCACCGATAAATTTACGAACCCGACCGCAGAACATCTTCAGCGCCAGTTTGGCCCGTTGATCGCCCCGTTCGGCAGCGGCATGGATGTCACGCATATCCGACGAAACCCCGGTGATTCCCAACATCCCCGATTCTTTGTTGATCATCGTATTCAGGCGATCCAGATTCAGTCCTTCTTTTTCGGCGATATAAATCAGAGCACCCGGGTCGGTACTGCCGCAACGGGTTCCCATCACCAAACCATCCACCGGCGTAAAGCCCATCGAGGTAGCAAACGATTTGCCGTTCAGAATGGCCGTAATCGAAGCCCCGTTGCCGATATGGCAGGTAATGATCTTCGAGTTTTCGAAATCGACACCGGTCATTTTGCAGGCCTGCTGGGCCACATATTTATGGCTGGTGCCATGGAAACCGTAAACCCGCACCCGATGTTCTTCATAATATTTGTAGGGGAGGGCATACATGAAGTTTTCGGCCGGAATCGTCTGGTGGAACGAGGTGTCGAATACCGCCACTTGAGGCGTATTCGGCAAAATATTTTCCATCGAGAGAATCCCTTTCAGGTTGGCCGGGTTGTGCAACGGAGCTAGATCGAAGCAGGCTTCGATCTTTTGCTTCACCGTCTTATCTACTACAGCGCTGTCCTTAAAATATTCCCCGCCGTGAGCGACCCGGTGACCGACCGCCGAGAGTTGCGAGATGTTTTCCAAAACACCATGATCGGGATCGACCAGCGCTTCGAGAATCAGGCTGATCCCCGAGGTGTGATCAGGAATGCTTTTGGTAAGTTCGAATTGAGGACGATTGGTGGGTTTGTGTACCAACAAACCGTCAGAAAGACCGATGCGTTCGACCTGACCTTTCACCAACAGGGTGTATTCAGTAGGACTAGTCATGTCGATCACCTGGTATTTGATCGACGAACTGCCGCAATTTAAAACCAGAATAGTCATTTAAGATATGCTTTTAGGTATTTGTACTTCATCCATTAAAGTCCGGCGGCCTGGCAAGAGGTGATAGCCACCAGGGAAACGATATCGTCTACCGAGCAACCGCGCGACAGATCGTTGATCGGCGCTGCCATCCCCTGCAAAACCGGGCCGATCGCTTCGGCATGTGCCATGCGCTGTACCAGCTTGTAAGCGATGTTGCCGACTTCCAGGTTCGGGAATACCAACACGTTGGCACGGCCGGCAATTTTGCTGCCCGGCGCTTTCTGAGCACCGATTCCCGGGATGATGGCGGCATCGGCCTGCAATTCGCCGTCGATTTGCAGCGAGGGATCCATCTGTTGAGCCAAACGAGTGGCACTCACCACTTTGTCAACCAATTCGTTTTTAGCCGAGCCTTTGGTCGAGAAGCTCAACATGGCGATGCGAGGTTCGAAACCGGCAATGGCCCGCGTCGTACGGCCCGTCATGACAGCGATCTGAGCCAGCTCTTCGGCCGTGGGATTGGGATTCACGGCACAGTCGGCAAATACCATCATGCCATTTTCGCCGAAAAGCGTATCTTTAAAGAACATGATGAAGGCACCTGACACAACACTGATTCCCGGCATGGTACGAACATACTGGAAAGCCGGACGCAGCACGTTTCCGGTAGCATTCATAGCTCCGGCCACTTCGCCGTCCACATCGCCGGCTTTGACCATGATCGCTCCCAGGTACAGCGGATCGAGCAGTTGTTTTTCCGCATCTTCACGGGTCAGTCCTTTGGAAGCACGGAGTTTCAACATCAGTTCGATGTATGTTTCTTTTTTGGGGTTATTTTGCGGGTCGACAATCGCAACGTCTCCGAGATTTTTCAAATAATACTCGTCCGCCAAATGATGGATCTGATCCGGATTTCCGATCAGAACAACCTTGGCAAATCCTTCCTGTGCAATCTTGTCCGCAGCTTTGAGGGTGCGTTCTTCCGTTCCCTCGGGCAAAACGATGGTTTTGAGGTTTTGAGCGGCTTTCGCCTTAATCTTTTCAATGAATTCCATAATCAATGATTATTTAATGATATTGATTTTTGTTCCTATGTAAAATCCGAACGCAACGGCCATCAGAGAGAACAGCAAGCTCAATCCAATGTACGAAACGGCCATCGAATAATGTCCTGCTCGCATCATCCGCAGCAACTCCAGCGAAAAGGTTGAAAAAGTGGTGAAACCGCCGCAGAATCCAACTACACTCAGCGAATGCCAATGTGCCTTCACTTCGACAGATAACAGGCACCCGATCAACAACGATCCAACGACATTCACCAATAATGTATGCCACGGAATGCTGTTTTGGGAGACCACGGGCTGCATGACAACCGAGATCAGATAACGGCATACACTACCGGCAAATCCTCCCAGTCCTACCCACAGTATTTCTTTCATACCTTTCTTGCTTATCATGCAAAAATAGGGATTTGAGAAGGAAATAGAAAGGATAAAACGATAATTTTCGTGTTTTTGTCCGGAAAATGGATTTCTTGGAAAACTTCGCTATTTTTGTCTATAGAAACACCCATGAATGGATCGGTATGAAAACTTGTTTAGGAATGATAATCGGGCTCCTGTGTTGGATGCCCTGTTCCGCTCAGTTCAATTGGCAGAAAGCGCTGAGCGCCGGAGCCAAAGCCGTGCAAGCCGCCACTTTGAGCGATGCACAAATCGAAACCTATGTCAAAGAATACATCGATTGGATGGACGCCAACAATCCGGTGTGTGAAGGCGACGATCCCTATGCCGTTCGGTTGGAAAAGATCACAAAGAACATTAACGGGGTCGATGGCATCAACATCAAAGCTTACCGTGTGACAGACGTAAATGCCTTCGCCTGTGCAGACGGCAGCGTGCGTGTGTTCGCCGGATTGATGGACATTATGACCGACGAAGAAATTTTGGGAGTCATCGGCCACGAAATCGGACATGTGGCCAATAAAGACACGAAAGATGCCTTCCGCAATTCGCTGTTGACCTCCGCCTTGCGTGACGGAATCAGCTCGACCGGGGAAACCATGGCCAAGCTCAACGGTTCTCAATTGGGCAATCTGGGCGAATCACTGATGAATGCTTCGTATTCCCAGAAACAGGAACGGGCCGCTGACGATTACGGATACAATTTTTTGAAAGAACATGGCATCAATCCCTGGGCCATGGCACTCGCTTTCGAAAAACTCAAAGCCCTGCAAGAAGATTCCGGAGTAGACAAAACCGGCAAAATCCAACAACTCTTCTCGACGCATCCCGATATCGAAGCGCGAGCCAAAACCATGGCCGAAAAAGCACAAGCAGACGGTTTTGAACGTCCGACCATGACCGCTCCCGAGGCTAACGAATAATCCATCAGCGCAATACAACATGCTATAAAAAAGCCGGCTGCTTATGCAAGTGCCGGCTTTTCCATTTTCACCCAAGAGATGTCAGTCTTCGTATTTATAACCCACTCCCTTGACGGTGACAATATGACGATCGCCCAATTTTTCGCGCAACTTACGAATATGCACGTCGATCGTCCGATCCCCGACAATCACATCATTTCCCCAGACATTGGAAAAAATCTCATCGCGCGAAAAAACCTTTTGAGGTTTGGAATAGAGTAGAGCCAATAACTCGAACTCTTTGCGTGGCAAGACAATCTCCTGTCCGTCTTTGACAATCAGATAACGCTCCCGATCCACCACCATGCTGCGATGGGTGTCGGGTGTTTCCGCCGGCGTGTTTTCCAAACGTTTGAGCAAGGCCTTGATCCGGCTGATCAATACTTTGACACGAATCGGTTTGGGAATGTAATCGTCGGCTCCCGCTTCAAATCCCGCGATCTGGGAGTAGTCCTCGCTACGAGCCGTCAAAAAAGCAATCATCGTATGTTTGAGATCGTCATGAGTACGAATCTCCTGGCAAGTTTCGATACCATCCATCTCAGGCATCATGACATCCAGCAGAATCAGGTGAGGGTGGGTTTCCAAAGCGACTTTAATGGCATCTCGACCATTGGTGGCGGTCTCTACCTGATAACCCTCTTTAGTCAGGTTGTAACCGACGAATTCCAAAATATCCGGTTCGTCGTCGACCAGCAGAATACGGTAACTCATTGTCGTTATCTGTTGTGTTGTGAGCCTTCGGAGCTCGGGTAAACCATGCAATTTTCAGCGGTTAAATTTACATACTATTTTCGTTAACTCAGATTAAAGAATCGTTAATTCCGCCATTTTTCCTTTCCGGGAAAGGAGGGATAACTTTTTAGTCTCTGCCTTCGCTATTTCCGAAAAAATCATCTATCTTTGTCATTTAGACTCAGGTGTGAGTCTCCTGCAAAAACCCTACGAAGATGAGTGCTGAAAACAAAACCGCTCCTGTTCCAGAGGAACAAGTCAATAGCATGGCTATTGAGGATACGAGTGTGACGACCGCCACCGAAACTCCAGAAGAAAACGCTTCTGCCACTGTCGCCCCGAAACAGGCATCGGACGATGCCCTGTCTCTAACGGCAACAACCCCAGAAGCACAGTCCGAATCCACTAAAGCGTCCACAGACGAAACCGCCGGCGGGGATGATGAAGATCCTCAGCACGATTCACAAGTGGATTTTTCGGAAGAAGAGGCCGCTTTGGCGGCCGAAGCTCCGGAATTCGATCTGGGCGACGAAACAGCCGATGCCGAGATGGAAGAATCGGAAACCGCTGCGGATCAAACCCCGGACTATACCCATAAAAGCAAAGAGGAGCTGGTGGCCATTTTCGAACAGTTATTGGAGACTCGTCCCGTACAGACGCTGCGTCGGGATGCCGAAGCCATCAAAGTAGCTTTCTATAAAACCTATCGGGCCGAAGTAGACCAAATGCGCCGGGCCTTCGTCGAAGGCGGAGGTCGCCTCGAAGATTTCATCCCGACCCCCGACGAAAACGAACAACGCCTTAAAACGCTCTTTGCCCAGTATCGCGACAAACGCAACGAATACATGGCGGGACTGGATCGGGAAAAAGAAGAAAACTATAAAACCAAATTGCAGATCATCGAAGAGCTCAAGGAGCTGATCGGAGGGGGCGAAACCCTGAATGCCACGTTCAATACGTTCCGTGATCTGCAAAAACGGTGGAAAGAAACAGGTCCCGTTCCCCAAACTCACCTGAAAGATCTGTGGGAAACGTACAATCTATACGTTGAAAACTTCTATAACTTCATCAAGATCAACAAAGAACTGCGCGACCTGGATCTGAAGAAAAATTACGAAATCAAACTGCAGTTGTGCGAAGACGCCGAAGCCCTGCTGTTGGAACCGTCGGTTATCACTGCCTTCCACAAATTGCAGAAACTGCACGAACAATGGCGTGAAACGGGTCCCGTCGCCAATGAATACAAAGATCAGTTGTGGGAACGTTTCCGGGAAGCCAGCACCAAGATCAACAAACGTCATCAGGAACATTTCGAACACCTGAAAGAAGAACAGAAACGCAACCTGGAACTGAAAACCGAATTGTGTGTGAAAGCCGAAGAGCTCTCCGCCGCGCCGTTATCGACCCGCAAAGAGTGGAACAAAGCATCCGAGCAGCTCATCGAAATCCAAAAGGTGTGGAAAACCATCGGCTTCGCTCCCAAAAAAGATAATACGAAGATTTACGAACGCTTCCGGAACGCCTGCGACAAATTCTTTGAAAACAAACGGGCCTTCTATCTCCAGAATAAACAGGAGATGGAAAACAACCTGACCCTCAAAACCGAAATTTGTGTAGCCGCCGAAGCCCTGCAGGAAAGCGACCAATGGAAAAAAACGACGGACGAACTGATCTCGCTACAAAAAAAATGGAAAGAGATCGGTCCTGTATCGCGTCGTCATTCGGATGCGGTCTGGAAACGCTTCCGGGCAGCCTGTGACCACTTCTTCGAACGGAAAGCCGCCCATTTCGCTTCGATTGACGCCCAATACGAAGACAACCTGGCGAAAAAACGCCAACTGCTCGAAGAACTGAAAGCCTTTACGGTAGAAAACCGCGATAAAGGTTTTGAAGCCATCAAAGAACTGCAACGCCGCTGGTCTGAAATCGGTTTCGTACCTATCAAATATAAAGAAGCCATCCAAACCGAATACAGACAGGCCGTGGATGCTATTTTCGCTCAATTGCGTGGCAGCGAAAAAGAACACCGTTTGGAACGATTCAAACATAAACTCGCCGGCATGAGCGAAGGCGGAGCCGACAAACGTATCCGCTATGAACGCGATCGTCTGTACAATAAGATGAAACAACTGGAAGCAGATATCGCCTTGCTGGAAAATAACATCGGATTCTTCTCGAAAAGCAAAAACGCCGAAGCAATGATTCGCGATGTGAAAGAAAAGATCAAACGCTACCGGGAAGAGATGGCCACCATCGTGGAAAAAATCAATATGATCGATAAACAACAAGCTGAGTAATAGAATTATGGCCTTAGCAAACAAGAACAAGACGAAATTTATTTTTGTAACGGGAGGGGTTGCCTCTTCATTGGGGAAGGGGATTATTTCCGCTTCGTTGGCCCGCCTGCTGCTGGCTCGTGGATACCACGTTACCATTCAGAAACTGGACCCTTACATCAATGTGGATCCCGGTACGCTGAACCCTTACGAACACGGCGAATGCTATGTGACCGAAGATGGAGTGGAAACCGACCTCGATCTGGGACACTACGAACGCTTCACCAGCATCCAAACCTCTCAGGCCAATAACGTGACGACCGGACGTATCTATCAGAGCGTCATCAACAAGGAACGTCGCGGAGAATTCTTGGGAAAAACGGTACAGGTGATTCCTCATATTACCGACGAAATCAAACGCCGCATCAAACTGCTGAGCGCCAAGAACGAATACGACGTGATTATCACCGAAATCGGGGGTACTGTCGGCGATATCGAATCGCTGCCTTATATCGAAGCGGTCCGTCAGTTGCGCTACGAACTGGGATACGGTAACACATTGATCGTACACCTGACCCTGTTGCCTTATATGGCCGCTTCAGGAGAATTGAAAACCAAACCGACACAACACTCCGTCAAACAGTTATTGGAAAACGGATTGCAACCCGACATCCTGGTTTTGCGTACGGAAAAACACCTGACCAACGAAATTCGTCGTAAAGTGGCGTTATTCTGCAACGTGGATGTGAATGCGGTGATCGAATCAATCGACGTACCGACCATCTATGAAGTTCCGCTGAAAATGTTGGATCAAAAGCTCGACATCGTCGCTTTGGAAAAACTTCATCTTCCGCACGATAACGAACCCGACCTGAAGCGTTGGATCGAGTTTGTGGAAAAGGTGAAACATCCCAAACAGCAAATCAATATCGCCTTGGTCGGGAAGTATACCGAACTGCCCGACACATACAAGTCGATCGCCGAATCTTTTGTGCATGCCGGAGCGACTCATCACATCAAAGTCAAACTTCAGTACGTCAATTCGGAAAAGATTACCCCTGAAAATGTCGCCGCTCAGCTCAAGGGAATGGCGGGCGTATTGGTAGCTCCGGGTTTCGGTCATCGGGGCGTGGAAGGTAAAATTACGGCCATTCAATATGTCCGTGAAAATAAAATCCCTTTCCTGGGCATCTGCCTCGGCATGCAGTGCTGTGTCGTAGAGTTCGCACGCAACGTATTGGGGTATGCTGACGCCAACTCCACCGAAATGGAAAATACGGCCCATCCGGTGATCGACCTGATGGAAGAACAGAAGGGCGTTACCGAAAAAGGTGGGACGATGCGTCTGGGCGGATATCCCTGCGAATTGGCCGAAGGATCGAAAGTGGCAGCCGCATATGGGAAACGCCAGATTGTCGAACGCCACCGTCACCGCTACGAATTCAACAACCACTACCAGGAAGAGTTCGATCATGCAGGACTCAAACCCGTGGGTATCAATCCTGAAACCGGTTTGGTAGAAGTCGTCGAACTGACAGATCACCCATGGTTTATCGGGGTGCAGTACCATCCTGAATACAAGAGTACGGTACTCAATCCCCATCCGTTGTTCGTCTCTTTCGTACAGGCCGCCGCCGAATATGCGAAAGAACATCCTGCCACCAATAAACAATAAACTCTCTTAGGATACTACATGGACAAGAAAACACTGATCGGTTTACTCTTAATCGGAGTCATTCTCTTCGGTTTTACATGGTATAATAACGCTCAACTCGAAAAATACAATCGTCAGAAGGCTATCGCCGATTCGATCGCTGCAGCCAACATGCCTGCTCCCGAAGAGTTCGCGGCAGATACCTTGCAGCCGGTCGTATCGTCGGCACAACCCGACACGACGGCCCGTCAGGAAGCTGCTACCCGTTTGGGGGCTCAGTTGTATGCGGCCTCCGAGGGCGAGGAGCAATTCTATACCGTGGAAAACGACCTGATGAAAATCACTTTCTCGAACCGAGGCGGTCGGGTGGCTTCTGTGGAGCTCAAAGACTACAAAACTTATCAAGGAACGCCGCTGGTGCTGTTCGATGAAAATTCATCGGTTTTCGACCTGTCGTTTTTCATTAAGCAGGCTTTCGGAACAGCCCAAATCAATACGTCGGACTACTATTTTACACCGGTTGATCCGCAAAACCTCACGTTCGGAGAAGGTGAACAGGAAAAAACCTTCGCCATGCGTCTGCCGATCGACTCGGCTTCGTATATCGAATACTGCTATGGGATCCAAAAGGATAATTACAGCGTTTCGTTCGATGTCCGGTTTGTAGGGATGCAGGATAAGTTGGCCCAGAACCAGGGTGATTTGGGACTGCTGTGGAAACAGACGACGTTCCAGAACGAAAAAGGATTCGACAACGAGAATAATTATACGACCATCGCATACAACTATCCCGGCGAGAAGTCGATCGAAGACCTCGGTTATTCGAAAGAAAGCAAATCCGAAACCATCAACACCAAGGTAAAATGGGTGGCTTTCAAACAGCAATTCTTCTCGTCGATTCTGGTCGGCAACGAAGACTTCCAGAACGGTTCGATCGAATACCAGACTTTCGCTCCTTCGTCGGATCGGATGAAAGCGTTCCAGGCCCGACTGTCGGTTCCATTCTCCCCTCAAACTCAGGAGTACGGCTTCTCGTTCTACTTCGGACCCAACAAGTTCTCGACCCTCAAGAAATATGACCTGCACTTCGAACGGCTGGTTCCGCTGGGCGGTTGGATTGTCGGCTGGATCAGCCGCTGGCTGGTCATCCCGACCTTCGACATTCTGGGTAAATTCATCCATAATTATGGGATTATCATCCTGTTGCTGACAATCGTCATTAAGGTACTGATCTCTCCGTTGACCTATAAATCGTACCTGTCGACGGCCAAAATGCGTTTGCTCAAACCGGAAATGGATCAGCTGAACGCCAAATATCCCAAACCGGAAGACGCCATGAAGAAACAGCAGGCCATGATGACGCTCTATCGCAATGCTGGAGTCAATCCGATGGGAGGCTGCCTGCCGCTGCTGATTCAGCTGCCGATTCTGATCGCCATGTTCCGTTTTTTTCCGGCCTCTATCGAGTTGCGGGGAGAACATTTTCTCTGGGTCGACGACCTTTCGTCTTACGACAGCATCCTGAACCTGCCGTTCAGCATTCCGTTCTACGGCAGCCATGTCAGTCTGTTCGCTTTGCTGATGGCCGTATCGGTCTACATCTCTTCCCGCATCAATTATTCTCAGACGGCTTCGGCAGGACCTCAAATGGCCGGCATGAAGTTCATGATGCTGTATCTGATGCCGTTGATGCTGCTTCTGTGGTTCAATAACTACTCCAGCGGGTTAAGTTATTACTACCTGGTGAGCAACCTGATTACCATCGGACAGACCTACGCGTTCCGATACGGAGTCAGCGATGAAAAACTCCACCAGCGCATGAAGGAAAACGCCAAGAAACCCCAAAAGAAATCAAAATGGCAGGAGCGGTATGAAGAGGCACTCCGACAGCAACAGGCCAACGCCCGTCGCAGATAGGCCTTTCAAGCCATCCGATAAAAAAACGTGATCTCATCTCGAGATCACGTTTTTTTATTTTACTGGAAAGTCGATTCTATTTTTCCAAAGGTTATCCACCCCTGATATTGCAGAGTCACTACTTCAATTGTTCGAGGTATTTGGCCAACCCTCCGGCTGCCGTTTCCTTATAGAGGCTGGGGAGATCGTGGCCCGTATGACGCATCACTTCGACCACCTTGTCGAAGCTGACACGGTGCCGACCGTCCGAGAAAGTCGAGAAGGTATTGGCATCCAAGGCCCGGGCAGCCGCAAAAGCATTACGCTCGATACAGGGAATCTGCACCAAACCGCATACCGGATCACAGGTCAGACCCAAGTGGTGTTCGAGCCCCATTTCAGCCGCATATTCGATCTGAGAGGGAGCCCCCCCGAAAAGTTGACAGGCCGCTGCCGCCGCCATGGCACAAGCCACACCGACTTCGCCCTGACAACCGACCTCGGCTCCCGAAATCGAGGCATTGGTACGGACCACGTTACCGAACAGACCGGCCGTAGCCAAAGCCTTCAAGATACGGGAATCCGGAAAATCACGCGTCAATTTAATGTGGTACAAGACAGCCGGCAGCACACCGCACGATCCGCAGGTAGGCGCCGTTACGATTTCCCCGCCCGTCGCATTCTCTTCCGAAACAGCCAAAGCATACGCATAAACCTGTCCCCGAGTCTTCATCGAACCGCTGTAACCGTTGGCCCGGATCAGGTAATTGGCTGCTTTACGCCGAAGGCCCAATCCGCCTGGAATTGTACCCTCGGTTTCCAATCCGCGATGAATGGAGTCCTGCATCACTTTCCACACTTCGGCCAGATAATCCCAAATGTCGGCATCTTCGCAGGCTTGCACATACTCCCAATAGCTGCCGCCGCTTTTGTCGCACCAATTCTGAATATCGGTAATGGTCGACATGTCGTAGATCTGGGGCAGGGGAGCCTGATGCATATCTTCACTGGCCAACGCTCCGCCACCGATGCTGTAAACGGTCCATTGGTCGGTACAGCGTCCCGTCGGGTCGAAAGACTCGAACAGCATCCCATTCGGATGAAAGTCCAGAAAAACTTCCGGTTTCCAAATAATTTCCGAGGGAGCCAAAGGTTGTAAAACACTCAAAATAGCCTGATCAGTCATGTGACCGCGTCCGGTCGCCGCCAGACTGCCGTAAAGCGTAATGTTAAAACGGGCAGCCTCGGGATGCCGGGCGGCGAACATTTCGGCCGCTTTCTTGGGCCCCATCGTATGGCTGCTGGATGGACCGTTACCGATCCGAAAAATTTGTTTGATCGATTCCATGTAAGGGTTATTAGTGTATATGCTGGCCAAGCCAGAATAAAATCGTATCGAATACTTCGCGACGTACTTTCGGAGCCGAAAGCGTCAAATCGTGCAAACCGCCTTCGATGGCAACGTCAGTCACCCGATCGCCCAACTTCAGCGCGTATCGACGAATGTGGTCTACATTCAGAACGGTATCACTACCGGTAAATTGTTCTTTCCACTCTTTTCCCCAAGCCGAACGAGCCGAATGAAGCACCAAAACAGGCTGACTCAGACCGAGCCCCCGATGCAATCGGCGCTGTCCCCGATAAATGGCCCGCAACCAGGCAAAATAGAGCGGTACTCCGTCTTTGGGTTTCCATTGGGTATCGAAATTCCATTCCCCTTTTTCACTGCGATGAACACTGGCGAAATAGTGCGGCGAAAGCTCATTACGCTTGTGGGCATACGGGAAGAAGCGACTAATGAACCCGACCACCGGAATCGCGATCCGACGTTTGAACCATCCGGCATTAAATTCAAAAAACGGACTGTTCAACACCAATGCATCGATCCGAGCCCGACGAGCCCCTTCTGCCAGGTATAAAGAGGTAATCAATCCTCCGGTGGAATGTCCCAACAGAACGATCTTTTCATACCCCTGAGCATCGATTCGTTCGATTGCCCGATCGATTTCCGGAAAATATTCATGCAGATCGCGGCAATAATAAGGGTGTTGATGGGAGAGAATCGAACGACCGTATTTCCGCAGATCTAAAGCGAAAAAGTTCCATCCGGCATCGACAAACGTCTGTGCCATATGGGTTTGAAAAAAATAATCGACATAACCATGAATATACAGGATCGCCTGGCGAGAGGTTCTCTCCTCGGCCAAACCGATCAAAGTGGCCCGGACCGGACCTTCATAGTCGTCGGGAAATGAAAATATTTCGGTATGTTCTTTCATGGGTTTCTCTCTACAAAGATAGCGTCCGGAGGGATAAATAGCGCGTTCCGAAGGAATCTTTTCGTGAATTTTTCTAAATTTGTTTACAACTGCAAATTTCAAACCGAAAAGCGATCATGGAACGCAAACTCAGAATGGGCATGTATGGGGGAGGGCAGGGAGCCTTTATCGGAGCCATCCACCGAGCCGCCGCTTTGATGGACGGTTACATCGAACTGGTATGCGGATGCTTCAGTCATCAACCCGAACGATCGCTCGCCTCGGGACGATCGTATTTTCTGTCGGAAGAGCGCATTTACCGCACTTTTGAAGAGATGATCGAACAGGAAGCCGCCCTTCCCGAGGATCAACGAATGGATTTTCTGTCGATCGTGACACCCAATCACCTTCATTTTGCCCCCGCCATGATGGCTCTCGAATATGGATTCGATGTCGTGCTGGACAAACCGATGACGTTCTCGTTGGAAGAAGCCCATCAACTGAAAGCCAAAGCCGAGCAAACCGGTCGTACCATAGTGATTACCCATGCCTATGCCGCTTATCCGGCCATTGTCGAGGCTCGCGAACGGGTAGCCCGAGGGGATTTGGGAACCATCCGGAAAGTGTTTGTCGAATATACTCAAGGCTGGTTATCCCAACGCGTGGAACTGCAACCCGGATCGAATGCCGCCTGGCGCACCGATCCGATCCGGGCCGGGAAAGCGGGCTGTATGGGGGACATCGGCGTCCACGCCCTGCAGATGGCCGAAATGGTCTCCGGTTTGCGTTGTGTAGCTCTCTCGGCCGACATCACCACCTTTGTCGAAGGACGCCTGCTCGACGACGACGGAGCGGCTTTACTCCGCTTCAACAACGGAGCCCGCGGGGTATTGATCGCCACGCAAATAGCCTGCGGGGAGGAAAACAACCTGACGTTACGACTGTATGGAGACAAAGGCGGACTGGAATGGGCACAGATGGAACCCAACTCGCTCTATTTGAAATGGCCCGACCGTCCGATGGAGGTAATCCGGGTCGGCAATTCATATCTGGGCGCGGCCGCTCAGATGCATACCCGAGGTCCCGGAGGACATCCCGAAGGATTTATCGAAGCATTTGCCAATATTTATACTAACTTTGCGCGCACGTCTCTCGCCCGCCGAAGCGGTCGGGAGCCGGATCCCCAATGGCTCGATTTTCCCGGCATCGAGGAGGGCCTGAGGGGCATGCAGTTCATTGAAACCGTGATCACTTCGGGTCAGGACGACTTCCATAAATGGACGCCTTGGATCGAATAGGGCTGAGTCTAACGTGTACGTATAGAAAAGCTGGTGATTTCCAGTCTCTCGTATCTGCGCACTTCTTATACAAACTTCCGAAAAAAGAGTAGACGATCAAACACTCGTATTCCGCCTAAAGTCAATAGGAAAGAGCTCAGACGGAACCCTCTGATGAGGAGGGCCATGCTGCCATAATCGTTTCCCGTTGCACACGGGCAATCCGGCAACCACCAACCAATAAGAGTCGCGTATCCACTCCCGAAGCAGATGATCCGGCAGATCGCGGTCCGGACGCAAGGTATTCCAATGGCGTTTGTTACAGTGATAACCCGGCAGCACGGTTTCAGGATATTGATCGCGCAATTGTTCGGCCCGTTCGGGATCACATTTGACATTGATTCCCCGAAAATCGACCATATCGGCAAAAGCATACATTTTACCGCCGATTTTGTAGACCAGGGTCGTTTCGTCAAACGGAGTACATTCCTCACTCAAAGGCAGGCTCAAGCAATATGCGCGGAATTCCAAAACATCCATGACTGCATGCAGATAACAAGGTATTGAACAAAAATACTAAAATTTCTTTCTATATGCAGGGGGTTTATTCAATCGCGCTGTTGGTCGTGTCCAACATCTTTATGACTTTCGCTTGGTACGGCCATCTCAAATTGCAAGAGATGAAAGTTATCAGCAACTGGCCACTGTTCGGCGTCATTCTCTTTTCGTGGAGCATCGCCTTGTTGGAGTACTGCGCTCAGGTGCCGGCCAACCGACTGGGATTTATCGGAAACGGAGGCCCGTTTACACTGATGCAACTGAAGGTGATTCAGGAAGTAGTCACCCTGGTGGTATTTACCCTTTTTGCCACGTTGCTTTTCAAGGGGGAGTCACTCCACTGGAATCACCTGGCGGCTTTCGTTTGTTTGGTCATGGCTGTCTACTTCGTATTTATGAAATAAGTTAAATAGCTATGAAACGAATCCTAACCTTATTAGCCGCCATCGTTCTGCTGAGCGGATGCGGTTCTCCCTCCGGATGGAGCGACGCGCAAAAAGAAGAAGTCCGTGCCCAAATGAGCGACAATCGCGAAAAATTCATGCTGCAATACATGAGTGCAGAACATTTTTCCACGTTGCAGGAGTGCGTTCTGGATGCCCTGATCGGGATTTTCCCGGAATATGAAGAGTATAATGAATTGAGTGACCGTGACGAGACCCTGGACGGTATGATGTGTGATTGCGCGGTTGAAACCATGGGGGCCAACTACGAAAATCTGAAAACCGTTTTCCCTTGGGAAACATTGCGAAAAGCCGGCATCCTTTCAACGGACAACGCCTTAGTGCCCGAAACACAGTTTTATAACCGGCTGGCCGGATTGATCCGCGCTCTGTACCCCAATCCCGACGCCTTTGTCATGTCACTGATGCTCGACCCGAATGCCCAAAACGATCTGCGTCAAATGATGGCACAAAGTGCTTCCGGTCAATAGCGGAATACCACAAACTCACATATATACAAAAAAAGCTGCTTTCGAGCAGCTTTTTTGATGCTTTCAGTAAAAAGATTAAGTATTGGGTAATACTAATTATTCTACTACGGTAACATTGATTGCCTGTTCGCCTTTCTTGCCTTCGCCGACTTCAAATTCAACTTTCTGACCTTCTTCCAGGCCCCGGAATCCTTCTTTGTTGATACCGGTGTAGTGAACGAAAATGTCGCTACCGGCTTCGGTCGTGATAAAGCCGTAACCTTTGGCTGAATCAAACCACTTTACTGTACCTTTCATAAAAATAGCAATTAAAAAATCTGTCTTACAAAGAAAGTCAAAAAGTTTGATATTCCAATAAATTTTGCGTAAATTTTTATATTCTATTTTTAATAATTTAACACGACGATATATTTCATTCAATATCAAAACCTACAAGACCCAATATTAACAAAACATTCCTATTGACAACAAAAAAAAGTCCTCTTAATGAGGACTTTTTTTGAAATATCTTCCAAAACAGGTATCAGGTGTTCATCGCACCGCAAACATGGATAACTTGTCCGCTGACATACGACGACAGATCGGAAGCCAGGAAGAGAGCCACTTTGGCCACTTCTTCGGGGGTTCCGCCACGACGCAACGGAATCTGTTTGTACCACCCCTGTTTGATTTCATCGGGCAGGGCATCGGTCATGTCGGTCATGATAAAACCCGGAGCGATGGCATTGGCGCGGATGTTACGCGACCCCAACTCTTTGGCGATCGACTTAGCCAAACCGATCAAACCGGCTTTCGAAGCCGAGTAGTTGGTCTGAGAAGCGTTCCCTGATACACCCACTACCGACGACATATTGATAATACTGCCGCTTTTTTGTTTGAGCATGATCGGAGTGACGGCGTGAATGAAGTTGAAGGCCGATTTCAGATTGACATTGATGACCATATCCCATTGAGCTTCGGTCATACGCATCATCAAACCGTCACGCGTGATCCCGGCGTTGTTGACCAGTACATCCACCCGACCGAAATCGGCCAGAATTTTGGCCACCACATCTGCCGTATCCTGAAAATCTGCGGCGTTCGACGTATAACCTTTAGCCTTGACACCCAGGTCATTCAATTCCTTTTCGGTATTCTGGAAGTTCTCGTCTTCCTTCAGATCGGTAAAGGCCACCGAGGCACCTTCACGGGCGAATTGCAGGGCGATCGCCTTCCCGATCCCGCGAGCCGCACCGGTCACGATTGCCACTTTTCCTTCCAATAATTTCATAATTATACGTTTGATTAGGTTGTCTTAGGGGGTTCCCCCGACATCAAAGGTAATGATAAATTTAAAATTAGAAAATTTTGCGTCCAGAACCCTTCTATCCGAACACCGATCGTCTAAAACAGGCCCGATCCGCTTCTGACCATAACGGGAAATGCAAAACCCACGATGCAACACTCCCTTTTATCAGCTCGTTTGTCGGGTATTCTGCAAAGAGTTGGAAGAAAATAGAGGAGGCATATCCCCGGATTGCCGAGATTTTATTACATTTGAACGGCGAATCGAACCTCTGTTTTCTGATTTGCCCCTCTCTGCAACTCTGCAAGTGTTTTATTTAACCTCATACTTATGACAAGAGATACGAAACTATTCGACCTGATCGGTCAGGAAAAAGACCGGCAGACACATGGCATCGAACTGATCGCATCCGAAAATTTCGTCAGCGACCAGGTGATGGAAGCCATGGGCTCGGTGTTGACCAACAAATACGCCGAAGGCTATCCGGGCGCCCGCTATTACGGTGGCTGCCAAATCATCGATCAGGTGGAACAGCTGGCCATCGATCGTCTGTGCCAACTCTACGGAGCCGAATATGCCAACGTACAACCCCATTCGGGAGCTCAGGCCAATATGGCCGTTTTCCAAGCCATTCTGAAACCGGGTGATACGTTCATGGGCCTCGATTTGGCGCACGGGGGACACCTTTCACATGGTTCGCCCGTCAATACGTCAGGCATTCTCTACAAAGCGGTGGGGTATAAGCTCAACGAAGAAACCGGCCGGATCGATTACGACGCCATGGAACAACTGGCACTGGAACACAAACCGAAACTGATCGTAGGAGGAGCCTCGGCGTACAGTCGGGAATGGGATTACAAGCGGATGCGTGAAATCGCAGATCGGGTAGGTGCTTTACTGATGGTCGACATGGCTCACACGGCCGGTCTGATCGCTGCCGGGTTGCTCGACAATCCGGTTAAATACGCCCACGTAGTGACCTCCACTACCCACAAGACTCTGCGCGGTCCTCGCGGTGGGATCATCCTCATCGGCAAAGATTTCGACAACCCGTGGGGATTGAAAACTCCGAAAGGCGAAATTAAAAAAATGTCGGCTCTGATCAATTCGGCTGTTTTCCCGGGTATTCAAGGTGGACCGCTGGAACACGTCATTGCAGCCAAAGCCGTCGCTTTCGGAGAAGCGCTGGAACCGGCCTACAAAGAATATCAAACCCAGGTTCGGAAAAATGCCAATGCCATGGCAGAAGCCTTCGTGCGCCGGGGCTATAAGATCGTTTCAGGCGGAACGGACAACCACCTGATGTTGATCGACCTGCGCACCAAGTTCCCCGACCTGACCGGAAAAGTGGCTGAAAAAGCGCTCGAAAAAGCCGACATCACCACCAATAAAAACATGGTTCCGTTCGACAGCCGTTCTCCGTTCCAGACTTCGGGGATTCGCGTCGGCACCCCGGCCATTACGACCCGTGGTTTGAAAGAAGAACACATGGAACAGATCGTCGACCTGATCGACCGCGTACTGAATGCACCCGAAGATACCTCGGTACAAGCTCAGGTACGCGCCGAAGTCAATGCACTGATGGCCGGACGTCCGTTGTTTGCCTGGTAATTCACTGAACCTGTATAAAAAAGAGAAAGAGAGTCAATCTCTTTCTCTTTTTTTGTTGGCTGTTTCAAAGCTCAATCCCGCGGTTCCCATAAAAGATTCTTTTCGGAGAAGATTGCTTTTTCTTTTCGCCTCTTTATTCCATGAACTCATTTCTCGCCTTACGTGCAAAGGTATATCTTCGACTCACCCTCTCAAAAAAAGCGGCAACCCGTGGATAGAGTTGCCGCCCGATAATTTACGGAAGGAATACAGGGGAAGTGTGCGGTTCAGCCGGTTGCCAAACAACATTGCTGGGAATGCTGGGCGGAATCACATCTTTGGCCAGGAATTTCTCCAGCGAATAGGCTTCTCCGGCGCTATTCAAAATGCGTTTGACAATCAACAGCCGACTGTAGGCATTAAAACCGGCCCCGGATCCGCTTTGTTTCATGATGCTGTTGGATTCCGAACGCCAAACCCCATAAGCATACATATAACCACCTTCGTACGTTCCAACCATTTCATAGCCGGGCAAACCGATCAATAACGCCCAATGAACCTGCTGCGGATCACTGGTCAAATCCAGATTCAGGTAATATCCCTGGTCAAACAGCTTCCGTAAGTTGCTGGCCGTAGCATCCGGAATCGTATGTCCTCCGGTGTATTCATCCCCGAGTTTTCCGATAGCATGCCCTCCCAGTTCATGTACGAGGGTCGTTTCGAAACTGCTGGCCAAAGTGCCGATTGCATAATTAGCTCCCTGACTGTTAAAATAGGTCGTTCCTCCATGCCGCTTTGAATTGGCAATCACCGCAATGGCACAATTCGTCATTTGTGCATATCCCGGAACCTTGGCCGCATAAGTGGCCAGCACATCCGCATCCAGACTCATCTTGCTGGAACTTTCATCGGCATACGTAACCCTCAATCGCGAATTTCGCGAATATCCCGGCTGGGAAACACCGCTTTGAGGAGATACCACTTTGACGATGTATACATTAAAATAATTACGATACGTCTTATAAGGTTCATATTGGAACAAGGCCTCGATTCCCTGAATCATTTTGCTTTCATACTGCCCGCCGGCATCCATTTCCTGACTGGTAAACCCGTCTCCCATAAAAATCAGATTGAATCCGCGACCCGACATCGGTTCGGCATAGGTTATCACCTGACCGTCCTGCGAATAATCATCGCTTTCCAAATTATCATTCAGATTGGAAAAACCGCAACCTTTCCGCTGAGGAGAAGGAATCCATCCATCATAATAGGGAAGTGCCATGACATCATCCGGGACGACTCCGTCAAAACGATTGAAACTCAAATCACAGGTTTCCAGCGACGTCAACTGAGCGAATCCCTCAGGAAGCCCTCCGGTCAACTGATTACGCTGCAGCTGCAAAGAGGTCAATGCCTGCATATTACCCATGCTTTCCGGCAATGGTCCGGATAGGTTATTATAACTGAGATTGAGCTCTGCGAGCTGGCGCAGATTGCCTATGCTTTCCGGTAGGCTTCCATAAATCTGATTTTTATGCAGCGTCATGGAGGTGAGTTCAGTCAACTGCCCGATTTCTTCCGGAATAGATCCACTCAACGCATTATCGTTCAGAGCCAGGGTTTGCAGTTTGGTCAAATTTCCGATCGAAGAGGGAATACTGCCCGTGATTTTATTGACCGTCAGATCGAGAATCTGAAGATTCTTCAGGTTTCCGATAGATCCCGGGATACTTCCGATGAGGGCATCATGCGAAAAATAGAGCTTTTCCAGATAGGTCAGATTTCCAATTTCAACAGGAATCTCTCCCGCGAGATTATTGGCATACATATAGATCACCAACACATGCCCCTGATCATCGGTCCGAATACCTTCCCATTCGCCGATCGGTTTATCGGTCATCCAATTTTCCTGGGCTTTCCAGTTCGGCCCATTCATCTGGTTATAAATAGCGATCAGAGCGGCCAACTCACTTCCTTCGGGGGCTTGCAGACCGGCATCCTGACGGATCGTACACGTTGCCTTTTTACCCTCAGCCGAAACCGACAAGGTACATTCTCTCACCGCAAACGAAGGGTTCCTTTCTACCGTCACCTGCACCGTGGTGGTTCCGCTTTCGCCTTGCTGAGGCGACACCGACACCCACGATGCCTCACCCAGATCGATGCTCCAGGCTCGGTTCGTACTGATTTCAAAAGATTGCAGGGCAACGCCGTCCGTAAAATGTAATGTTTCGGGAGTCAGTGAGATAGCCGGATCTTGTTCCTCTTTGGTACACGAGAACAAACCTCCGATCAAGGCGCACACTCCCAAAAGAACACGAAGTTGTGGGAAAGTTTTCATAAGCCGAGGGATTTTGACTTTTTTGAAGTTACGAAAACTTTTCCGAAAAAATCGCTTAAAAAGCCCTGAAAATGCTAAAAAAGTTTCATTGGAGCGCCTCTTCCAATGCCGTACGCCAATGCTCCGGAATGGGAATCGATTGTTGAGCGACAAAATCGAAACAAACCATTGTCACAATACTTTCAGTTTTTATTTCCTGTGTGTCAGACTGGATAATCTGTTGAGTCAAAGAAAAACTTTTATGTCCGATTTCTCGCACGCGGGTTCTTACGATGATGGGTTCATTCATACGAATCTGACGCACAAACGACGTATTCGTTGCCACGGTAATCAGGCCTTCTTCCCTCCAATAGGGCTCCAAGCCCAATATCTGATGGAAAAAGTCGCTTTTCCCCACATCGAAATAGTGCTGCTGATTGACATTATTGACGTGGCCCAGCATATCCACATCGGCAAAACGCATCTGAATTTTCGTATCGACCACCATCTATTCGCGAATGATTTTAATTTCCCCCTGAGGCCCTACCATAATAATGGATGAGGCTCTATGCGAAGCCGCTTCTTCGCAAGAGGGGTCCACCACAAAATCCACCCCTCGTAAAATCTCGCCCGAAATCTCACTGAACGTGGCCGGAGAAGGTTTTCCCGACAGATTGGCCGAGGTGGAGACCAACGGACGGTTGAGTTTATGAATCAATCGTTGACAAAATTCGTTTTTCGGAATCCGAATTCCCAATGTGCCGCTTTCGGGAACGAGATTGGCGGCCACCCCTCGGGCTTCGGGCAAAATCAGGGTCAACGGTTTGTCGGCCACCTCGAAAAGCTGCCAGGCAATCTCCGGTACTTTTTGAATATACAGCGAAACCTTGTCGATTTGATCCAACAAGACTAACATACTGGTTTTGTTGACACTCTGCTTAAGGTCATAGATGCGCTGCACGGCCTTTTCATTGGTAGCATCGCAACCGATCCCCCAGACCGTATCGGTCGGGTAGAGGATGATCCCCCCTCGTTTGAGCACCTCAAGTGCTTTTTTTATTTGTTCTTCCATCGTTCGATTTCTGACTCAATAAACCTAACAAAAGTAATATTTTTTTGCCTTTTTCAGTAAAACGATATAGTTTTGTACTCCAAAATTAAAACCATGATTTATGGGAAGAGCATTTGAATACCGTAAAGCGAGAAAATTGAAACGCTGGGGCAACATGGCCCGTACGTTTACGAAACTGGGTAAGGAAATCGAAATCGCCGTGAAGGCCGGAGGCCCTGACCCCGGAGGAAACACTCGCCTGAGGGTTTTGATTCAAAATGCCAAGGCGGCCAACATGCCCAAAGAAAACGTAGAACGTGCCATCAAACGCGCCATTTCGAAAGATACGGCCGATTACAAAGAGATGATCTACGAAGGGTATGCTCCGTTCGGGATTGCCATGATCATCGAAACGGCCACCGACAACACGACCCGTACCGTGGCCAACGTCCGCAGCTATTTCAACAAAGCCGGCGGTTCACTCGGGACGACCGGATCGGTGGACTTTCTGTTCGACCACAAATGTGTGTTTAAAATCCCCTTCTCGGAATCGATCGACCTCGAAGAACTGGAACTCGAACTGATCGACTTCGGGGTGGATGAAGTTTTCGTCGACGGCAACGAAATCAACATCTACGGGCCTTTCGATGCCTACGGCAAGATTCAGGCCTACATCGAAGACAAAGGCTATGAACTGATCAGCGGAGAATTCGTTCGTTTGCCGCTGGACACCAAGGAAGTGACCGACGAACAACGCGCCTCGATCGAAAAACTGATC
>Ga0192261_1059_pt1 | contig 24674 bp, 20 predicted proteins | sample Koala_Koa23_G3_FD_131283 | JGI IMG/M metagenome (GOLD analysis project Ga0192261, IMG submission 131283) | Enriched cells from koala feces incubated with labeled cellulose particles, San Francisco Zoo, California, United States - Koala_Koa2-3_G3 ... | reverse complement strand
AACTCCGAAAGGCCATACACCATACTGGTAATTCCCAGTAACATAAACGCGGTCGAAGCCACCGTAAAGGGATTGAACAAAACGACCAGTCCGGCCAACAGAATCAGAATCGGCACAATGTAAAAACCGAAGGGAACCTCCGTCCACTTTCGCGCCGACACCAAAGCGGATATCTGAGTAATGCCGGCCAACATCAACAACACACCCAGTAAATACATCAATACATGGACAAAGAAACTCGGAATGACAATCAGTACCAGTCCGAACAGGACACTGCCCGCTCCATCCAACGGGAATCGTACCGAAGGATAAAGTCGTTTATCCCGGGCAAAATAGGAAGCCAACGAGATCAGTCCCGCAATCAGGAACAGTATCCCGATGGTCACCACCATATAGAGCAACGCGCTGTCGGGCCAAATGATCAATACCAAACCCAGCACCAAGGCAAAAACAATGCGCAGAGTCATGTTATTCATAGTTTTCATAGCAACAAAATTAAGAGGGTAATACAGACAGAGAAACAAATATAATCTTTCCGAATTTTACTGTATGGATAATACGGTCACCGGTTGTTCGGTGACCCGGTCCAACGGAGCCGTCTGATAATGAACCCGAGCAAAATCGATCGTACGGAGATCTATGCAACGAATCGCACTGTTGTACATCGTCCGATAGTAAATCTTCAGGTTCTGCAAGTCAGCGGCAGCCGTCCACTGGGTGGCACTGGGAATATCAGTGACGGGTTCACCGGCCGAAAACTCCGTCCCGATCGGGATATCGAAGTTATTCAAAATCTGGAACCCCTGCAAAACAGCCTGATGAGCCGAATCCACTTGCGGAGCGGTCGTCTGATAAAACGCAGCCCGGACAAAACGGGAAGGAGGGGTCACATCGCCCGGAATGCCCAACATGGCGCTCCCGGCACCGATTGATTTCAATTCAATACCTCCAAAGGAACGAGTAGCAGCGGATCCTGCATAAAGATTCACATAGTTGTTCAGATTCGTCAGTTGCCATTCAAATCCCGGGGAATTGGTCAAAACACCCAATTTATTTTCATAAAACCGGGTTTCTCCGTTGACGATTTCCACTACCACTTGACGACCGGAAGGCTCCGTAAAACGCCAATGTACGGTCGAAGCCCTCGGATCAATAGAAACGACCCGAACCTGCTGAAGCAAATTTTGCACCTGGTCTACATTCTGGCAATTGCCCAAAATGAACGAGACCAATTGCATGTCAGCGATATTTTTTGCATTTTGCTGCGCATCATAGGGTGGGTAAGCGCCGTAATTGGGAAAATAGAACAATCCGGCTGACAACCCTTTCTCATTCAACCCTTCCACCACGAACTCTTCACTCTCCACGGCCAATCCCACGAATCCATAACGAGCCGTAAAAGTCATGCCGTTTTTTTTCCCGTCAGGGGTATAGGACTGCTGGGTATAACCGCGAGGAACTATCACATAACTACTGTGCAAATTACTGCCGCCCCACTCAATCGTACGGGCCACCACATGGCTTCCGTCTTTGGCTGTCAACGAAATTCCCGTACATGCCTGAACGGATTTTCCCAATCCCCAGAGCCCTAAAGCCAAACACCCGAATAAAGTCCAATATTTCATTTTCATAAGAATAGAAGTTTTGCTCATTCAATTTCAATTATCCTGCCAAACCGCCTTTTCTCCACCTCGTTTTGAGACCCTCCGTACCCTTGCGTTACAACTGCCCGGGAAATATCGATCTATGACGAATAAATAATGCTAAATATCGTAAAATCCCAGAAAATAAACAAGATAGTTTTCTGCCTTGACTCCATCCTCCAAAAGAATCGGAGCCAGATACAATCAGATTTCAAAAAATCCGTTATCTTTGCAGCAACAGATTATCGGGGCTGACCGGTTTTGACAGCAGGTAGAGTCTGACGGTAAGCATGCCGAGCGTTGTGCAGAGGCTCGTAAAAGTGAATGCTCAAACTACAAATGGCAATACTAGCTATCAACTCGCTGCCTAATTTTACCAGGTAAAATGGCTTAATTCCGTAACCCAAGGAGGTTGTGGAACGAGTACCTCGCCAAAGACTTCGTCCGGTAGTCCAGCGGCATATGGGGTATCATCAGAACTGGAATAGCGGTCCGTCAGTCTGGAACGGACGGCGAAATAAACAGACTGGGGTTATGGTTGGGCCGCCTCCGGCCAGGCCATGACAGGAGGATTAACCGGAGGATAAGCATGTAGAAAGCTCTCGGGTTCCTTGTTTGGACGAGGGTTCGATTCCCTCCAGCTCCACAATATCAACCCTCTATCCGCTCAGATCCGAGCGGATTTTTTTGGCTCAAATGCCATGAACGGGAATTGCATACGCTGAAATTTTCACCGACCCTCCTCTGTCTGACCGCTATCATCATCTATCCGGCTCCGCCCCCAGCATTTAATGCCAATCACCTCAAATGGCCGAACTTTCCTCACTCAACGTTTTCTTGCGGAAGACAGCAGCCAACGTTTCGTCAGATAGCTCCGTACAGGCAAATCGTACAACTTCAAACAAAGATAGGCCAAGCATAAACTCCCTACAACTACTCCCAGTGCACCCGGCCAAGATTGGGCAAATGACAGTCGTTCATTTTTCACCCAAGCGTAATAGAGATATATGAAAGGGTAGTGCACCATATACAAAGGATAGGAAATTGCCCCCATGAATCGGCAAATCCGTATCGTCAACGGATGCAGGCACTGCCCCGAAGCTCCGAGATAGACCAAACTCGGAAACAACACCACACAACACAAAGTATCATAGAGTCCATTTAGCCAGAGATGCTCGGCTCCGCCTAACCGAGGAATGGAAAAACACAGAATCAAAGCGGCGCTACAAATCCAGAAGGCTCCTTTAATCCGTATCGGCTTAAAAAGGCGAAAAAGCAACAGGCCTGCCGAGAAGGAAAATAGAAGCCTCAAAAAGCCGGCGGTAAATTCTCGTCCGGTCAATTGAAAACCGGCACAGATATCTCCGTAAGGCCCCACAATGGCAAATGCGGCCAACGCACCTCCTGCAACCGCCACCAAGCCGATCAATGCCCTGATCGACAAACGATGTATCCAGAAGGCATACAGCACATTCCCAATATATTCAAAAAAGAGCGACCAACTGGGGCCGTTTAAGGGATACATCTCTCCCAATCCCCGGACTTCGATCCCAGGTGTCGCGGGAATCAAGAAAGCATTGAGCAAAACGGCCCCCAAAAGCGCACCCACCGATACGGTCGACACATCCCACACCGAACATCCCTGAAAATAGAACATCACGCCTCCGATCAAGGCACCCATCACCACCATCGGATGCAGACGAATGACCCGACGTTTCAAAAAATCCTTGATTTTCAAGGAACCCCACCGATCATCATAGGCGTATCCGATCACGAATCCGGACAAAATAAAAAAGAAATCGACCGCCAGATATCCGTGATTGATCCTTTGATCCAAGTGACTGGTTGCATAAGCCTCAAAAACATGAAACCACACCACCATTAAAGCGGCAACGCCTCGTAAACCATCCAGTATTTCGTAATGAGGCTTCGTATCTCGCACAAAATTCATGATATATAATGGGTTAGCAAACAATACCGTACCCTCTCGTGCATGAGATGTATCGATAAATTATGGAAACCTAAAACGTTTTCTCAGAAACTTCATCTCGTCTTCACATCCGGTATGTTGCTTCAAAACATCCCATGGCGACCATCCATACGGATGAAAATCGTCCAAAAACGACAATCCCCCGTTTCACGGAATCCCCAACGCTATAAAAAACGTTTTTTACAGTTCCGACAATAATAGGCGCTTTGAACTTTTCCCAGCGGTCCCATAGTAAGCAGCGACAACAACACCGCTCCGATTCGCGTCAAATAGCGTTTCACGCTGCCGTCGTACAATCCGTATGAGATATCTTGCGATCCGCAATACGGACAACAAATCGTCTCCTCCTTTACCTCGTTCGATTCTTGCAGCACTGCGATGGCCCGTTCATAATCCTCGTCCCGAACCACCACCCGGGGTTTCAGGTCCGGCATCCCGAACGAGTAGGGGATCACCTGTTCGATTCCAGCATGAATCACCTCCGCATCGATCCCCTCATTCAACAAACGTCCTTTGAGCAATTCGGCCGCAAAAGCATCCTCACACACCTGCACTGTCTTCATGGGTTCGTTATGTTTTTCACACAAACGAAGATACAAAAATCTGAACCGACGGACGAACCAGAAAAATGAACAAGTTATCAACACTTAATTAACAATGTAAGCATACTCGGGAAAGTATGGGTATTTTTGTCTAATTCATAAGGTGTGTGAATCTATGGAACAGAACCCTGTAATTGCTTTACACAACGTATCTATCTATCACTCTCGCGACTCGCTGCGGGAGGTGAATCTCAAAAGCAAACGCCAGGATTACGACCTGATCCTGTCGGATATCAGCCTGGAGGTTATGCCCGGCGAACTGGTCTACCTGATCGGACGGGTAGGGTCGGGCAAAAGCTCGCTGTTGAAAACCCTTTACGGAGAACTTCCCCTACAAGAAGGCAGCGGTTGGATCGCCGGATTCGATCTGCGACGCCTGCGACGCAAAGATATTCCTTACCTGCGACGCCGCATCGGGATCGTATTTCAAGACTATCAGCTGTTGACTGACCGCAATGTATACCAGAATTTGCGATTTGTGCTCCGTGCCACCGGATGGAAAGGAGAAGTCGCCATGCGGGAAAAGATCACCGAAGTATTGCATGAAGTGGGACTGCGCAACAAAGAATACAAAATGCCGTATCAGCTTTCGGGCGGGGAACAACAGCGCCTCTCCATCGCACGAGCCCTGCTCAACGATCCCCGGGTCATTCTGGCCGACGAACCGACCGGCAATCTCGACCCGGCGGCCGCCGACGGTATTATGTTGCTATTCCGCAGCATCGCCGAACGAGGCTGTGCCGTGCTGATGGCCACCCACAACATCGGCAACATCCAACAGTACCCCTCCCGAACCTTACGTTTCAACACCGGGAAAATCGAAGAGATAGACATCGTTTCCATCCTTGGTTGTTAGCGAAAAAAAAGCTATCTTTGTCTGATTATTGTTTAAGCCGATTATGAGCGAAGAAATCAAAAAAAACACTCCAGAAGAAGAATATTCGGCGTCCAGCATCCAGGTCCTCGAAGGCTTGGAAGCCGTGCGCAAACGTCCCGCGATGTATATCGGAGACATCGGGATCAAAGGGTTGCACCACTTGGTTTATGAGGTGGTGGACAACTCCATCGATGAAGCGCTGGCCGGATATTGCACCCACATCGAAGTTTATATCAACGAGGATAATTCCATCACCGTCGCCGACAACGGCCGTGGTATCCCGACCGATTTCCATGAAAAAGAGGGTAAATCGGCCTTGGAAGTCGTATTGACGGTCCTGCACGCCGGCGGTAAATTCGACAAAGGAAGTTACAAAGTCTCCGGTGGTCTGCACGGGGTAGGGGTTTCCTGTGTGAACGCCCTGTCAAACCTGCTGATTGCAGAAGTCAAACGCAACGGCAAAATCCACGTTCAAAAATTCAGCAAAGGGAATCCGCTGGCCCCGATGGAAATCGTCGGCGATACCGACGAACACGGGACGATTATCACGTTCAAACCCGATGACACGATCTTTACAAGCGTTGAATACAATTACGAGATTCTGGCATCGCGTCTGCGCGAATTGGCCTACCTGAACAAAGGCATCCACCTGAGCATTACCGACAAACGGGAAATGGACGACAACGGCCAACCCCTTCATGAAGAGTTCTACTCGGAGGGAGGATTGTTGGAATTCGTCAAATTCCTGGATGCGACCCGGGAACCGCTGATCGAAAACGTCATCTATATCGATACCGAAAAAGAGGGAGTTCCGGTAGAAGTGGCCATGCAATATAACACCAGCTTCTCGGAAAACGTCCACTCATACGTCAACAACATCAACACCATCGAAGGGGGGACTCACCTGACCGGTTTCCGCCGGGCTCTGACCCGTACGCTGAAAAAATATGCCGAAGATTCAGGTATGCTCTCCAAACTGAAATTCGACATCAACGGCGATGACTTCCGGGAAGGATTGACAGCCGTCGTATCGGTAAAAGTACAGGAACCTCAGTTCGAAGGACAGACCAAAACCAAACTGGGGAACAGCGAAGTGGCTGGAGCGGTCGATCAGGCTATCTCCGGAGCTTTGACTCACTACCTTGAAGAGAATCCCAAAGATGCCCGCGCCATCGTCAATAAAGTGATTTTGGCAGCTACGGCTCGTCATGCCGCGCGCAAAGCCCGCGAAATGGTACAGCGTAAAACCGTTCTGTCGGGTTCAGGTCTTCCGGGTAAGCTGGCCGACTGTTCGTCCCGCGACCGTGATCAGACCGAAATCTTCTTCGTCGAAGGAGACTCGGCCGGCGGTACCGCCAAACAGGGCCGCGACCGTACTTTCCAGGCCATCATGCCGCTGCGGGGTAAAATCCTCAATGTGGAAAAGGCCATGAAACACAAAGTGTGGGAAAACGAAGAAATCAGCAATATGTTCAAGGCTTTAGGGGTCATTCCCGGAGCCGACAACACTTCAGAAGACGGTCAGGTCAGCCTGGAAAAATTGCGTTATGGCAAAGTGGTGATCATGACCGATGCCGATGTGGACGGTAGCCACATCGCCACCCTGATGCTGACCTTCTTCTTCCGACACATGACCGCCCTGATCCAAAACGGTCACGTTTACATCGCCACACCGCCTCTTTACCAAGTCAAGAAAGGCAAAAACAGCCGTTACTGCTGGACTGAAGAGGAACGTGAAGCGGCGCTGGCCGAATTCGGAGCCAAAGGAGCTCACGTACAGCGCTACAAAGGGTTGGGGGAAATGAACGCCGAACAACTTTGGGAAACGACCATGTCTCCGAAGACCCGTATTCTGCGCCAGGTGACCATTGAAAGTGCCGCCGAAGCCGACCGCATCTTCTCCATGCTGATGGGAGATGACGTACCGCCTCGTCGCGAATTCATCGAACGCCACGCCAAATACGCCAACATCGACATTTAACCAACGAACATACCCAAAAAGCGAGCCTCATTCTTCGGACAGAATGAGGCTCGCTTTTCATGATTCAGACCGTCTTATTCCTCTAAAGGCATAAGTCTTCGCCTTCCTACAAACCGGTAATTTTCTTGATTTCATTCAACTTATTCAGCGCTTCCAATGGAGTCAGGCTGTTAATATCCAGACCCTTAATCTCATCACGGATCTGCTTCAGCACCGGATCGTCCAATTGGAACATACTCAACTGCACGCTCTCGCCTCCATACTTGGCAACGGTCGGTACTTTCCGGGAAGTGTCGCCAATGCTGCTCCGATGCGCCGATTCCATATCTGCCAGAATCCGAGATGCCCGTTCGATCACCTGTGTCGGCATCCCGGCCATCTTGGCCACATGAATCCCAAACGAGTGTTCGGTTCCGCCACGCACCAATTTACGCAGGAAAATCACCTGACGATTGATCTCCTTCACCGAAACGTTGTAATTCTTCACCCGTTCATAAAGCTCTTCCATTTCGTTGAGTTCATGATAGTGGGTGGCAAACAGGGTCTTCGCCCGAGCCGCAGGATGTTGGTGGATATACTCAACCATCGCCCAAGCGATAGAGATCCCGTCATAAGTACTGGTTCCCCGGCCGATTTCGTCCAACAGCACCAAACTGCGATCGGAGATATTGTTCAGGATACTGGCCGACTCCAGCATTTCGACCATGAAGGTCGATTCGCCCTGAGAGATATTATCCGAAGCACCCACCCGGGTAAAAATCTTGTCCACAATCCCGATCGTAGCCTCCTGGGCCGGCACGTAACTTCCCATCTGAGCCATCAGGACAATCAAAGCGGTCTGTCGCAACAGTGCCGATTTCCCCGACATATTGGGCCCGGTGATGATAATGATCTGTTGAGTCTGCCCATCGAGATAAACATCATTGGGTACATACTCTTCACCCACCTTCATCAGGGTTTCGATCACCGGATGGCGTCCCTGTTTAATATCAATGACCGATTCATCCGTAATAGTCGGACGACAATAGTTCCAGTCCACCGCCTGCAAGGCAAACGAAAGCAGGCAATCCAACCGGGCAATCGACGAAGCATCGCTTTGCACCGCCGCCGCATAACGTGTCAGTTCCGCCAACAAAGCCGTATAAAGCTCCTGTTCGAGCACCAGAATTTTACTTTCGGCCCCCAGGATTTTCTCTTCATACTCTTTCAATTCGGCTGTAATATAACGTTCCGCTCCGGTCAGCGTCTGTTTGCGGATCCATTCGGGCGGCACCTTATCCTTATGCGTGTTCCGTACCTCGATATAATACCCGAACACATTGTTAAAGCTAATCTTCAACGGAATCCCCGTCGCCTCGCTTTCCCTGCGCTGAATATCGCTCAGAATTTCCTTGGCATGCGCAGAGATATTGCGCAGATCGTCCAACTCCAGACTCACACCGGGAGCGATCACGCCGCCTTTTTGAATCTGATTGGACGGATCGGGATAGATTTCCCTTTCGATCTTCTCGCGCATCTCCAGACACAGGTCCAACTGACGGGCCAGGTTTTGCAAGGGCTGGTGAGGGGATTGTTCCAAAGCAGTTTTGATGGTCTCAACGGCATAAAGCGCCTGCTTCAGCTGTACCACCTCCCGGGGAGTCACCCGACCGACCGCAACCCGTGAAATGATCCGTTCGAGGTCACCGACCTGTTCAATCGCCTCCCCGAGGGTCTCGCGCAAGGAGTCGTCCTCCATCAACAACGACACGACCTCTTGCCGTCTCTGAATATCCGTTACATTTTTAAGTGGCAACGAAATCCAACGCCGCAACATCCGGGCCCCCATGGGTGAAAAGGTTTTATCCAGCACCTCAGCCAACGAACAGCCCTGTTCCGAGGATGAGAACAGTTCCAGATTTCGAATCGAAAATTTATCGATCCACACGAATCGGTCCTCGTCGATGCGCGAAATCGACGAGATATGTTTCGTTTGTCGGTGTTCGGTGTATTCGAGGTAATACAACACCGCCCCAGCGGCAATAATCGCCTCCGACATATCGGCGATCCCAAACCCTTTGAGCGAAGCGGTCTGGAATTGGGCCTGCAATTTTTCGCGATTGGATTCCAGGGTAAACATCCACTCATCGAGCCGATACGTGTAATATTTCGAACCAAACGCCTCCTTAAATTCGTTTTCGTCACCTTTGGGATAGATCACCTCTTTGGGGGAAAGGTTCGAGAGCAGTTTATCGACATAGACGTTCGTCCCCTCAGCGGCATAAAACTCCCCGGTCGAAACATCCAAAAAGGCCACACCCGTTTTTTTCTTCCCGAAGTAAACCGATGCCAGGAAATTGTTTTCTTTGGTATCGAGCACATTTTCACTGAACGAAATCCCTGGCGTCACCAGTTCGATCACCCCGCGTTTAACGATCTTTTTGGTCGTTTTCGGGTCTTCCAACTGTTCGCACACCGCCACGCGCTCGCCGGCCCGCACCAGTTTGGGCAGGTAAGTTTCGATGGCATGATAGGGGAATCCCGCCAATTCGACCGAAGAGGCCGCACCATTGGCCCGTTTGGTCAGGGTAATCCCCAAAATACGGGATGCCTTGATGGCATCCTCTCCAAAGGTCTCATAAAAATCACCCACCCGAAACAACAGAATCGCATCGGCATGTACCGCCTTGATGCTGTAATACTGTTTCATCAGCGGGGTCTCGACATATTTTTTTCCGGAGACAGTATCGTCCGCTCCGCTCTTTTTCTCTCTCATGAAATCGTTTCAAAATGATCTTTCAAAGATACGAAGATCCGACGGGATTTTCAACGCGACGGATCATTTCCTTTCGAAGAAACGTTCGTCAAAATTGATAAAATAGAGACGTTCCGTTGCCCGGGTAATAGCCGTGTAAAGCCACTGCATCAGATCCCGCGTCATCTCTTCCTCTCCGAACAACATCTTGTCAATAAAGACACACCGCCACTGACCGCCCTGCGCCTTATGTGCCGTCACCGCATAAGCGAATTTCACCTGCATAGCATTGAAAAAGCGATTTTCCCGTACCTCTTTATATCGTTTGGCTTTGGTGGGCAAATCGGCATAGTCTTCAGCCACGGCATAAAACAAACGACTGTTTTGTTCTCGACTCAGCGAAGGAGTATCGCTCGAAAGGGTATCGAGCAGAATCTGACACGACAACTCCAGATCCTCATAATCGGGGAAGGTCAAACGAGCCTCCGCAAACCGGAATCCATACAGATCTTCAAAACGACGAATCCGAGAGAGCAGGGCCGTATCTCCATTGGCAATAAAATCCACCGGACACTCCTTTTCCCGTTCCGTATAATAATAGTTGTTTTTGACGATCATCAGCAGATCACCCGAACCGATCTCTTCCTCGGCATAGAGCACATGACGACGAATCGCCTCATTAAAACGATTCGCCCGCTTATTGGAACGAGTCACAATCAACGTCTGCTCCATACCATATTTATTATAGGCATCCTGAATCGCCTCCAAAATTTCACCTCCCTCCAGCGAATCCACATCCCCGAACGAAGTGTCGAACATCGGAATATCGATAATGCCGGCTTCCAACATACAACGCACCAAAGTGGCATTGAACAAAATCCCGGACTGCTGATCCTGACGCACCACCTCGTCCAAGAGTTCATAAATCACTTCCCCGTAAACACTCATGTGCTGGGGATCGAGAGCCGGACTCCGATCCAATCCCACCGGCGGCAACTGAGCACTGTCTCCCACCACGATCAACCGGCAACGACTGCCTTGCCGAATGTAGCTGATCAGATCGTCCAGAACACTTCCCGAACCGAATTGCGATCCATCGGCCGAATAGTCCGCCAACATGGAGGCTTCATCCACGATGAAAACCGCATCTTTTTCCTTATTAAAATCCAGCGTAAATTTCGAATCGATATCGGCCAGGGATTTCTGCCGATAGATTTTTTTATGAATGGTATAGGCTTTCTGATCGGAATAATGCGACATCACCTTGGCCGCACGTCCTGTGGGTGCCAATAGGATCGTCCGTATCTTCATGGTTCGCAAGGCCCGAACCACCGCCGCAATCAGAGACGTCTTCCCCGTTCCCGCATAACCGTCCAAAATAAAGATACTCCCGTCAGCCGACCTGCTCAGAAAAAGAGACAAACTTTCTATGATTTTTTTTTGTCCAAAAGTTGGCTTGAATACAAAATTTCTGTAAATTTGAGACCTGATATGCTCAGCTAACATACTTTGCAAGGGTTTTTAGACGGGTGTATTGCATACAAATTTGCTACAAACTTAATCCAAAAATAACAATGAAAAAAGCAATTCAAATTGTCCTGTTTCTGGTAATCGTGGTATTGGGTTACATTTTGGTAAACAGCATCCTCACCCCGCTGGACTTCCAAAACACGACAAAAGCCCGCGAAGCGGCAGTAATCGAACGTATCAAAGACATCCGTACGGCTCAACGTGCCTACAAATCCGTTCACCAGCGTTTCACCGGCAGTTTCGATACCCTGATCAACTTCGTCCTGAACGACTCGCTGGTATTCGAAAAGGCCATCGGTTCGGCTGACGACTCGGTCGCTGTAGCCCAAGGTTTGGTTAAACGTGAAAAATTCAATGTGGCTGCTATCGACACCATCTTTGGTGATCGCAAACTGACCCCCGAACAGATCAAAAACTTCCGTTTCATTCCGTACGGTAACGGTAAGGAATACATTATGTCTGCCGGTGATTTGGCTACCGAATCCAAAGTGGTGGTTCCGGTATTCGAATGCAAAGCTCCGTATAAATCTTTCCTGATAGACTTGGATCAACAACTGCTGGTTAACCTGATCGATGACAGCAAAACGTTGAACCGTTATCCCGGTATCAAAGTAGGTTCGATGACCGAAGCAACCAATGAAGCAGGTAACTGGGAATAATATTACCGAAGCCTTGGCTTCTGAGTCCATATTGTCCATCCAGCAATCGCTGGATGGACTTTCTTTTTGTGTCAGCCGTTTCGGACACCCGCTGTGGCTCCACAAAGAAACCGGAAGAACCCTCAAGGAGTGCCACTCCACACTGGCTCCATTACAAAAAAACTATCCCCGTCTGCGAGTTATCCTGGACACCGATCAGTTCTGTCTGATTCCGGAAGCCTATTTCGAAGAAGAGGCCGCACCGTTATTCATGCAAACACATGGACTGACACCGCACCCGGACACCGACCTGAAAATTATCCGGAGAGAAAAGTTCGTCTGGTTACTCCATGTAAGCCATTCTTTCATCCAGGAGCTTGCCGAGTGTTTTTCTCAAGCAACGATCGAATACCTCCACCCTTTATGGATCGGTATCCGACGTACAGCAACAGGGAATTTTACAGACATTCATCTTGCACCATCGACCGTTCATATAGTGATGCATTTTGCAGGAGCCCTTCGCTATACAGACACGCTGACCTGCTTGACTCCAGCCGACCTGCTCTATTTGCTGAACGAAATTCCCTACAAAGAAGAGCTCCAAAAATCGACCCTGATTTTTTCCGGCTGCAATGCCGAGTTTTTCCAAAAACAGACAGCCGTCTACTATAAAAAAACGACCATCGACCGTCCTGTTCCCACTAAAAATGCAGGATCTGCCGATATCCCGTTCTTCGCCAACTTAATTCGAGCAGCTTATGAGAATTATTAGCGGTATACACCGGGGTAGGGTCATTCACCCTCCTAAAAATCTTCGTGCCAGACCAACGACCGATTTTGCCAAAGAAAACCTGTTCAATGTACTGGGAAACCTGATGGATATCGAAGGTGCCGATGTCTTGGATCTGTTTTCCGGCACCGGATCGATCAGTTATGAATGCGCCTCTCGTGGAGCCGCTTCGGTAGTTTCCGTGGAGATCAACGCCGTTCATTTCCGCTTCATCCATCAGACCGCACAGGATTTCGGCTTCAAACAGATCTTTCCGGTCAAAGCCAATGCTTTTCTGTATTTAAAAAGTGCAACCAAAACGTTCGATCTGATCTTTGCAGATCCTCCCTACGACATTAGTGGCAGCGAAGAGATTCCCAATCTGGTTTTTCAGCACCAATTGTTGCGGGAGGGGGGAATTTTGGTTTTTGAACACTCTAAAAATATGGATGTCAGCCACCTGCCATATTTCTATGAACGGAGAACATACGGCAGTGTCAATTTCTCGATTTTCCGAAAAACTGAAAATTCTTAAAAATTTTATCGATTGTCCAGCGAAAATTTTGGAGGATCAAAAAAAAGCCTTATATTTGCACTGCAATCGGGAAAAACCGGTTACAGGTTCTCAAAAAACGGTGTGGTAGTTCAGCTGGTTAGAATGCCTGCCTGTCACGCAGGAGGTCGCGGGTTCGAGTCCCGTCCATACCGCAAACCCTCAGAATCAAGCAATTAGCTTAAATTCTGAGGGTTTTTTATTACCAAAAAGCAATTAAAACTCACTTTCCCCCGTAAAAACACCGCCAGATATGGCCATGTTATGATATTGGGGTAAGAAAGCATGCAAATATCGTCACAAATGCAGGCCTCAAAATAGGCTTTTTCAATTCTAATCCTGACAAAAGCCGACGAAATATTACCACGGGCTCCTTCTGTAATCTTTTCCTTTTATTTCCGCGTTCCTATTTTTCGAATCACCGGTTCTGTGTTGAATTCTCGTCTCTTTCGTTTCCCAAACGCTATCTTTTTATTAGAAATTTTGTATTTTTATTAGAAATTCCTGCATGCGATCTCTGATTGAACATTTCTATAATCGCCGAAAGTATCATTTACCCTTTTAATAAAAGTTCTATGACAAACTCTTGGATCAAAAAAACATTGGCCTGCGCCTTCGCTATTTTGGTGTTGACACCAAGCATGATGGCTGACGGGAAAAAAATTCTGTTTACGGGAGACTCTATTATCGATGGGAACTGGGGAGGTACAGAACGAAGTCTGACCGATATGAACCACATCTATGGCCACGGCTACATGTTTATCTGTGCGGCCCGATACATGGCCAATTATCCGGGAGAGAACTATCAGTTTTACAACCGGGGCCTCAGCGGCAATAAAGTCGTCGACCTTAAAAATCGCTGGGAAAAGGATGCTATCGAAATCGATCCGGACATTCTCACCATCCTGATCGGAGTCAACGATCTGAATAATGTATACAATCAGGGAGAAAATGCCGAAATGGATTTCGTGCAATTCGAACAGGATTATCGCGACCTGCTCGAACGTTCACGCCGCAAAAACCCCGATCTGAAGATCGTATTGTGCGAACCGTTTATCTTTCCGGTCGGTATTTGGCTCAAAAACTACCCTCATTGGCGCGAGCAATGCGACCGCATGGCGGAAGTCGTCCATAAACTCGCCCAGGAATATCAGGCCGTATGGCTGCCGTTCCAGGATTTGTTCGATCAATTGACCGAAGATCCTCAAACGCCCTCTCTGACCTATTGGATGTGGGACGGAATCCATCCTACGGCTGCCGGTCACGAAAAAATGGCCGAAATGTGGATCAACGCCATGGGACAACCGTTGTAATCCTTTAGGGGCATCTTTTGCTAAAAAAACAGGGAACTTTTCAGTTCCCTGTTTTTTATGCTCCCTTTGCCATGCTACTTCCGGGTTTCCATCCTCCCACGAAACTAATCCGCCGCAGTTTTCATTGAAAAATTGAACTTCATATATTCATTTTTTTAACTTTTCTTCAGGTTTTTTCCATAAAAATATTTTCCTTTGTTTCTATGAAAGACAGCATACGGGAAAAACTGGAAATTCTGGCCGAATCGGCCAAATACGATGTTTCGTGCGCCTCCAGCGGCACTACACGCAAACATCAAAAAGGACAGATCGGCAGTGCACACGGATGGGGCATCTGTCACAGCTTTACGGAAGATGGTCGATGCGTTTCCTTGTTAAAGGTTATGTTGACCAATTATTGTATTTACGATTGTGCCTATTGCATCAATCGACGCAGCAACGACCTTCGACGCGCTACTTTCACCGTGGCCGAACTGGTCGAACTGACCATCGAATTCTATCGTCGCAACTACATCGAAGGACTTTTTCTGAGTTCCGGGGTTATCCGAAACCCCGATTACACCATGGAACGGCTGGTGCGTGTCGCCCGACAACTGCGCGAAGTCGAACGTTTCAACGGTTATCTTCACCTGAAAAGTATTCCTGGAGCCAGCCGGGAACTGGTCGCCGAAGCAGGACGTTATGCCGACCGACTCAGCATCAATCTGGAAATCGCCAAAGAAGAAAACCTCAAACGCCTGGCTCCCGAAAAAAATCACGCCAGCATCTTCCAACCCATGTCGTATATTTCACAGGGATTCCTCGAGAGTGCCGAAGAGCGCCGTCACCTGAAACATGCCCCTCGTTTTGCACCGGCCGGTCAAAGCACCCAGATGATCGTCGGTGCCAGCGATGAAACCGACCGTGAAATTCTCTCTCTGTCCTCATCGCTCTATGCCCGCCCGAGTATGAAACGCGTCTACTATTCGGGATATATTCCCGTCAACGAATACGACCGACGACTGCCGGCCACACAACCTCCTCTGGCCAGGGAACACCGTCTGTATCAAGCCGATTGGCTGATGCGTTTTTACGGTTTCCGCACCCACGAGATTGCCGACGAACTTCACCCGAATCTCGAACTGGAAATCGACCCGAAACTCTCCTGGGCTTTGAGGCACCCCGAATGTTTCCCGGTCGACGTCAACCGGGCCGATTATGAACTTATTTTGCGTGTACCCGGCATCGGTGTCAAATCCGCCCAACTGATCGTTACGGCCCGTCGTTATCGAAGCCTTACAGCCTCCATGCTACACAAGATGGGTGTCGTCATGAAGAGAGCCCAATACTTTTTGCGTTGTCTGGAACTTCCCATGGTCGGCATCAATGAACTGAATCCTCTCGTTGTCCGACAACGACTGACCGCCAGACCCAAACGCCAACATACACCCGGCCAACTCACCCTTCTTTTCCCGAATGAATGATGACTCGTTTCTCTGACAAGATGACGGAAGTTTTCCGTTACGACAAAACCTTCGAAGGGCTGCTCTGCGCACTGTTCGATGCCTATGCCCGACACTCGTTCCCCGAACAACTCATCGGCCCGGGCGAACCCATTCCGCTGTTCACCCAGCAGGTTCATGAAGTGTTGACCCGAACCGAAGCGGCTGAACGCGTCTGGAAAGGATTAGGAAAAAAGCTCGGGGCTCAAATTCGTCGCATGCTGATTTTCACCTGGCTTGCGGAAGAGGAGGGGAGTGATGCCTTACTGTTGCGTTATATGCGCAAGACATTCGACAGTCAGGGATCCATCATCGGAGATTTCACGGACAACGATGTGCTGCAAGTCAAAAAAATCGCCCAGAAAGTCGCCAAAGAAAAAGAACGCCTGATTCAGTTCGTACGTTTCCAGAAAGCCGGCGATGGAAGTTATTTCGCACCGGTCTCTCCGCTCTACAATGTATTGCCGCTGAGTCTCGGTTACTTCACGGATCGGTTCGCCGATCAACGCTGGTTGTTGTACGATACCAAACGACGCTATGGATACTACTACGACCTGCATCGAGCCGTCGAAGTCACCTTGGAAGAGGACGGGCCTTTGCTCGAAGGTTGGTTGTCGGATGATTTGCGGGCCGCAGACGAGCAACTGTTTCAAGAGCGATGGAAAAGTTATTTTCAGGCTGTAACCATTCGCGAACGGCTACATCCCCAGTTGCATCGCCAACTCATGCCTCGCCGCTTTTGGAAATATTTACCTGAAAAACAACTCTCACGATAAAACCAGATATTCAAACAAATATCTAAATAACAACTTATTAAATACTATTATCTCAATAAATACTTTTCCTATACTACTTCTCACAAAAAGGTCGATTCCCGAAATAAGAATCGACCTCCACTATTACTTTAAGAAATTCAACTAAAAATCACTGGGACAGGCTATTTCTACTCATCAAATGACAGCTGCAACGTTGCAGAATTTCGATACAACGATCCAAATCCGTAGGACGAATCACCACACGAGCTGTTTCTCCTTCGGAAAAAGCATACATATATTCGATGAAAACCTGCTCTTTGGCCAAACCGTCCAACACGTCAGAGAGCGCCCCCGGCACATTGGCACATGAGATACAAACCACCTCCGTCACACTCACCCCGAAATGCGCCTCCCGAAGCACCTTTTCAGCCCGTTCCACATCCGAAACGATCATCCGCAAGATCCCGAAATCGGCATTATCGGCCAGACTGAAAGCCGTCATATTCACACCATGGCGACCTAAAATCTGGGCCACCTCATTGATCCGTCCCGTTTTGTTTTCCACAAATACGGAAAGCTGTTTGATTTTCATAAGGCTGCTTTATTTAAGTTACGATCAAGGGTCCTTTATCACTGCAACACGCGTTTGTCAATCACCCGTTTAGCTTTACCTTCGCTGCGTTCAATGCTGTACGGTTCCACCAGTTTGATATCAGCTTTGATGCCCAGTACACTCTGCAATCGAGCCGACAGTTTTTGACGAAGCGCCAACATCTTGCTGATTTCATCCGAATAGAAACCATCGCGCACTTCGACACGAACTTCCAAACTATCGAGGTTCTGCACCCGATCGACAATCAACAAATAGTGAGGTTCAAACTCTTCCATTTCAAGAATGACACTCTCGATCTGCGAGGGGAATACATTGACTCCGCGAATAATCAGCATATCGTCGCTCCGTCCCACAATCCGACTCATCCGTACATTGGTCCGTCCGCAGCGACAGGGTTCATCCGTCAACGAACAAAGATCCTTGGTCCGATAACGCAACAACGGAATGCCTTCCTTCGTCAGCGTCGTAAACACCAACTCACCCTGTTCTCCGTATGGCAGGGGCTCCAACGTCTTCGGAGAAATAATTTCCGGCAGGAAATGGTCTTCGATGATATGAGAGCCATCCTTATATTCACATTCATGCGACACACCGGGGCCCATCACCTCACTCAATCCATAGATATTGTAAGCATTGACACCCATTTTATGTTCGATTTCCCGACGCATGTTTTCGGTCCAGGGTTCGGCCCCGAAAATTCCCGTCTTCAAACGGAACTCCTCACGAGGAATACCCGTCTTAGCCATCGCTTCGGCCAGATAGAGGGCATAGGAAGGGGTACAGGCGATCGCCGTTGCTCCGAAATCATGCAACAATTTGATCTGCTTGGCGGTATTGCCGCTCGACATCGGGATAACTGTCGCCCCCAAATATTCGACGCCATAATGCAACCCTAAACCTCCTGTAAACAGCCCATAGCCATAAGCCACCGAAAAAATATCGTTGCAATCGGTCCCGAAAGCACTCAGGCACCGAGCGGTCATCTCAGACCAGATTGCCAAATCGCGTCGTGTATAGCCCACTACCGTAGGCGAACCGGTCGTCCCCGACGAAGCGTGCAGGCGTACGATCTGCGACATCGGAACCGCAAACAACCCATACGGATAGTTGTCCCGCAAATCCTGTTTGGTCGTGAACGGCAATCGGACAATGTCATCCACCGAACGAATATCGTCCGGAGTAACATCCATCTCCTGCATTTTGCGGCGGTAAAAAGGAGTATTATGATAGACTCTTTCCACGAGTTTATGCAGACGCTCTCCCTGAAGACGACGCATATCTTCGCGGCTCATACATTCTTTGGTAGGATTCCAGATCATAGTTTTTGATTTTTCGTTCGCAGGAATCAGTTTACTTTCCAGCCTCAGGCATATGATCCAATCGGAAAGCCCGCAAGCGTTCATCCAGCACTTCGTACAGATCGTCGCTCATCCGCGAGCAACATGCCCGAATGCCCTGCTGCTCACTCCCGGTCGTTGACAAAGAGATGGAACTGATCCCATAATAGAGCAATTCCCGCATCAATTCTCCGCAAGAAAGTCCCTCATAACCGATCGTAAAGAAGAAACCATCCGAAATGGCACGATCAATATCCTTATCGTACACCACATGGAATCCATGTTTTTCGAACAGTTCTTTCATGCGGTGAGCCCGGCGGGCATATTCCGAAGTCACTTCCACAAAATCGAAACGTCCTTCGGTTGCGGCCTGCAGCATAGCGGCATAACCGAACTGCGTGGAGTGGGTGATTCCCGAAGTAATCATATAGAGGATCGATCCGATGAGCGTCGGTCCGAAAATACCGGCACCGGCATACCGTTCCCCCAAAGCCGGGAAGCGGCGATGGAACAATGCATCCGATACACACAACAGGGCAGCACGCTGTCCGGCATAACTGAAGATTTTCGAGGACGAAAGCATCAGAATGTAATTGTCGGTATATCGGGCGACGGTCGGGATATAAGGCGGTTCAAACGGACGGCCGAAATAGGTTCGGAAGTCCATTCCGAAATAGGCCAGATCTTCCAGCACCACGGCCCCGTAACGGGTTGCCAATTCACCCACGACAGACAACTCCTGTTCCGTCAGCGAGATCCAGGCCGGATTATTCGGATTGGAATAGATAATTCCGGCGATATTTTCCTTTTTCAGATAGCTTTCCAATTTATCCCGCAGCTTATCGCCCCGGAAACGATAAATATCGAATTGTTCATGAGGAATCCCCAGAATTTTGAGCTGGGACTTCTGAATCGGGAACCCCGGATCGATAAACAAGATGGTGTTTTTCTGCGGATCGCATTGCGTGCAGGCTACAAACGAGCCGAATGACCCCGCCACCGAACCGGTTACCGGAATACAGGCTTCAGCCGACACATCCACATTCAGAAACGCTTTCACAAAACGGGACCCAGCCTCCTTGAGCTCAGGAATTCCTTCAGCCGCCGGATAAATAGCCGGGATATCGGTGTCGAGGGCCTGTTTCTCCGCCTCGGTTCCGATCCGACAAGGTTCCAAACCCGGAACCCCCTGATCCATCCGAATAAAAGGGATACCGGTCAACTCTTCGAGCCGGGATGCCAGCAGCAACACCTGCCCGATCGTCGCATGTTCCAGATCCGTGATCTTATATTCGTCGACCACCCGGTCGATCAACTCCTGACTATATACCCGATTATTCTGCATGGCCCGAATTCTTTACCTGTTGGGTTCCGGCTTCGCGTCCGAGACGGAAAGCCCGTACATTCATATCCACGACATCCGTTCCCTTCGAAGCAAACAGTCCGGCAACGGCCTCTTCCAACAGATCGGCATCCAATCCCAAAATAGCGGATGCGGCCCCCAACAGCACCATATTCACGGCACGAGGCATTCCATTATCCTTGGCCAAGGTATCGGCATCGACCAGAATCACCCGAGAACGAGCGCGCAAAGCACCCAACAACTGTTCTTCATCCGGGTAATTGGGGATATTCACGAAAGTGGCCGAATTGGTCACGATCCATCCTTCCGGAGACAAATAGGGCAGATAACGAAGAGCCTCCATGGGTTCCATGGCAATGATGGCATCGGTCCCGCCCCGAGGGATCAGATCGGAATGAATAGGTTCGGAGCTGAGTCGCAGATTCGACTGCACGTCTCCGCCGCGCTGACTCATACCGTGTACTTCGGCCTGTTTGACATACAAGTCCTTGCGCAAAGCGGCCTCCCCGATAATGGCGGCGATGGAGAGAATGCCCTGACCTCCTACGCCTGACAGAATGATATCTCTTTTCATGATTTTGCTTGCTTGAGGTGACGTTTGAGGGTCTGGATGCATTCACGACGCGGAATCACCACCGATACCCCCGGATATTCGATCTCTTCGCGCAGTACCCGACGAATTTCGTCGTAATTTTTGGCCATGGGAACCACCACGCGTACATGTTCCCGTTCCACACCTACCCCCAGACAGATGGATTCCAGCTTACCGGTCCCGGCCGAATCCTGACCTCCGGTCATGGCTGTCGTCAGGTTATCGGAGATAATCACCGTAATATTGGCTTTCGAATTCACGGCGTCCAACAAACCTGTAATCCCCGAGTGCGTAAAGGTCGAGTCGCCGATCACGGCAATCGCAGGAAAGAGGCCCCCGTCAGCAGCCCCCTTGGCCATGGTGATCGAAGCCCCCATATCCACACAGGAATCGATCGCCCGGAACGGAGGCAGCGCACCCAACGTATAGCAACCTATATCACTGAATATTTTGCTGTTTTCATACTCTTTGGCCACTTCGTTGAGTATGGTATACACATCGCGGTGACCGCAACCGGCACACAGAGCCGGCGGACGCGGAACCACATATTCGCAAGGAGCGTTCAGCGCAACGTCCGCCAAACCCAACGCCTTGCGCACGTTATCGGGAGTCAGTTCACCGGTCCGCGGCAATTCACCGCTCATCCGGCCCTTGATCTTGCCGCTTTCGTCCAACAAACCGCGCAGCTGATCCTCGACAAAAGGCTGGCCGTCTTCCAACACCAGAATTTCGTCGCATTCGGCCATCATCTTCCGAAGCGGTTCCAACGGCAGCGGATACTGCGACACTTTCAACACCGTACGGTCGCAACCTTCCGGATAGTTTTCCATCAAATAATTGTAGGCAATCCCACAAGCCACCACGCCGCGACGTCCTCCCGGCAGATAGCGGTTAAACGGAGAACTCTCCGACAGTTTGCGCAACTCTTTCTGGGCATCGATCACCTCGATGTAACGACGACGGGCATTGACCGGCAACAGCACCCAACGGGAACGATCTTCCGAAAAGCTCAACCCATTGGGTTCGCGAGAAGGACCCAACGTCACCACAGCCCGTGAATGAGCCATACGAGTCGTCAGACGCATCAACACCGGCAATTTCATTTTTTCCGACAGGTCGAATGCAGCCAGCGTCATGTCATAGGCTTCCTGCTGTGAAGAGGGCTCAAAAATCGGCACCATCGCAAATTTTCCGTAAAACCGGGAATCCTGTTCATTCTGGGAGGAGTGCATCGACGGATCGTCGGCTGCCAGCACCACCAAACCGCCATGGGTTCCGGTCATGGCCGAATTGACAAAAGCATCAGCGGCCACGTTCATCCCCACGTGTTTCATGCAGACCAGCGCCCGTTTCCCGATGAAGGAAACGCCCAAAGCTGCCTCCATAGCCGTTTTTTCATTGGTACACCAATCGCTGTGCACCCCTCGTTCTCGGGCCAAAGGCGATTGTTGAATGTACTCCGTAATTTCAGTCGAAGGGGTACCGGGATAGGCATACACCCCAGAAATACCCGCATGCAGAGCGCCCAAAGCTACCGCCTGGTCGCCCAATATCAATAATTTCTCGTTCATAGGTCAGTGAAAGTAAAGGTATCGGCGTCTCGCCAAGCCGGGAATTTGGCCCGGAAAGCCTCTAAAGCCGCCCGGTCGAGTTCGCCAGAAAGAATCGTTTCAGACGTCTCCGCAGGAGTCAGCGCTTGACCCAAATAGTCAATCAGCGCACTGGAACCGTTATAACTTAAGGCCGGATCTTCTCCGGTACGGTTTACGCCCACCACATAACATTGATTTTCAATAGCTCGGGCCCTCAGCAGCGTATCCCACGCCGAAATACGCACTGTCGGCCAATTCGCCACATAAAGGATCAGATCGTAATCTCCCCGGTTACGCGAAAAAACCGGAAAACGTAAATCGTAACAAACCTGCAACAAAATACGCCAACCGTCATATTCCACCACCACTCTTTGCTCTCCGGGCGTATAACGTTCATGTTCCCCGGCAAAAGAAAAGAGATGACGCTTATTATAAACGGTATAATTACCGTCGGGTTTGACAAAATAGAAACGATTATAATACCGATTTTCCGCCTGAGTCGCCACACTGCCCGCCACCGCAGCCTGTCGGCTGGCCGCCACACGACGCATCCACTCGAGGGTCTCGCTGTCGGCAGGTTCCGCCGCTCCCACAGGATCGGTACAAAAGCCCGTCGTAAACATTTCGGGCAACACGATCAAATCGACAGCAGAAAGAGTATCTATCAGTTTCTCAGCACGCTGACGATTGGTTTGCGGATCCTTCCAACGAATATCGGTCTGCAACAAAGAAACCTTCATAATCAGGATAACAAAAAATTTGAGTCATTAAAGGTACACAATATTCCGCAAAAGAAAAAATAACAACCTGTTGAATTTCCATAAGCGTCCTCTCTATCCCCCAAAGGCAACCTCCGGAATATACCGTTTTCAGACAACACTTCCGACAAAGACGTCAAAGCGATTTCTCACGCCCCGCCCACCACCGCAAACAGACCGATTTTCCCCGCCGCTTTAACCAAAAACGACAAAAATGCCTTTCCAACGAAACATTTTACCTGCCCGACTCGTTAAATATTTACACAAATCTTATCTACCATGAAAACGTTCAATCAACACATTCCGACCCAACTTTTGTTCGGATGCGGCACTGTCGATCAACTCGCCGAAATGTCTCTTCCCGGCACCAAAGCCCTGATCGTCATCTCTTCGGGAAGTTCCATGCGCAAATTCGGATACCTCGACAAAGTGGTTGCAGCCTTGCAGAAGAATCACGTATCCAGCATCGTTTTCGACAAAGTATTACCCAATCCGACCAAAGAACACGTGATGGAAGCCGCTGAAATCTGTCGACGCGAAGCCTGTGATTTCATCGTCGGACTGGGTGGCGGAAGCTCCATTGACTCCGCCAAATCGATCGCCATCATGGCCTGCAACCCGGGGGACTATTGGGATTATGTCTGCGGAGGTTCAGGCAAGGGCCATCCCACAAGAGGTGGCGCCCTGCCCGTGATCGCCATCCCGACTACCGCCGGGACCGGTACGGAAGTCGATCCTTGGACGGTTATCACACACAATAATGAAAAAATCGGCTTCGGCAATCAATATACTTTCCCCGTCGTAGCGATCGTCGATCCAAGCCTCATGACCTCGGTTCCGCCCCGTCTGACGGCTTATCAGGGTTTCGACGCCTTCTTCCACGCAGCCGAAGGCTATATCGCCAACATCGCCACCCCGATCAGCGAAATCTACTCATTGAAAAGCATTCAGTTAATTTACAAATATTTACCGATCGCCGTACAGGATGGGGCCGATCTCGAAGCCCGCAGTCAGGTAGCTCTGGCCAGCACCTTGGCCGGCATGGTCGAATCGACCTCGAGCTGTACCTCGGAACACTCGATGGAACATGCCATGAGCGCCCATTATCCGAAGTTGCCGCACGGAGCCGGCCTGATCGCCCTCTCATTGGCCTATTTCGAAACTTTCATCGATACGGTTCCCGAACGATTTATCCAAATGGCCGAAGCCATGACCGGCAAACCCTGTCAGGACCCCAAAGAGTTCCTGACGTCATTAGCGGAACTGCAACGGGCCTGCGGTGTGGACGATATTCGCCTTTCAGAATGGGGAATTCAACCCGAGGACCTGCCCGTTTTCACCCAAAATGCACGAGCCACCATGGGTGGACTCTTCCAACTGGATCCCAAGCCATTGGACGATGCCGAAGTACTGGCCATCTACCAACGATCATTCAAGTAACCGAACCTTTGCCTGCCTTCTCAAGCTCTAAAAACAAGCGCCTGCAAAAACGGCCTGTTTCCCACCCAAAATTCCGAGCAGAGTAGGGCAGCACACGACTTTATTGCTGTATA
>Ga0192261_1057_pt1 | contig 25089 bp, 22 predicted proteins | sample Koala_Koa23_G3_FD_131283 | JGI IMG/M metagenome (GOLD analysis project Ga0192261, IMG submission 131283) | Enriched cells from koala feces incubated with labeled cellulose particles, San Francisco Zoo, California, United States - Koala_Koa2-3_G3 ... | reverse complement strand
CATCGAGCCGTCGGCCATTGTCTCGCGGGGGATCCGGGCCCTGCTGTCCGAACACCCCGAGTTCGAAAATCTGACGGTCTACAACGATCTGGCACACGGACTGGAACAGCTTCCACGTCTGCAACCCGATCTGTTGCTGATCAATCCTTCGGTGATCGATTTCCAAAAACGCCTGCTGGTGCGCACGCTTTCCCCGACTTTGAACGAGATCACTTTGGTGGCGGTCGTATACGGACTGATGGAAGAGGAAGCGCTCAAACAGTACGATGGCAACATTGGACTCTATGATGAGCCCGTTCAGATCGTACGCAAACTACGCAAAGCCCTCGAAGTCCGCCATGCAAACCCGGCACAACGGGACAATTATGATCTGTCGAATCGTGAAAAAGAGATTCTGGTCGCCGTTGCCCGCGGCCTGACCAATAAAGAGATTGCCGACCTGCACCATATCTCGGTGTACACCGTCATTTCGCACCGCAAAAACATCAGTCGAAAAACCGGCATCAAAAGTGTTTCAGGGTTAACCATCTACGCCCTGTTACACGGGATGATCGATCAGGATGAATGGATGGCTTCCGACGGATGGAAATAAGCCTCATTGCCGTCTTTGAAATGAGAAGGGAGGAACAGTTTTCAAATACCTTGGAACCTTTTAGGAGCGACAGAAGGTTACGAAGTATTTGAAGCGGTTACGGATGGAAATAAGCCTCATTGCCGTCTTTGAAATGAGAAGGGAGGAACAGTTTTCAGGCAGGTATTTGAGGATGATATTCTGCAGGTCGTTGAGTTTTTCTTCGATATTGCTGTGGTTGCGTTCGAACTGTTCGATGCTATACCCGTCCCCGGAGCGACCTTCCACCAGTTGGTGAATGTACGGGAAAACGGTCTCCTCTTCATAGGCAAAATGGTGGTTGGTCTCCTGCTGGTAATCGTCGAGAAAACGCTCGAGAATCTTCAGATGAATCGGCTCACAGGAGGCGGCCATCTGATGGATCTTGTTGCGCAGAACAGGAATCTGTCGCGAATAGTATTCGTGCGAACGGTGCAGATAGTCGATCAGTTCGTTGATCTGCAGCCGTTGGATCCAATCGGCGGGCAGCAACGGGTTTTCGCTGCTGTGGATCCGGCAGATCAGTAGGAAAAAATCGGGCGAAATGCCGTAACGATGGCACATCTCTTCGACGTTAATTTCGCCGAACCCTAAAGCAATGCCCATACGGCGCAGTACGAACAGCAGTTTGTAATTGGCCTGAATCAGGTCCGCCAGTTTGCTTTTGGGAGAAAAAAGCCATGAAGGCGTCGTCTCCGGAAGGGAGATTCCTTCCGAACGGGAGATGGTTTTTGAAGTTTTCATGGAATCAAAGTTTCGTTGAACCATTCTGGTCGGGATGGAGTGAGAAGAAAAGCCCGGAAAGAACCGTTTAACGAACGGGAGGTGCTCTCCACGTCTGGAATTCGAGGCGATATTCTGCCGTTTGTCGGATCGGAGGCACCTGCAGGCAGGCATGCACTGTGCGGAACAGGGGTGGCAGTAAGGCAATCCACCCGGCGATCAACAGCACATGAGAGAGTTGCTGAATCGTTTGGTATGCGGTGCGTGAATGATGATGAGCCGAAGGATTTTCGTGATGGTTCCAGATGGGGTGGGAATGGACGATGGTTCCATCCGGTTCGATATGAACGTGGTAAAAGAGGGTCGCACTGCCGTAATAACCCAGAAACAGCAGGCACAACAAAAAGCTCCCTATAGAAACCCCTTTTTTCACGCTCACAAAGAGTCAAAAAGCTACCGTAGCAAAAATACAAAGAAATCGGAATTCTCCGCATTTTCAGGAGATAGCTGTGGGGTCTGTTTTTCCCAAGGGTTGGCAAGCGAAATTTACACCGGGTTGCGGGAGGGTTTTAAGCAGGCGGGAACCATAGGAAAGGCTCTTTTCACGATGAATGTGGAGGATCGGGCCACGGGATGGCGGACCGAAATGAAACGGGAAGGGTGTGAAATCCTCCTATGTGAGGAGTGTCCGACTGTAAATTCCCCACAGATGGGGATTGTAGGCGAGGGTTGGAAACTCCATCTTTGTACCGTGAGAAGATTATAAGCCCATTTTCTTGTAGTGAGTTAATTTAAGTAAGGTTGGAATTCCCGCGAGCGGTTCGAATCCCTCGCGGGGTTTTTTATGCCCCAAAGGATGGTGTGGAGGTACAGGGGGGTGTATTGGTTTCAAGGCCGGAGTCTGGCCGACCAGTAGGAAAATTCGTGAAGTTGTCCGTCGCTCATTTTAAAAGGTTTGGTGATGAGCTGAGGCCCTTCCAGTTCGAAAGACACCGGATAGCGGAACATGCCTCCCGCATAACAGAAAGAGTGGTATTCCCCCAGTTCGCCGCAGGGGTCGCATCCGGCCGGCAGCGAGGCGATCAGCGAGGCGTCGAGCGTACGACCGATGTAGGTGGCGTTCAGCAAGTCGGCCTTGGTCGTCACGATGACCGTCTGCAGACCCGAAGCCAAAAAGGCTTCCATCACCTGCACGGAACTCATATCCCAGAGCGGTTCTACAACTTCAATTCCATAAGGTGCCAGTTTTTCTTGCCGGTAGCTTTTTACGTCATGCAGGAAGATGTCGCCGAAGGCGAAATGGGTGACACCCTGTTCCCGAAAATGATGAATGGCCTGCAACATGGCATCTCCGTAATCGGACATGCCGTTTCGGGTCAGCATATTCACCGTATAGAGGGGCAGGCCGATGCTGTCGGCCTGTCGTTGCAACAGACTGAGCGGAATGTCATGCATGGAGGATCGGTCGGTTTCGTGGTCGACGGTCGTTAACAGCGAGACGACCTCATAACGGTCGTCCTGTAACAGCCGGTACAGGGCCAAAGCAGAATCTTTGCCTCCGCTCCAGTTGAAAACGGTTTTCTGTCGGGTGAGGGTCATAGTGTGTCGGCGGATCAGGGGTTGAATTTTAAGGGGAAATGGTCGGGACCGCGGTCATCGAGGGTCAGCAGGCCGCTGACCAGGATGAGATAAGGAGGCATTTTTTCATCATGACTCCATTGCAGGTCGATGCCCAGCAGTTGGGTGGAGGTGCGGCCCAGGTCGAATCCGAACGATTCGAGCGAGTGTCGGAGTTTGTCCGGATAGCGGCAGGGGGCTCCATGAATGCGGGCGCAGGCCTCTGTGGGGCATCGGAAGCAGCATCCCGGAAGAAACGATCGGCTGCCGGGAAATTGTTGTTCCAAAGCCAGCAAATCGTCGTCGAGGGTTTGGCGTGCCACGGCGATCAGTTCCCGGCAACGTTCGATACGGGCCTGAGCGGAGGCACAGGGTCGGCTTTCGAAAGCATCCGGTTCGATGCGGGTGCCGATGATCCATAAATGGGAATAGCGGGCTAACAGCGTGTCCGGATCGAAAGCAAAAGGAGGGCAACTCCAACGTCGTTTATAGTTGTGGCATTGGCGGCAATAACCCATGAACCGTTCGCTGTCGCGGTAATTGGCGATGTAGTCGGCCAGGGGCAGATTGGCCAGGGTGTGTTGGATACGAGGCATGACAGGGATCGGAATTGAACGCTCAAGATACGAAAAACGTTCGGAAAATGTATTCAGTCCTTATTTCATCGTTATCTTTTCTGGCCGGAGAATGTTGAAGTCGGTCGGAATCATGCTGACGGGGAATCGGCCCGGTTTCCGGGAAAAGAAGGTATGGCGGGAAAATTTAATGTAAAGATAAATGCCTGCAGGAGACGGTGGATTTCGGGAAAGAATGTTTTTGCCATTGCCGGAGGAGGGATAAAGAGGGTGTCGTGTCGGCGGACGTTTGGAACGCGGGAAATGAATGCTTAAATTTGTTGAGATTTTTGCCGCTTGCACGACAACGGGAGAGTCGTATCTTGCTACAATCGAAATTTCTCAATAAATACGTATGAAAAAACTGTTTTTGATTGCGCTGCTTTTAGGCGGACTGGGATGCCTCGAGACCGTGGCTCAAACCCAAACCACTTCGTTCCAACGGGCTGTGCCGATTTGGATCGAGGGTCAACAGACCGTGCCGAATGTGACGGCCAGTTTCCGGGTACCCATTCAGTGGGACGGCAAACAGCAGGTGGAGCTGCGTTTGACCGCGCATTGTGATTATCGGGCCAGTCTCAACGGTCAGTTTCTGGGTCATGGGCCTTGTGTCGCCGGAGCCGGATACTACCGGGTAGACGAGTATGATCTGTCCGGTCAGTTGGTGCCGGGCACGAACCTGATTGCCGTAGAAGTGGCGGGTTACAACAACGACAATTTCTACCTGATTAATCAACCGTCGTTTTTCCAGGCGGAAATTACGGCCGACGGAGAAGTGGTGGCCACTACGGCGACCGGTTCCTGGAACCGCGGTTTTACGCCTTTCGAAGGGGCGGTATTGGGGCAGCGTCTGCAGGATGCGCCCAAACTGAGTTTCCAACGTCCCCATCGCGAACTTTATCAACTGTCGAGTCCGGATTATGAAGCCTGGAAAAGCGATCTCTCTGCGGCCGATTTCAAACCGGCCAAACTGGAGGAAACCGATGCCAAGGCTTTGATTATTCGTCGGGTGAAATACCCCGATTATACGATCCGGCGTTATACCGAAGCGTTGCCGAACAACATTTATAAATTCGAATGCAATTCGACGGGGTTCATCGGAACCAAACTGGTGGTCCGAAAACCGTCCAAACTGATCTATCATTGGGATGAATTGCTGACGGAGGGGCGGATCAAACGTCGCATGTCGTTCGACGGGCGCATGGAATATGAATTGCAGCCGGGTACCTATGAGCTGGAATCGTTCGAGCCCTATACGTTGCAGTACCTGCAGATCGAGGTGGCCGAAGGCGATTGCGAAGTGCAGGATGTCTATATCCGTCAGTATGTCAACAGCGATGTATCGCGGGCTTCGTTCGACTGCGACAACGAATCGATCAATCAGGTTTATAAGGCGGCCGTAGAGACTTTCCGTCAGAATGCCCTGGATATTTTTATGGACTGTCCTTCCCGGGAACGTGCCGGATGGTTGTGTGACAGTTACTTTACAGCTCGGGTCGCTTTCGACTTGAGTGGTAACCACCTGATCGAAACCAATTTTCTGGAAAATTTCCTGCTGCCGGACAAATTTCCCAATATTCCTCAGGGGATGTTGCCGATGTGCTATCCGTCGGATCACGTAAACGGCAATTTCATCCCTAACTGGGCGATGTGGTTTGTGATTGAACTGGAAGAGTATTTGGCGCGCAGTCAGGATCAGGCGATGATCGATGCCCTGAAACCCCGGGTGGATGCCTTGTTGACCTACTTCAAACGGTACGAAAATGAAGACGGTTTGTTGGAAAATCTGGAAAAATGGGTTTTTGTGGAGTGGTCCAAGGCCAACGAATTTGTGCAGGATGTCAACTATCCCACCAACATGCTCTATGCAAAGATGTTGGACGTGGCCGGGAAGCTGTATGATCGTCCGGAGCTGAAAGACCAGGCTGCACGGTTGCGGGAAACGATTCGTCGTCAGTCTTTTGATGGAGCGTTCTTTATCGACAACGCGGTGCGGGAAAACGGTCAGCTGATTCCGCAAAAGACCCATCGTACCGAGACTTGTCAATATTATGCCTTTTTCTTCGAAGTCGCCACCCCGGAATTGTATCCCGACTTGTGGCAGGTCTTGTTGACTAAATTCGGTCCGCATCGTATGGAACAGGGTCTTTATCCCGAAATCTATCCCTCCAATGCTTTTATCGGGACCTATTTGCGACTGGAAATACTGTCTCGTTACGGTCATGTTCAGCAGTTGGTGGACGAGTCGGCCGATCAGTATTTGTATATGGCCCAGCGCACGGGAACGTTATGGGAAAACCTCACTTCGACCGCCAGCTGCAACCATGGTTTTGCCTCTCATGTGGCTCATGTCTTTTATCGGGATCTGTTGGGGCTCCGGGAACTGGATGCTCCGGGCCGTCATCTGAAGGTGGTGTTCAGCGATTGCGATCTGCAGCGTTGTAGCGGAACGGTGCCGGTGGGCGATGAGCTGATTTCGCTGTCGTGGGAAAAGAAGGGTGGGAAACTCTATTATACCCTGACGGTGCCCGATGGATATCAGGTCGATATAGAGAACCGTACCTCTTTGAAGTTGATTCCTCGATCTTGAGTAGGGAAGAGTTATGCTGACGGGGCCGGTAATTTTTATTACCGGCCCCGTTTCTTTTAATTTGTCATGCGATTCTTGCAGAGACGTTGTCGTTCTTTGTGTCCGATGGCATTGTCGACCGATTGATAACGCCGTCTGAATTCATTGAAGGTGTCTCGTGAAACTTGATGGGTCCGGCAAATACGTGCAATCGATTCTCCTTGATACAACATGCGGATAATCTGGTACCGATTTTCGATCAGAATGTTTAGTTTGGGCGTATAACCTTTGCGGCGTCCGAGTTTGATGCCTTCGGCTCGTTTGAGGGCCAAAGCCTCTTTGGTTCGCATCGAGATGAGGTTTCGTTCGATTTCGGCGACCAGCCCGAATGCGAAGCAGAGTACTTTGCTGTTGATGCTGTTGTCAAAAGTATAGTTGTCTTTGGTGCTGTAAAGAATGATCTGTTTTTCCAGACATTGTCCCATGATGGTCATGATTTCAGTCAGGGTACGGCTTAGTCGGGAGAGCTCGGTTACGATGAGTGTGTCGCCTTGTTTAAGTTTTTTAAGTAGAGCGCCTAATTTACGTTCTTTTTCATTTTTCCGACCGCTGACCACTTCGGTGACCCATTGATGGATGGTCAGGTTACGATGTTCGGCAAATCGCCGAATTTCTTCTTTTTGATTAGCCAGATTCTGCCGGCCTGTGCTAATCCGTAAGTATGCGACAATCATAATATTATATAAAAATGTGAGATAGAGAAAATAAGCTATTTATAGTATATATCGGACGAATAATGCTATTTTTTTGGGGAAATGGACTTTTTTTGCGAAAATATAACGGTCGAAATACTCAGAAATTGTGAAAAATCGTGCTTGGAGGCTTCTGAGAAGCGGTTTTGAAGAGTGATCATTCGGCTTTAGAGCGAAAGGTGGTTGCTGTAAGAACGGTTCCGGAGGGAGTGAGAAAAGCACGGGAAAGAGTATAGAAATCAAGGATAAATCACGGAATCGCTTACTTTTGTAGAAAGATACGCTGCATGAGCCAGAATGCATGTTGATTGGGTGCCTTTTCAGGCATGATATTTAGGAGAATGCGGAGCTTTGAAAAGAGTAGTCGGGGTTTTAATGACAGGAAGTTTATGAAGGAATATAGGAAAAGACGAATGAAGGCAGAAAAAGGGTGGATTCAGATGATTGAAAGAGGTGTGACGAGAGGCCGGCGTCTGATGGTTTTTATGACCGCAGGGTGTATGCTGTCTGTGTTTACGTGGGGATCGTTATGGGCCGCGGAACCGGACCCCTCTGCGAAGCCGGTGGTGTGGGTTTTGGCGACGGGCGGAACCATTGCAGGACAGGGTGAGAGTCAGGTCGTTTCGGCTTACAAACCCGGTTCTTTGCGGGTTGAAGAGCTGCTGACGGCGATTCCGGAAATGGCTGATGTGGCTGAAATTCATGCGGAGCAATTTACACAGATTGCCAGCCAGGATATGGATGTGGCGACCTGGTTGCGTCTGGCGGCGAGGATCAATGAGCTGTTGCGCGACCCGAAGGTGGCCGGAGTGGTGGTTACCCATGGCACCGATACGCAGGAAGAGACCGCCTATTTTCTGAATTTGACTGTCAAGAGCGAAAAGCCGGTGGTGATGGCTTCGGCCATGCGTCCTCCCTCGGCTTTGGGGGCTGACGGGGCCCGCAATTTGTATCATGCGATTGTGTGTGCCGCCAGTTCGCAAGCCGTGGGGCAAGGGGTGATGATAATCATGGACGATAAAATCATCGGGGCCGATGACGCGACGAAGGTTTCCACCTTGGATGCAGGGGCTTTTCAGGATCCCGATTTCGGCCCTTTGGGGATTGTCTACAATGGACGGCTGATTTTTTCGCGTCATTCCCTCAAGCGCCATACGGCACAGTCGGAGTTCGATGTGTCGGGACTCGATTCTTTGCCACGTGTGGAGGTGGTTTCCAGTTATGCCGGTGCAACGGCTCTGTTTATTCATGCCGCGGTTCGGGCCGGGGCGCAAGGCATTGTCATTGCCGGGGTCGGTAATGGAAATATGAGTACCGAGATGCAGCATGCGGCTGAATCGGCTCGTGAACAGGGGGTCGCTATCGTACGTTCGTCGCGGATTATGCGAGGTCCCACTACGCAATGGAATGAAGTGGATGACGATGCGTTGGGGTTTGTCGCTTCTTGGTACGCCAATCCTTATCGGGCGCGGATTTTATTGATGTTGGCGCTGACCCGCACGAATGATTATCGGGAAATTCAGCGTATGTTTCTTCAATATTAGCCGGGCGGGTGTTTGGGCCGGGCGGGCACAGAATACTTGAAAAGATCCACGGTGTGGATTGCAGGGGAAGAAGCGCAGACGAAATGTGCTTCGGAGATCGGTATATAAAAACAGGCAACCTCAAAGGTTGCCTGTTTTCGTATTGGATGAGGGAGGATTATTGTTGCAGGGAAGCGGTCAGCATCCAGACGCTCTTTTCCTGTTCGCGCAGGTAGTCGCTCATCAAGGCTACGGTGCCTTCGTCTCCGGCTTCGGAAGCTGCATTCAGAATGGCTCGTTCGCGGGCAATCAGCGCTTGCAGGGTTTCTAAAATCAGGTGGAGGGCTCCGTCAGCGGTGTCGACACCGGCCACTTCTTTGATTTCGGCCTGTTGGAGGTAGCCGCTGAATCGATTTTCGGGAGTGCCACCCAAGGTCAGGATGCGTTCGGCGATTTCATCGACTTTGGCGGCTACGTCATCGTACATTTTTTCGAATTGTGCGTGCAGGGTGAAGAAGGCCGGACCTTTGATGTTCCAATGAAGACCGCGCAGATTGGTGTAGTATACTTGAAAATCGGCCAACAGTTGCTGCAAAGAAACGATGGTGTTTTGTGTGCGGTTGGGATCGAGACCCAGGATATTTACCGTATTCATAGTCGTATTTTTTAAAGGTTATACATTGTTTTTCTCTTTCGTATGACAAAGATAAAATCTGTTTTTATATAAAACAAATTGATAATTTTTATTATAAAATCAGATTTTATTATAGTTTGAGATTGGGGAAGGAGCTGGGGTTGGGGGTTCATGGCGTGACCGGGAAGTTGCTTGCGAAGGGAGAAGGGAAGCGGCTGACAGGGAGGTGTACTGGCGAAGGGTCTTAATAAAAAACCGCCTCATATAGAGGCGGTTTTGCGGTTTGTATGGAACCGGAAAGTCAGGAAGATTTTCTCTGACGTTGAAAAGGATGTTAAGCGGGTCAGTTAGCTTCCGGTCGCCATTCTTTGGGAAGGATTCAGCGCAGACTAATCGATTTCGGTGAGCCGGAATTGCAGGTCGAATTTCAACTCCAGTCGGTTATCGAGTTTGACTTCGTAGTTGCGGGAGTCTCGTTCGATTTTGAGCATTTTGACATTGGGATAGTTGCTCTGTACATAATCGGCGATGGCTTTCGGAATGATGCCGGCCGGTAATTGAGTGTATTTGCAGTCGACCTCTTTCCATTCGCCTTGTTTGTCGAACTCCACTTTGTTGCCGTTGGTGAAGATCACTTTGTAATCTTTGTCGAGCCAATCCTGATCGACCTTGGCATAAGCCACCTTGTCTGATGCGAAATACTTTTTCAGGTATTGTTGGGAGGAGGCGGGCAGTTGATTGACGTTAATCATTTTGTCGTTTCCGGCCTGTGCTCCGAAATGCAGGGCGACCAGACAGCTGATCATCAATATCCACTTTTTCATAATTTTTCGTATTAAAGGTTTATACTCGGTTGATTGTTTTTGTTAGTACAAAAGTGCACCTCAAAACTGAAATAATTATGAAATCGAAACGTGTGGATCATTTTTTCCGAAAAAAAGTTCAAAAACATGTTCCTGTTTGTCGAACGAATATAGGATCGTGATCTGATAGAGGGTACAGATCGACCGTACCAACGCCAGGCCCAATCCCGAAGAGCCTTCTCGAGCGGAGTCTCGATAGAAGCGGTCAAAAATACGGGAGGCATCCAGCGGGGTTTCGCTGCCGGTATTGCGCAGAACGATCCGGTCGGAGAGAACCGCAATGTCGATGCGGCCGCCGGGGCGGTTGTGGACGAAGGCGTTTTTGAGCAGATTGGACAGCAGGATCGAGGCCAGTTCCGGGTTCAGTTCGGCGACGAGCGTAGCGGGCCGGGAGAGATGAAGTGCTATGCCCAGGTGGGCGTAAATTTCCTGGAAGTTGTCCGACAGACGGGCGATCAGGTTCCCCAAATCGATCGGAGCGGTTTGGGGATATTGACCGTTGTCGATTCGGGAGAGCAGCAACAGCGTTTTGTTGAGACGGACGAGGGAATCGAGGGTTTCCATCGTCTTGAGCAGTTCGCTGAGTTGGTGCTCGGTGAGGGTATCGTCGTCGAGGAGCGCTTCGAGCCGGTTTTGACACACTGCCAGCGGAGTCTGTAATTCATGGGCGGCGTTGCCGATGAATTGTTTTTGTTGTTCGAAGAGTTCTTCGTTGCGGCGGGCACTGCGCAGAGCGGCTTCATTGAGTTTACGGAATTCCGTGATGGGAGTCGGATTGTCGAGCGTGGGAGTGGGACGTCCCACATTGAAGCTGTCCAGCCATTCCAACAGGGTGTACAACGGGCGCAGGCTGCGGTAAAGCACCCATACGTTGATCCCTACAATGGCCAGCAGCAATAAAATATAGAGGATAATCAACCACTCAAGAATGGTCAGACGGAGGTCTTCACCCTCGAACGTGGGAATGGCAACGGTCAGTTCGTAATACTGGTCGTTGTGATCGCGGAAAACGGTTTTCAGTACACGGGCCGGTTCTTCTTCTGAGAGGGCGGCGATGTAAACCATTTCATTGAAGTAACGGATATCGTCGTATTCGCGGGCATAGTCGTTTGTGACCGGGGTAATGTAATAGGTGTTGTTGGTGCCGTTGTCAGCAGGAGGCAGGGGGTCGCCTCCCAAAGCTCGGGTGATGATCTGTTCGGAGTAGTCTTCCAGGGCATCGTCGGTTTCGTCGTTGATTTCGTCGACCAGAATCAGGTAGAAGAAAAGCGCCCACAGACTCAGCAGTCCCAATAGGGCGATCGACAGTCGGAGGGTGATGCGGTAGATCAGTTTCATGGATAGGAAAGCGTATTTGACAGGGAACAGTGGGATGCGGAGCATTTATTCGTTCGGGAGGATCATTTTGTAGCCGAGCCCATAGACGGCTTTGATCTCCGGGGAAGCTCCGGCCTCTTTGAGCTTTTTGCGCAGGTTTTTGACCTGGGCGTAAATAAAATCGAAATTGTCGGCCTGGTCGATGTGGTCGCCCCATACGGCTTCGGCCAGGGATGTTTTGGGGATGAGGTGTTCCGGGCGGGTGGCGAAATAGTGCAGAATGTCGTACTCCTTGCGGTTGAGGTCCAGGGGTCGGTCGTCGATGCGGACCTCGAAACGTGACGGAACGATCGTCAGATTGCCGACCCGGATTTCGTAGAGGCCCTGTTGGCGGTTGCGGCGGATCAGACTGCGGATGCGCGCTCCCAGTTCAGCCAGGTGGAAGGGTTTGGCGAGGTAGTCGTCGGCTCCTCGTTCCAGTCCGCTCACTTTGTCTTCCAGGGCGTCGCGGGCCGAGATGACAATCACGTTACTCGGTTTTCCCTCGCGCTGTAGCTCTCCGAGCAGTTCCAGCCCGTTGCCGTCGGGCAACATGACATCCAGTAAGATGCAGTCATAATCATAATCGGCGGCCTTGTGGCGGGCGGTTCGGTAATCGGGAGCTACTTCGACCACATACCGCTCTTTTTCCAGATAGGTGCGGATCACCTCCCGAAGCGAGGGTTCATCTTCGACGATTAGAATTTTCATAGTCGTTCGTTTGTCTACAAAATAACCGAAAATTTCTGAAATCAATCTGAAATTTTTGCCAACCTGTGGGAAACGTCCGGAGATTCGGATCTCCTATCCGCTTTTTGAAAGCGTTTTCTCGAAAAGGAGAATGGAGAGCATGATAAAGAGAAGGGGATGGAGGATGGGGTTCCGATTTAATGAAATGGGTTGAGGAGAGGTTCGGGCTTTCTCTATGATCTCGGTCGAGTTGTTAGAAAAATTTCTGTTTAGCGTAATTCTGTTAGGGAAAGCGGTATTTTTTTTGTAATTTGGCGTATAATCAAACACCCGACTGTCGCATTATGAAGTATCAGGTATTGTACGAAAACTTTATCGATGCCGTTAAAAATTCCATCCCTCGGAATAAAAAAGTCTCCGCCGTATTGACCGATATTCTGAAAATCGAAAAGGAAGCGGTGTACCGACGTCTGCGGATGGAGGTTCCGTTTACGTTCACCGAAATCGCCAATGTGGCGCAACATCTGGATATTTCGATGGATGATATGATCGATAATAACGTCTCGAAAAATAGACCGCTGTATCTGAAATTTATTGACTATACCGATCCGATGGAATTGGGAGAGGTCATTCTGGATAATTTGCTGACACTGGTCAAGCAACTCAAGTCGGCCAGCGATTCGGAAATCAGTTTCAGTTGCAGTACCCTGCCTCCGTTGTTGTATCTGAACTATGAACAAATTACCCGCTTCTATCTCTTCAAGTGGACTTATATGTATGGGAATGCCGCCGCGGGCAAACGTTTCGATGAGATGGAAATTTCGGAACATTTGAACCAGATTCGTCAGGAGATCGTTAGTGAATCCCATTACATCCGGACCACGAATTACATTGCAGACAGTATGTTGTTTTGTAGTCTGGTACATGATATTCAGTATTTTCTGAGCATTCATCTGATTTCGGAACAGGAGGTTCGGTCGCTTAAACGGGAAATCGCTCAGTTGATCGATGACACGGAGAATCTGGCGGCTCATGGACATTATCCGGACACCAATCAGGTGGTCAATTTTTATGTGTCGAATCTCAATTTCGAAACCAGTTATATCTGTGCCGAGACGCCAGATATGCATATCAGCATGATGAAAGCGTTTATTCTGAATGTGATTTCATCGCAGGACGATCTGACGTTCCAGCGGATCAAAAATTGGCTGCAGTCGCTCAAACGGGTTTCGACGTTGGTTTCTCAAAGTGGGGAACAACAAAGGATTCTCTATTTTGCTCAACAGCGCGAGATGGTGAATGCCCTCTAATGGCATGGAGAAAAGGGAAGCTGCGGGCATGGAGTATTCGTGATTGTGGGCCGGGAGCCGAGGTGCGAAAACACTCGATTGATTGTCGAGCGAATCAAATAGTAACAGAAGGACCTGTCTGAAAAGACAGGTCCTTCTGTTGTAAGGTGAGGGTTTGCAAAAAAATCGACCGGGAAATTTGTCTGATGTGCGTGTTTTCGGGGAAAAATGTGTATCCTTGTTTCAGAAAGTACCCGCAAGGTATCGGGCGTGAGTAAGGTTTCATTAAAATGTGCGGTTTATGCGAAGGCTAAAAAACTGGATAAAGAAAGGGGGAATAGGGGCTTGTATAGGTCTGCTCTCTTGTGCGGAGAACCCGGAGCGGGTTTTATATGGTTCCTGGCGGGAACTCGGGATGTCGGAACCGGCGATTGTCCAAGGGATGGTTTTGGAGAAACAGGGGGAGGCCAGGTCTTTCGGAACAGCGACATTGCGTTATGAAGCCTGGAAAATCGAGGATTCGCATTTGATCTTGGAAGGAACGAGCATCGGGAACGGACAGGAATTGCCTTTTGTCGATAGTTTGGATATTGTGTCGATGCAGGAGGATACGTTGATTCTGGGAATGAACGATGCCTATCGGAAGGTGTACGTCCGTCAGCCGGATGATCGGACGGCGATCGGATTGAAATCGCTGACCGGCGAAGAACCGGTTCGTTTGTTGTTTGTGCCGGATTCGTCGACAGTGCAGCTTTGGCTCTCTCCGGATCGGATTTACGCCTTGTCGCGCCGGATACGCCCGGATGGAACATCGGTGTGGAACTGGGAAGACGATGATACTTATCAAGTCGAAAAACGTCCGGATGGATGGGGCGTGTCTCGACGGGGCAAGTTGTGGTATTCGGTTTCAGGCGAGGGAGCTGATCGCCCTTCCCGTCCGGCTTATGAGGGCTTTCATTGGGAATATCTTTCCGGAGCCGGGATGGGATGTTGGGCACAGCGAAATGATTCGATTCGTTTGCTGATTGATTCTTCGCTCCCGGGTCTGGTGATGGTACGGGATGGGAATTCTGCTCCGCGACCCCTTGTGCGGATTTTTGATCTGCCAGACGGAAAGATCGGCAGTTTACTGGAACAGTTGGCTCAGGAACCGGGATGGAATCCGGAAGAAACCGCTCGATTTCAGGAGAAAGGGTGTGATCGGTCGGGAGTGCGTCGTTTTGTGCTGGTGCCGGACGGGGCCTACGCCCGGCGGATGGACAGCCTCATGCAGCGGGAACCGGTCCCGGAGACCTGCAGCGGTTGGGGTGTCGGGAACAGCGGGATGCGCTATTTCGAAATACAGAACAGCCATCCGAATCGGATGATTTTTATGGAAATCGGTCAGGAGGCACCGCTGTTCGACGAGCAAACTTTCCGATGGGAAGAGACGCCGGATTCCCTCGATTCGCGGGATATTTTGCATTTGGTTTCGGGAGAGCTTCGTATCGGGCACGAAGTCCGGTCGTTGACCCTGAAGGATGGAAGCGGCGAATATTGGATAGTCGATAAGACGGGAACGTTGCTGCCGGCTTACGATGAATGGACGGGCGGCTGCAAAAACGGTAAACCGCTGGATGTTCAGCTGCGTGTCGAATACGACGGGAAATGGGACGATGGTTTTGCAGCCGAATACGATGGCGTCTTTTTGGTGCGGGAAGTCGTTCGTCTGGGTCCGGCGAGGTAACCGGCTAGCAAAGATGTATGGAGACGTCTGTCGGGTAGAGAGTGTTGTTCTGAGAGGAAAGAGCAAAAAGTAAAAATCACAAATAGGTAGAGATGAAAAGATTTGGTGGGTGGATTGGCCTATTGGGGGGCCTGCTGTTATGTCTGGCGGGTTGTGAAAAGCGGGAGGTCGTGGATCCGGTACCCCTTGCGCCCGATTATGCCCAGACCGCGAATTGGTTTGAAGGAAGGGGGGCTGTCGGCAGCGCTTACGATGTGTTTTATATCGTGCCGACCTGTGTCTTCGATTGGGAAGATGACTCGGGAGCGGTTTGTCATTATATGGATGTAGAGAATCCGTCTCATCGGGCCCAGGTCGACGGACCGCTGCGCCTGGCAGAAGGAATCTTTGCCGATGAAGCGAATTTTTATGCTCCGTATTATCGGCAGATTACGATCGAGTCCTGGATGGAAAGCGAACCGGTGATTCAGTCGCGGTTCGAGGTGGCGTTTGCTGATATCGAAGCGGCATTCCGTTATTACTTGGATCATCTCAACGGAGGGCGCCCTTTTATGCTGGCCGGTCACAGCCAGGGCGGGAAAGCCGTGATCGAACTGCTTAAGCATACGCTGACCGATGAAGAGTTCAGTCGGATGATTGCGGCCTATCCGTTAGGTTATCCGGTGCGGGATACCGATCGCTCGCCGCGGTTGATTCCGGCTTCAGATGCCGATGGAACGGGCGTTTTTGTCACCTTCAATTCGGTCTCATCTCCTGATAAATTGCCCCCTTTGTTGCAGGGAAGTTGGGCGGCGATCAATCCGCTGAATTGGCGGACCGATGCTGAGCCGGGAACTCGGGACCAACATCTCGGGATGGTTTTTATGAACGTGGACGGAACGATTCGTTCGGAACAGGCCCAGGTGATCGGGGCGTATTTGGACGAGAGGACCCGTGCCTTGGTGGTTTCGGGCGTTGATCCGCAGGATTATTATGTGCCGTCGCTGGCGGGTCTGTTCCCTCCCGGGAATTATCACGTCGTGGAGCTGAACTTTTTTTATCGCAATTTGCAGCAAAACGTGAAAGATCGTGCGGCAGCGTTTCTGCACCGCAGCTCAGAACCGTAGACTGGACTTCCGGTCGCGGCAGAAGACTCGTCGTTGCAGGGGGCAGTTTGTCCGGACAGACGGATTCGGTGGGAGGCAAAGGGATCGGAGAGCCTGAAAGAATAGGTCCGTATCGGCAAGACGAGCGCTCGGTCCGGCCGTTTTATTTTGTTGGGAATGTCGGTTGTTCGAGCAGAGGCTGTAACTCCTCGGGCCAGATCAACGTCTGACAACTGATTGAACGGATGCGTTCCCGGCCCGTATCGGTCAGCGAAAAATACATCTGTCGTTTATCCGTCTGTCCCATAAAACGTTGTACGAGGCCTTTCTTCTCTACGGAGGCGATCACCTTGGAGATGTTGGAGGCACTCAACCCCAGCAGTTCCCCCAGTTCTCCGGAAGAGAGACGTTCCGATTTGTTCAGGGAACAGAGTACCATCCCTTCGTTGAGACCGATTCCGTATTCTTTTTCAAATTGCTGTTCGAACGCGGCGATGCTGCGTTGGATGTCCCGAATCTTACAAAGGGTGGCTATGCGAGTGGTGGTAGCGGTATTTGTCATGAAGCAGTCGGTTTAAGAATGAGAGACAGTGGTCCGAAACTTTCTGAAAGGGCATGAAGGAGCCCTGCTGGGTTTTGCTGCCGTTTCAGAAAAGGGAGAACGACCGGCCCTCCGTGCATCTGTCGAAGAGGTCGAAGGGTGCACGGAGGGACCGTTAGTCTACGAGTTTACCGATTCAGCAGCAGTTCGTCGATGGCTCGTTTGAAGTCGGCTTTGCCCATGGCGCCCTGCACCATTTGAGGGGTTTCGTTCATTGGGATGAACAGCAGCGAAGGGATCGAACGAATCCCGAAAACAGCCGCTAATTCCTGCTCTTTGTCGGTATCGATTTTATAGATGACGATCGAATCCCCATATTCGGCAGCCAGTTCTTCCAGAATCGGGGCAACCATTTTGCAGGGGCCGCACCAGGTGGCATAAAAGTCTATTAGAGCCGGTTTGTCGCCCAGGTATTTCCATTCGTTGGGCGATGTTTCGTAGTTGGCAACTTTCTGTAAAAAGTCGGCTTTGGTCAGTTCGATGGGTTTCATGACAGTTTCAGTTTTAGTGGATGAAGAAGAGGTTTGATCTTGGGCCTGCGTCTGGTTCTGAGACTGACCGTTGCAGGCCGTTAAAAAGAGAAGAGCGATTCCTATCAGAAGCGTCGATTTCATAAGTGTCTGGTTTTAATCGAATTTTTATCGGATTACATCATCAGAACGGGGGAGAACCTTATTCCCGGAGATAGCATCGTTCCTTTCAACGTTATACGAACAGGTTGACATTGGCTTGTTCGGCTCGTTCCATGTAGGTGGCAACTCCACCGACACTCACTTCGTCGAGCAGTTCTTCGCGTTGGATTCCCATGACATCCATGGACATTTGGCAGGCGATGAATTCTACGCCGTTGTCCAGGGCTTGTTGGCGGAGCGATTCGAGCGAATCGATGCCTTTGCGTTTCATGAGGTGACGCATCATCCGGTCGCCGATGCCGAGCATGCTCATCTTCGACAGATGGAGCTTGCGGGAATCCGACGGCAGCATCTTGTCGAACATGCGTCCGAAAATATCTTTCTGGACATGGGGTTTGATCTGTTTCTTGAGTACGTTCAATCCCCAGAAGGTGAAGAAGATCGTCGTTTTCTGACCTGTCGCGGCGGCTCCGTTGGCCAATACGAAAGTGGCGAGCGCTTTGTCCAGATCGTCGCTGAATAGAATCAAGGTCTTGCCTTTCCCGTCGCAAGAACTGGTCGGGGTACAGCTTTTTACGCCTTTTTCGATGACGACCGTGTATTTGCCGCGCTCTTCACGGAGCGAAAGAAGATGATTCCCTGTCGTGTTGCACCAGGCCTGGGCGTCGCGGGCAAAGCCTGCATCGGTTGCCTGAATTTCCAGTTGTTCGCCGGTTTGCAGTTGATCCATGGCCTGTTTGAGCTTCATGACGGGACCCGGACATTGCAGCCCGCAGGCGTCGATCCGCAGAGCGCGGGATGTTTCGGACGGTTTTCCTGCGGCAGCGGGAGCAGATGCCGGAGTGTCTTGGGGTTTTGGGATCGGAGCGATGGCTGCGGAGTAGGTTTTGTAGCCGCCTGACAGGTTGCGAACCTGTTTGAATCCCCGTTGCAGCAGGATGCGTGTAGCCAGATAACCCCGTAATCCTACGGCACAGAAAATCAGAATGGGACGGTCGGTCGGCAGTTCGTTGAGACGTTCCCGCAAGTCGTCGAGCGGAATATTGACGGCACCTGGAATCGAACCGAACGAAAATTCGGCCGGCGTGCGGACATCGAGCAGAAAGGCTCCTTCGGCTTTGGCCGTTTCGACTTCCCGCCAGCTAATGACGGGCATCGCTCCGTTGAGGATGTTGACGGCGGTATATCCCGCGATGGCGATGGGGTCTTTGGCCGATGAAAAAGGAGGGGCATAGGTGTGTTCGACTTGGGTCAGGTCGTATACCGTTCCGCCGTTTTTGATCAGCAGGGCGATCTGGTCGATGCGTTTGTCCACGCCGTCATAGCCGACGCATTGGGCTCCGTAGAGTTTGCCGTTTTGGGGATCGAAAGTGAGTTTCAGGGTCAGCGGCAACGCATCGGGATAGTAGCCGGCGTGTGAGGAGGAATGGGTCGTGGAACTGAGGTAAGGAATCTCCATCTGCCGGAGTCGTTTGGCGGCCAGACCGGTCGAAGCGACGGTCAGGTCGAAAACCTTGGCAATCGAGGTGCCGATGGCTCCTTCGTATGGGGTTTGGTGGCCGAATACCATGTTGTCGGCTACGATGCGGCCCTGCCGGTTGGCCGGATTGGCCAGGTAGTTGAGGTAGGGTTTCCCGGTCAGCGGGTGGGGGTATTCGATGGCGTCACCGACCGCATAGATGTTCGGATCGGAGGTCTGGAGGTATTCGTTGACCTGAATGCCTCCTGCGGGGCCGATCTGCAGACCGGCAGCCCGGGCCAGGGTGGTTTCGGGCCGTACCCCGATCGATAGGATCACCAGGTCGGCTGTCAGAGATTCCCCGCTTTTCAGACGGACATTGATACGACCGTTTTGAGATTCGAACCCCTCTACGGCCTGTTCCAGGTAGAGCGATACGCCTTTTTGGGTGAGGTGAGCGTGCACCTGTGCCGCGATCGAGAAATCGACCGGAGCCATTACCTGATTGCCCATTTCGACAATGGCAACCTGGGCGCCGGCTTGGTGCAGATTTTCGGCCATTTCCAGTCCGATGAATCCGGCACCGACGACAACGGCGCGTTCGATGCGGTGGTCGGTGATGTATTTTTTGATACGATCCGTGTCTGTGACGTTCCGCAGGGTGAAGATTCCGTCGAGGTCGATGCCTGGCAGAGGCGGACGTACTGGAGAGGCTCCCGGTGACAAAAGCAGTTTATCGTAGGATTCGGTATAGGTTGAACCGTCGGCCCGACGTACGGTAACGGATTTTGAAGCGGGATCAATGGCGGTGACTTCGTTTTCAACTCTGACGTCGACCTGGAACCGTTTTCCGAAGGCGGCCGGGGTTTGAACGAAAAGTTTGTTGCGGTCGGAGATGGTGCCTCCGATATAGTAGGGTAAGCCGCAGTTGGCGTAAGAAATATATTTGCCTTTCTCGAACAGAATGATTTCAGCGAGTTCGTCGGCTCGGCGGATTCGTGCGGCGGCGGTGGCTCCTCCAGCTACGCCTCCAATGATCAGGTGCTTCATATCGATGGGTCTTTTTATAATACAGCGGAAATATTTTCCAGAAGAATAAATTGCAAATGTAATGCTATTTTCCATAAAAACAAATTTCCAGTGGAAAATAAATGCGGATAAGCTAAAAATGAACGAAAATCGAGTATTTGGGAAGTTTTGTAATGGGAATGGAGGGTTACAGGAGGGCGAGAACGCAGTGGGAGAGGGACCGGCAGATCAAACTTTTTGTGGAAGCGGGGGAAATGTCGATCGGAGTTTCGAAGCCGGCATTCGGGCCGGTATTTATATTGGGGAAAAGAAAGATCGACGACGAGGCTGTGGTTTGCTACGAGGATGGCAGAGTCTGTATTCAGAAAATGGGTTGGGACCAGAATGCGCGGAGCCAGATTCCCGGGGAGATATAAAAAACGCCACCCGAATGTCAGGCGGCGTTTTTGTCTGTATAAAGGCGGATATTATTGCATTGTACCGGCGGGTTGGTAAGTACGCATATATTCGATGGAGGTTCCATCGGTGCTGCTGGTAAATACTTCCAGACGCATGTCGGTTTTGGTCCCCTGGAAAATCGAGACGATGCTGACCTCGTGGGTGCTGATCGCCTCACCCAACGAGTTTTGGTAGGTTTCATCGCCTTCGGGATTGAATGGGGCCGTTTGCTCGTTTCCCCAGCTAACGGTTTCACGGCTCGGAACCACCCCTAAGAGTTTGGAAATCTGCTGACGCAGAAGGAGGTACTTTTTGACATAGTTCACATTTTGCGTCGTGGTGAAGGTTTCCATCTCCATGATTTGTGAAAGGGAGCCGTTGGTGAAAGTATACATCGTGGAGATTAGAGGCGGATTGAGGGTATTCAGTGAGAACTGATCCGGGAATTGACCGTAGTAAGTATTGGCGTCCATTTGTTGCAGTCCGGGACGGTCGAGCAGGGTAACTTCCAGGTTGTCGCCCCAGAACGAAGTCACGGCATCACAAGCCTCTACGGTATAGGTTTTGGTGCTGGTGAGTTCTTTGTAAGCGTTGCCGTCCTTATCGGTTGCGCTGAAGACATACAGGGCCGAAAAGGTCAGTTCGTATTGACCCGGAGTAGAGGGAGCCGTAAAAGAGAAGCTGCTTTGGGTTTCGTCCTGTTGGCCGTCTTGCGACAATCCGGTTTGGGTACTTTTCCAGTGATATTCGACCGAGCGGATGTTGTTGCCGCCGGTCGGCAGCGGGCAGGTGGCCGTGACGACTTGTCCGGCTCCGATACGGGTGCGATTCAGGGTAATCGAACCGATTGAGTCCGGAGCTTTTCCATAATTGGTTTCTTCTTTCTCGCAGGCTGTCAGCATCAGCAGGGCCGACACGCCAAGGAGGGTAAAACGAAGCATGTTTTTCATCGATCGTGTTTTAGTGAGGAAGGATGGGTACATGGTTGTCAGAATTATTTCGATTGAATCAGCAGGTCGAATCCGGATGCAGCCGGCCAACTGTAATAGGTCTTATAATATTCGTTCAGACGGGTGACACGTGGATCGCGCATCGGAACATAGCAGCTTATGCCGCAGAAATCTTCGGGAGAAGCCAGGTTGGGGTTTTCTTGGCGGGTGACACTCCATTGTTGAGGGATGGCGGCCTCCAGTGCCTTGACAAAAGTCGTATAGTCGTTTTGGAGAGCGCTGTTGTCGTCACACCCTAGGGCAATCGCTTGATTCAGATCGCACAGCGGCAGATCTTCATCCACAAACAGCAGGTTGCCGCTCAGTTTATTGAAATAGGTGTCTGGATCGGCTGCATATTTTTCCACGAGGGTCCGGGTGGCTTCAGCCAGGGCTTCGAGGCGGTCGGTACGGATGACCGATACATCGAAGTTAACGACGGCTTCGGCCGGCAGATTGTCGTACCATTGGGCACTTTCCTCGGTGAAGTGGTATAAATCGGCTTGCGGTTTGGTGTAAAGATACTCCATGATTTGATCATAGGGATAGCCGGGACCGGGCAGCGGTTGCATACAACCAACCAGGTAGGAACATTTTTCGCGGAGTTCGTAAGCGGTTTCGACGTTCCCCATCAGGCAGGCGTGGAAGATCACAAAATCGTATTTGATCGGCAACAGTTGGGCGAGGTCTTTTACTTCCAGGGCAGTTCCGAACCGTTCGCCGCTCCCCAAGGCTTTCGTGAGACCGGCGGGCAATACGGCGGCCTGGGTCGGTTCATGATCCTCTTCGTCATGACCCATGTCGGGAATGTCGATCAGTTCGCTCAGGTTGTTCGGAAACCATGCGGAGCCGTGGGTTCCGATGATCAGCCCATGCGAGTCGGCCGGGAAGAGACGAATCGCATCTTCCAACACCCCTTTCATGACCGTTACGTCGACCGGGTCCTGTTCGGGATAGGTTTTGACCACTTCACTGTAAATGGCATCGGATTCGTCATGAACGATTTTCAGCAATACGGGGGATGAAAATTGGGTCAGGTGCGGCGAGGGATCGAGATAGACCAACAGGGTCCCGTCGAATTCGTCGTTCCAACCGGCTTCGAGTTGGTTGAGGGTGGTTTCCATGACGTTCCACAAGTTGTGGTCATCCATCATGTAGAACAATACGGTTCGGTTCTTTTTCGGGGCCGGATCCGGATCGGGATTGGGGTCGGGATTGGGGTCGTCTTTGCTGCAGGCACTCAGCAGCGTTAGGGTCAGCAGACCGCACAGATACAGAAAACGGACAAAAAAGGAAGTTTTCGACATATTAAATGGTCATATATGGTTACACGATTTTCGGTCGCAAAAAAACGAAAATTGTCGTAAGTTTGGATGTACAATCGGAGGAATTTGTGTGCCATGTTGTGAAAAAAGAGTGTCAGGGAGGCAACTTCGTCGTATGGAAGGGATTGCATCCCTGTTTTTCGAAACGAATCCGTATCTTTAGGCAGAAAATGAAAAGAGTTATGAACGGTCGTTTGTGTCGAATGGGAATAGGATGGTTGGTTGTGGGGTGGATGCTGTTTTCTTGTGGAGCTTCAGGACCAAAATCGGAATCTCAGTTGGGAGATACTTCGGGGACACCCCTGCAAGACTCGAGCTATACGCTCGATCGGGTTTATGCGTTGGCCGGCAAAAATGAACCGTTTGTCTGGACGATTCTCGATTCGATCGATCGCCGTGAAGCGGCTTTGGGGGATCGTCGTATGATCCCGGCTTATGAGATTCAGTTGGCCCGGGCCTTTGTTGCTTCACGCGATTTGAATCCCCGACGGGCAATGCGTTACCTGACGCCTTTATTGATGTCGGAAGAGCTGGTGGACCATCCGGAGCGTCATTTGTTTGCCTTGGCCCTGATGAGTAATGAGTGCATGGTGTTGCATCAGTTAGATCGTCAACTCGATTACACTTTGCAATATATGGAGCTGGCTCGGCAGCAGGGTGATTCGGTTCGTTATGCGACCTCATACCTTTATTTGGTCGATACGTATATCGAACAGGAAAACTATCCGAAGGCTGAGGCCTGTCTGAAACGGGCTCAGAGTCTATTGAAACAGACGGATGCTTCCCGGTCGTTGGAGTATTTGTTGTGGAGTCGGGAAATCGAGATCGATTTGCTGGCGGAGCAGCATCAATACCCAAAAGCTATTGCGGTCAATCGGCGTTTGATCGAACAATACGAATCGCTCTCGGTGTCGCAGCGACGGGCGCTGGATTTGGATTAGGATTCGACCCGGAACTTTCGACAGGCACAGAATTGGGTTATGTTAGCGGGGTTGTATGCCCATGACGGGCAGATGGAGGCGGCTGCCGAAGCCTATCAGAAGGCTCAGCGGTTTTTGATGCAGGCTCCGGAGGTGATCAGCCCGCAGATGAACTCCTTGACGTTCGATTACCTGAAGACGGCCGGGCGTTATGCCGAAGCCAAGGAATGCGCCTTGCAGTATGTCCGTCAGACGACCGTTGGAGATACTCTCAATGTGTTTCATGTGGAGGCCAAACGTTTATTGGCCGAGGCCTGTTGTTTGACGGGAGACTATCGTCAGGCCTGGATGTATGAACATCAGGTGGGGGCCTTGACGGATTCGTTGTATGAACGTTCTAACCAGGAGGCCGCGCTGGAGTTGCAGACGGCTTATGAAACCGCTCAACGAGAGCAGAAGATTCAGGAACAACAGTTTATGATTGTGCGCAATCGACAGATTATCTGGTCGTTGTCGATAGGCGTTTGTGTGTTGATGCTGCTGTTGTGGCAGATGGCTTCGAGTCGTCGTCGGATTGCGCGTAAGAATCGGAAACTGTTCGATCAGATCGAGCAATTGCGTCAGGCGCAAAAAGAATTGGAGCGGATACGGCGTGTGATGAACGAGACCCGGAGCGAACGTATCGTGGAAGAAAAGGATGAATTATTCGAACGCCTGGAAAGCCTGATGCAGGACCGGAAACTTTTCTTGCAGTCTGATCTGAGCCGGGAACAGGTAGCGGCTGAACTCGGTACGAACAAGCTGTATGTGTCAAATGCTCTTTCCCAGCGGACGGGATTGACGTTTTCGGAGTACCTGAATCGATGGCGGCTCGAATATGCTCGGGAGGTTCTTTTGAACGATTCTACGATCAAGGTGGAGGCGGTTGCATTGATGTGCGGTTTCAACTCGGTGCGGACATTCTACCGACTGTTTCAGCGGGTTTATCAGTTGACTCCGACGGAATATCGTCGACTATCGAAACTGGAAGATATTGGGCGCTGATCGGGAAATATCAGGTAGAAAAATCCGGAAATAGCCGAAAGGGGTTTCCGGATTTTTTTTATGGAAGGAGATATTGCCTCTTTTTTCAGATCGTAGTCGGTGGATCAGGATTTGAACAGATGTGCCACGTCGACGGGAGTTTGTTCGGCTTCCGGAATTTCGATCAGCGGTTCTTGGGTATGGCCTTGTCGGGAAGCGACCCAGGAGGAAGGGAACATCTCGATGGCGTTGTTGTAATCGACGACTGCTGCATTGTAGGTCCGTCGGATGGCCTGTAATTGAAGTTCCATCTCTTCGATCGTTTCCTGGAGATGCATGAAGTTTTGGTTGGCTTTCAGCTCGGGATAATTTTCGAGACCCACCTGCAAACGGGGTAATAGGGCCGAAAGTTGATTCCCGGCTTGAATCTGTTCGGTTTCGGTGGTGGCTTGGGTGGCCTGAGCGCGCAGTTCGGTAATGCGGGTCAGGGTTTCGTTTTCGTGCCCCATATAGGCTTTGACCGAAGCGACCAGATTGGGGATCATGTCGTTGCGTTGTTTGAGGGCGACACAGATACCGCTCCGGCATTGTTTGACGCGGTTTCGTTTGGCGATCAGACTAT
>Ga0192261_1056_pt1 | contig 25465 bp, 19 predicted proteins | sample Koala_Koa23_G3_FD_131283 | JGI IMG/M metagenome (GOLD analysis project Ga0192261, IMG submission 131283) | Enriched cells from koala feces incubated with labeled cellulose particles, San Francisco Zoo, California, United States - Koala_Koa2-3_G3 ... | reverse complement strand
TCCCATCGCATCCGACAACGAAGGTGATTGGAAATTGCTCCATGAACAAGCCACATCCGATATCGTGGTCGCTCACTCCTGGTTTCGCTCGCTAAGCGGATTGGATTACTCGACCGGTTTCAACTCCGAAAGAATCCTGCACGAATACGAAATTGCCCTCAATACGCTGATTCTGGGCGAACAACAGGAACTATTAGAACCGATCCGAAATGCCATCGCCAAAATCCTCTCCTGCGACGCCTCTTCTCTTCAAGTCGTCAACCGACCTCCCACCCGATCAAAACCGCTCTATATGAAAGTATGGGAGGCCCGAAAAAACGATGGACTGGATTACGACCCCACAGATTCCCAGCAAAACCTTTTCCTGGCTCAGATTACCAAATACGCCCTGAAAAACATCGACTGATATGAGTACCCTTTTGCTCGCCACCCCTTCAGAAGTGTGGGAAATTGCCTTCCCTCCCAACGCAAACGGTCCCGATGACCAAATTAACGAAACCTTGATCGAAACCGCTCAACTGCGATATATCAAACCGGCATTGGGTCCCTTGTACGATACCCTGGGCGAAAGCCGTCATGCAGATTTCATCGCACAATTTCTCAAAAAACCATTGGCCTACTATGTCAGAAGCTTGGCATTAAACACTCTGAGTGCCTCAGTAGGAAATCTGGGCATTCTGGAAGGAAAAACCGACTATGCCGCTCCCGTTTCAATTCGGCATCTTCATATCCTCCGGAAAGAAGCTCGCCATCAAGCCGACCTGTTATTGGATAGAGCCATCGAATATATCGAGAAGAATCCGACTCTGTTTCCCGAATACGATCCCCTCCTGAACATTCGACACAAAATCCATATACAGGGAGGGATCGCACTGAAACCCTCTTTCAAGCGCTGAAAAACGGGTACGAAAAAAGGGAACACCTTCTTACAGTGTTCCCTTTTGTTATAGCATAAAAAACTCAATGTCCAAATTTCAAAGGAAAACAGCAGAGAGAGACTGCTTGTCTCTCCTACCGTCTTTCCTTTTACTAACCTAAAACTACTAACCTAAATGAACCTAAACTTCTCCGCAAAGATAAGCACAAAATCGACATTCTCCAAATTTTTTAAAAATTTCTTAAAAAATTTTAATAACAAAATGTGTATCTTGCTCAGCTTAGGACACCTGGGTTACTGCATAGGTACAAAATTTTCATAGCGGACACTCCAACTGCCGTCTTTGGGAAAGCCGGGGGCTTCGCCTTCCGAGCCGGTCCACCCCTGCGCCATCATGGCAACAGCGGTCAACAACCCTCCGTTCGACGGGAAATAGGGGAACGGTCCTCCGGTTGCCAACCCATGCTCGTCGAACTGGAAACCTTCCGAATCATGCAACAACAAGTCAACCGCCAATTCGGGTTGACCGGTCCGGGCCGCAGCCATGGCCATCATCGGGAAATCCCAACCCCAAATCTTATTGAACTGCCATTCATTCATTACCTTATCCAAGGTACGAACAAAAGTGGTCGTATCAACTCCATCGCCCGGCAGCATTCCCAATACACCCGTTAGCGCCGGATGTTCATACGTATATTTGGTCCACATTTCAGGAATACCTTCATAGGTCACATACACACTGTCTTGCATTGGCAGAGGTGCCAACTTGTCATAGACATCAGCCCATTTTTCGTTTTGAGGCATCCCGAGACGTTCACGCCATTTCTGAGCCGTCCGCAACCCATAACGGAAATACCCCAATTCAAAAATAGGATTGGTCGTAGCCAAAGCATCCGTATTTTCCGAAACAATCACCACGGGAGGGCCTAACACATATTCGCCTTTCTTGTCATCATAATAGGCATAGTCGGCCATATAATCCGCCGATGCAAAAACCACATCTTTCCACTTATCAAGGGTCTCCTGAGAGGGGTGCATCAGATAATCCTGTTCTGCGAAATAGATCGGATGAGGCTGCTGCCAGATCAAAAATCCATGTGCCCAGCAAGGCCATTCCCGATCGAAATCAGCCGTACATTTGGGCCATTTGGCACCACCGCGTCCCAAGCGCTGAGCCCGGGCAATAGAAGTCGGCAAATAATCGCGGTAAATGTGCAGACTTTTATCAAACAGCGGCCAACGGTTCCACAACGCATAGTGAACCCCATGCCACCATATCATTTCGAAGTGGAAACGACCATACCAACCGTTATTGACCAAACCACTTTCCTGAGGAGGAAGACTGCCGGCTTCATTCACGCGCATCACATATTGAGAGAGCACAATGCGACGTTCGAGTTCTTTCCAGCGAGGATCCTTACTGCCTGACAGATCAATGGCAGCCCCTGAATTCCAATAATTCACCCACGCTTCACTACTTTTAACAAACACATCCGCAGCTACGGCCAATTCCCCTTCAGGACGAGCCTCAGAGAAAGTGCAGGTCAAAGCAATTTTATCGGTTCCATCCGGTTTGAAATAAAAACGATGCGGCATAGAATCCAATATTGCCGGTTCGAACTTCCCTGCAGAGGTCCATTTCACGGCAGTAAAATATTGCGTTGTATCTAATGTGCGTTCAATGACAGCCGATTCGCCCGTCTGATCCACAATCACGGCAGAATGCAATTCCGGTTTGGTATAATCCCCTAAATAATCCGCAAATTGACGTGTCGTAGGATAAGGAAAATCGAGAAAAACCGACATCCGACCTTGAGCCACCAAAGGAGACTCGACCGTCACCCCAATTGCGTCCTGATCCGGATGACAAGCCGTACGTACCGTCACCGACTGTCCGTCCAGTGAAAACGTACTGGTAATAATCCCGCTCCACAAATCTATCTCCTGACGGGCGTCTTTCAGGTCAGACTCTTGAGCCGGTTGCCCATCTGCCTTCAAAATTTCAAAACCAAGACGTCCCAACGTGAAACGATGAGGATTTTCGGCTAACCACTGCGAAATTTCAGGATGTTTGTCATCGAATACTTCATAACGGATCTGTTTCCCGTGAGTATCAAACACTCGCCCTTGATAATCCGAGATCTGAACCCCTTCCGGTAGAGGGAACGTGTGCCAGCTCCAATTGGAAAGTGTGTTGAAAGGCACAAAAGTTTGCAATCCGGTAATATCCACCCCCATGGCAAACTCTCCGTTTCCCACCTGAGCAGGACTCTTAGGATTCGTTTGGGTAGTCACCACTTTGTGTCGATCGACCACCGAACGACGATCGATGGTACCGGTTCTCGAATCCGAGTGACAGGCACTCAGCAAAAACACGAGAGAAGCAGCCAACATACCGGCACATAAAGCATGTCTCATAAATGTATTTTTTAATTTTGGTTTTAACGCTGTGCCAAGATAATAAAAAAGACAAGGCTTACCAAAAACCATCTTCCTCAAACAGATCTTGAACACAAAACTTTTATCCCTCATAGATTATTTATATCTTGTTCGAGAAAACACCCAAAGCTCATCAGAGCCAACAATTTTCTAATCCACGTACAGATGCAAAAAATTATTCTCATTTTTTTATTATCGCTGTTCACCATAGGACTGCAAGCAGAAACGCCCTGGAAAGCCGTGTGGATTACACACGAAGGATGTCAAAGTATCCCTAACCAATGGCTCTGTCTGAAAACCGAAACAACCATTGAGCAGGTCCCCGCACAGGCAATCGCCCGCATCGCCGCCGACAGCAAATACTGGCTGTGGATCAATGGGGAAATGGTGGTATTCGAAGGAGGACTCAAACGCGGTCCTGCTCCCGGAGACTGTTATTATGACGAAGTGGACATAGCCCCCTTTCTGCAACCGGGAAAAAATACGATTGCGGCATTAGTGTGGTATTTCGGCAAAAACGGTTTCTCTCACGCCAGCAGCGGACAAGCGGCATTTCTGTTTGACTGTCAAGCTCCTGGGGTAGAGATTCTCAGCAACAATCGATGGAAATGCATCACCTATGAGGCCTATCAAAATACCGATGCCCCGCATCCCAATTATCGGCTCTCCGAAAGCAACATTCGTTTCGATGCCCGTCAAGAACTCGAAGGTTGGTATCTACCCGGAGTCGACAAAATCCAAGGAGGAGCCATGATGGCCGCCGATGTAAACCGTCCTCCTCACGGTCGACTGATCAAGCGCCCTATTCCTCTGTGGAGAAATTCAGGACTGCAAGAGTACGCCTCTGTCGAACGCATTGGAGACACATTGTTTTGCCACCTGCCCTACAACGCTCAGTTCACTCCTTGGTTTGAGATCGAAACCACACAGACAGGTGACACCATCCGCATGATCACCGATAATTATACGCCCGGAAACGGCAACGCTTATTCCGTACGGGCCGAGTACATCACGCGTGCCGGCAAACAAACTTACGAAAACCTGGGTTGGATGAGCGGACACGTCATGAAATATATCGTCCCGTCAGGAATTACCGTCAAAGCCGTAAAATACCGTGAAACGGGTTACGATGCCGACATAGCCGGATCATTCCGATGCGACGACCCGTTCCTGAACGAACTGTGGAAACGAGCGGCACGTACGCTTTACGTCAATATGCGCGACACCTATTTCGATTGTCCGGAACGCGAACGCGCCCAATGGTGGGGTGATGTGGTCAACGAACTCGGACAGGCGTTTTACGCGCTCGATCCCCGAGGCCAGCAACTGGCCCGCAAAGGCATCCTCGAACTGATGAACTGGCAACGCCATGACGGCGTCATTTTCTCCCCTGTCCCGGCCGGAGGCTGGACTCGTGAACTGCCGTTACAAATGCTGGCAGCGGTGGGCTGGTACGGTTTCTATACGCAATACTATTTCAGCGGAGACGACAGTTTCATTCCCGTTATTTACGACCGGCTTCACCGCTACCTCCACGAAGTCTGGCAAATGGGTGATGATGGCTTGGTTGCCATACGTTCCAGCGATTGGAATTGGGGAGACTGGGGACCTAACCAGGACATGAAGGTTCTGACCAACGGATGGTATTATCTGGCCCTGAAAGCCGAACGGGAATTTGCCCGAATGTTAGGCAAAACAGAAGACATCAAAGACATTACGGCCCGCATGACTCTGATTGAAGAGAATTTCGATCGTCATTTCTGGACCGGAGAGGCTTATCGGTCTCCCGACTATACCTTGGAAACGGACGACCGGGCACAAGCACTGGCCGTCTTGAGCGGCTTGGCCTCCGAAGACAAATACCCGGCTCTGACGGAAGTATTGTGCCGGGAGTACCATGCCGGCCCTTACATGGAAAAATTCATTCTCGAAGCGTTGTTCCGGATGAATCAACCGGATTTGGCGTTAAAACGTATGCACGACCGTTATGCCAACATGCTAAGTTACGACTACTCCACGTTGTTCGAGGTATGGCAATTCAAAAGCACCCCGACCGATGGGAACAGCAACAATCACGCCTGGAGCGGCGGACCGCTGACACTGTTAAGCCAATACGTCTGCGGGATAGCCCCCACCTCTCCGGGATTCAAGACCTTCCGCATTGCTCCGCAATTGGGTTCACTGACCGAAGCATCGGCAACGGTACCCTGTCACCAGGGATCGATCCACGTTTCGATCGTCCGTCAGGGCAAAACATTGACTGTAACGGCCTCCGTCCCCGAAGGCACATCTGCAGAGATCGTCTTTCCTTCCGGACAAATCGTACCTCTCAGCGCCGGAACCCATACACTGAAAGGAAAATAGACTTTGTGACAGTCGTCAGCCTGTCTTCCATTCCATTTCAATCGGACAGCCCGGATCTCATATCAAGATCCGGGCTTATTTTATCAACGTTTTTCATCCAGGTTGTTCAGACCCTTTTCCCGCGTATTACAATAAAAAGAGGGATACCAAAGCATCCCTCTTTACTCAAAATTTTCTTCACGGCAGTCTTTCCTGACCACCTCGATGGTGTCTATTTATATTTATCCTTCAGTTTTTCAACCTGCTTTTTAATGGCATCCAGACACAAGTCGATCGATTCCTCGAAACTCTTGCTGCGACGTTCGGCGACCAGATCCGCCCCCGGCACATCAAATTTCACGGTAGCCACTTTATTTCCTTGTTCATGATCCTTATCGAGTTTCAAGATGACATCCGCAGAGATCGCCCGCTCGATAAACCGTTCCATTTTGTCCACTTTGGCTTGGATGAAATCGACAAGTTTTTTGTCGGCATCAAACTTAACGGATTGAATCTTCACTTGCATAATCAGTCCTCCTCATTCGATTTTTTGGCTCTTGGATGAGCCTGATTGTAAACACGTTTCAACTGTTCTATACTATTGTGGGTATAGACCTGAGTCGCCCCCAGGCTGGAATGCCCCAACAGCTCCTGGATCGTCCGGATATCAACCCCGGCATCCAACAAATGCGTGGCGAAAGTATGTCTCAGCACGTGGGGGCTACTTTTGCCCTGTACTCCGGCCGCCCGCAAGATACGATGTACGATCCGGTAGATTTCGCTACGGCTGATCTGTTTCCCCTCGTTAGTTAAAAATAATAAATTAATGTCACTTTTACAAATGTTTTGTTCCCGAATTAACTGCAGATAAGCGGCTATTTTCGCCGCTACCGGCGCAATGACCGGGACAACTCTTTCCTTATCCCCTTTCCCTTTGACTTTCAGCCGAGTAAAATGATCCGAAAAATCACTCATTCGGATATCCCTCAATTCGGCCAGTCGGATTCCGGTCGCATAAAACAGCAAAATCACCAAGGCATCGCGTTCGATTTCAAAATCGTCGGAAGGTTGCAGCAGCGAAGCCGTCAATCGTTTCATTCGGCTCTGTTCCACGAACGAGGGCAAGCGTTTGGGTGTACGCAAAGTCGAAACTTTCAAAAACGGATCGCCTTCGACGATCCCCTTCGCCCGTAAATAACGATAAAAAGATTTGACGGCAGATATTTTCCGATTGACTGTCGTCGCCCGTCGATGTTCATCGCCCGTCAGACTCATAATCCAGGCCCGCAAATCGTTGGTTTCGATCAAAGCCGGATCGAAGCGTTCCACAGAATCCTTCTCTGCGGCATCCGCATTCGGTGTTGGGTCATCAATGCGTGAAGAGATTTTTTTCCCTGTCGACAGGCAGAAACGCATAAATTGGCGAATATCATCGCCATAGGCACGCACTGTCAAGGCCGAATAACGTTTCTCGGCCGCCAGATAGTTCAGAAAACTCTCCAATGCCTGCATCATCTTATTGTTTTCACCCGGACCCGTCGTGTTTTCCCTTCAACGACCAGATCTGCCATCTATAAAACGCAACCCAGGTCCGAAGCCATATAAAAAGCCTGCTAAAATTACAAAAAATTTCAGCAGGCTTTTCTTATGTCGATTGATCCGGTCTTCTCAAAAGAGAAGATATCCATCGGTCAGAGACTATTCTTCCCCTTTATCCATGTGTTCCACGTAGATGGCGTGCAATTTCTGTTCACGAGCCACTACGGAAGGTTTGGTAAAGTACTGACGACGACGGAGTTCTTTCAGCACACCGGTTCTTTCATATTTACGTTTGAATTTCTTGAGGGCTCTTTCGATGTTTTCTCCCTCTTTTACAGGCATTACAATCATGGTAATAAATTTATGAAGTTTGACAATTAAAAATGGGTCTTACAATGAATTTAGCGCGTTTCAAAACGCAGATACGGAGCTAACCTCACGGCTTGCTCTCGAGACAGAATATGTTGTTTCACTAATTCTTCGGCGTTGCTCCAACCCCCTTTCAATTGTCTATTCTTAAGAATCTTATCCAACACCCTGGGCGGCAGATAAGGATGTCCTGTCAGTTGCTCAGGGGTTGCAAAGTTAATATCAATTTTTTGAATTTTACTACTATCCACAAAAATTTGTGTCAAAATCATCCGATAATTTTCTTCCCACATTCCCTGCACCTCGCGCAGCTGCTCCGCCCGGACAAATCCGCCCAAGCGTTTCCGATAGCGCAAAATGCGTCCTGCGGTCAACGGTCCGATTCCCCGTATCCCGACCAGCGTCACCGAATCAGCCGTATTGAGCTCAATACGATGCGCTTGCGCCACGATTTCCGACTTGGCCGAGGACTCTCCGATTGGGGCATCCTCCCTACGATCCTCCTCAACAACCGCTGATTCATCACGCAATGACCGCTCTGATACAGATTTTGCAAACTCCTGCTGCATACCGATTTCGGACGATACCGATCGATCCGACGACATGAGAACCGTTCGATCCGCTTGCCCAGCATCCTTACTATACGCCTCTCCAATACGGATATAGGGTTTCAATTCCTCATATTTTCGGGCCGACACCGTATAACAACGGGCAAAATCCTCGGGCCGACGGAACACCGCACCTGCATGACGATAGTTAAGAATAACCTGAGCCTGCTTGGGAGAAAATCCCAGGTCGACCAAACCTTTGAGATCGATCGTATTGGGGTCGAAAACGAAAAGAGTATGCTGCCGCTTTCCGGAAGAGGCCGAGGTCTTTTCCGGCCCACTTTTCACAGCACCGGATGATTCCGTTGAGGTTCCACTCGAAACCTCTGACGGACGAACAGTCTTCACACCATCCCGACTGCCTTGGCGGTTTTCGATCACCGCATCGCTGTAAAGCGTAAAACTCCGTTCAAACCGAGGCTTTCCCTGCCACAAAAACAACAGACACAGCAACACCAACATCGGCAGCAGCCACAAAATCCGCTGTCGCTCCCGCACCGAAGAGTTCAGCCATCCGCTCAACTCTCGTTTCCAATGCCGCCACCCATTCATGTAGATTCTCCGATTGATTTTCCGTTCTCCGCCTGCATCCAAAGCTGAAGAAAGATACCCATTTCTGCACGAATATAAAAATCCGTCCAAAAAATAAAAAGAAAGGCCGCCTTTCCCGGCAGCCTTTCCTTATGTTTCGTTTGTTGGTCCGATTTTACAGACAAACATCCAGGGTCCTCACCCCCAGACTAATCTTCGGCGTCGTCCTCGGTATCATAGAATTCCTCCATCAGGGTATCGATCTGGCGTCTTTCGCGTTTGGTCGGACGTCCCGTTCCCCGATCACGCTGAATGAAAATCGTCTCTTTGGGGATATTCAATTTATCGCGTTCCGACTGAGGCGTCAAATCTTCGGCATATTCGGGCACCAGTTTAGCCCCTACCCGACTCGACACCGGAGCCAACACCCGATAGGTATAGGTCACGATCGTTTTACGCACCGTCACCACATCTCCCGCTTTCACTTCCCGCGACGGTTTGGTATAGCTTCCCCCAATCGTCACACGGTTGGTCCGACAGGCCTCGGCCGCATCGCTGCGGGTCTTGAAAATCCGCACCGCCCACAGCCATTTATCGATCCGTACGCTATTTTCAACGATGGCTCCCATCTTTCAATTTCGGCTAATCCGCTAAGAACGGGTATTGAACTGATTCATGGTCCGCGCGATACCCGTCGTCACAAACGACGGAATCGCCTCTGCCGCATGCCGGACACGTTCCGGTAACTCGGCACGCTCCTCCGGAGTCCAGGTTCCCAACACATAATCGACCTGATGACCTTTCGGGAAATCGCCACCGATCCCAAACCGCAAACGGGCATATTCGTTCGACCCGATCATCTCATTGATATTTTTCAGGCCGTTGTGTCCACCGTCACTACCCTTGGCCCGCAAACGCAGGGTTCCGAACGGCAACGCGATGTCGTCCACCACGACAAACAGATTCTCCTGAGGAATTTTCTCCGTCTGCATCCAATAACGAACGGCCTTTCCACTCAAGTTCATATAGGTGGAGGGTTTCAGGAGCAAAACGCTGTGTCCCCGCAAACGGACTTCGGCAATCGATCCGTAACGGCCGGCGGAAAAAGAAGTATTGGACGCCTCAGCAAAAGCGTCCAATACCTTAAAGCCTATATTGTGGCGGGTTTCGGCATACTCGGCACCGATATTTCCCAGCCCAACGATCAGATATTTCACTTCGGTCGATTTTTCCCGGGTTTCGGACTCAACCTTCGCTTGGGAGCGTATTTGGAAGAATCTTCGCAGAAACCCGAACATACAGCTCCGATTACTTACCTTCAGCAGCAGCGGCGGCGGCAGCACCACGAGCGGCACGAGTCATCTTCACGGCGCATACAGCGGTCGTAGCCGGCGTCAGCAAGGTGATGTTGTCAAATTTCAGATCACCTACGAAGATGCTCTTACCCAGACCCAAGGAAGTTACATCTACTTCGAGGGTATCGGGCAGGTGTTCCATATCGGCGCTCACACGCAGTTTGCGTTTGCTGAGGATCAGTTTACCCCCTTGTTTTACCCCTTCGGAGTTACCCACCAGTTTAACAGGGATATCGATAGCGATCGGTTTGCCGGGAATCACGTGATAGAAGTCAATGTGCAGTACGTTGTCCGTTACGGGATGATACTGAACTTCACGCATAACACCTACTTCTTTATTGCCTTCGATGTCGAATTCGACCAGATAAGACTGAGGCGTATAGATCAGCGGTTTGAGGGCTTTAGCGTCCACGCTGAAATGGATGGTTTCACCTTTACCGTAAATGGTGCAGGGCACCAGACCTTGTTTACGAATCGATTTGCTCTCTTTTTTGCCAAAAGTACTGCGTTTTACCCCAGCGATCTTAATGGTTTCCATACTTTAATAATATTAAGGGTTTGTACTGTGACGCTACTCAGCCGCGGAAAGAGCTGGGAGATCTACGTTCATCCAACCAACGCGACTCCCTTCCGTTGCCCCATTGCGTCGTTTCAGGGGGCAAAGATAGCATTATTCGACAAGAAAACGAAAAAACGTTCAAAAATATCCATCGGTTGTTTTGCAGTTCAGCAAAATTCGTTACCTTTGCACCACTTTCCGCTGACGGAAAGGCGTTCTTCTCTTCAACCGACGAAATTAAAAAAATTTCGAAACGCATTTGGAGAGTTTAAGATTAAGTCCTATATTTGCAACGAAATTTTAGGTTCATTTAGGTTAGTGGTTTAGTTTTAGGTTAGTAAAAGGAAGACTCTGTAGAAGCGGACCCGATTCCGATCTGCAGGTTTCCTTTGAATCCAAAACAAGAGCTTTCCCCGTTGCAGCATAGATACATAATCGAGCCCAGATGGTGAAATTGGTAGACACGCTACTTTGAGGGGGTAGTGCCGGTTTACGGCGTGCAAGTTCGAGTCTTGTTCTGGGCACCACTACAACAGTTCTAATTAGTTTGATCCTAGCTTTCTTCGGAAAGTCACGATAAAGGCCCAGGTGGCGAAATCGGTAGACGCGCTCGTTTCAGGGGCGAGTGGCAGTGATGCCGTGAAGGTTCGAGTCCTTTCCTGGGCACTAAAACGCCAACGTTGATAATAACGTTGGCGTTTTTTTATGATCTGACACGATATTTCCAAAATATTCCGGCTCTCCTTATCTTCTCCCCAAAGGCAACACTTTTCGTTACTATTCCGCTCGCCTTGATACAAGATTAGGTTCGGTTTCACGACACTCCTCGGGAAACGAGCGTCTGCTTTTCTGAAAAAATATTATTTTTGTACAGCAACTTCTGACGGGCCACTCTTTCCATACGTCGCCCGAAAAAGATATTTACCCACCCTAAAAATTCGCCTCGGTGAATTCCAAAGAACGATTGCTCCGTCAACCGACGTTCCGCCGGAACCAACCCAGGCTAAAATACGGTCAGGCATCTGCTTTTGACTGAATGGACCACAAACACGAAACGAACTTTATGAATCTAACCCGTCCCCTGCTGCTGATCGGCCTATGGCTTTCGGGCGCATTGTATGCCGCCGACCCCGATGCCTCCGGCTTCCGTAAACCCGCCAACGAATACCGCCCCATGCCGTTCTGGCACCTCAACGGCCCCCTGAACAAGGATACGATCATCCGGCAGATGTATCGTGCCAAACACGAGGCCGGTTTCGGAGGCATCTCTATTCTGCCTGTATCGAGCATGAGTCCGGCCTATCTGAGTGAAACGTATTTCGACCGCTACCGCGACATGCTGGAATTCTCGCGCAAGAACCGCATGGAACTGATTCTGTATGATGATGTCGACTTCCCCAGCGGTTGGGCGGGAGGCAAAATTCTCAAAGAGTATCCCGAACTGACCCGCAAGGTATTGCGCAAAGACGAATACGTCATCACGGGCCCGGCCACCTTTGTCCAGAAACTTCCCGACGTCGAAACTCAGCACGTCATGACCATCACGGCCATGAACGTCAACACTTATGAAATGTTCGACCTGCGTGACCGGGTAAAGGACAGCATTCTCACCTGGGAAGTACCACTGGGAGCCTGGCGAGTGATGTTCATCGGTTTGCAGCCCAAGGCCCGCCCCGTGGTGGACTATATGGACACCGTAGCCGTCAACAAATTCATCGAACTGAACTATGACGAATACGGACGCCGGTTCGCACCCTATTTCGGGAACGTGATCCAGCGGGTTTTTTACGACGACATCGGGTTCAACGGCATGGAAAAGACCTGGACGGCCGCTATCACCGAGATTTTCGAACAGCAAACCGGTAAAAACGCAGCCCTCTATTACCCGGCGCTGTTCTATGACATCGGTCCCGAAACCGAAGCTACCCGCGTGGCTTTCCACACCATCCGCAGCGAACTGATGGCCGAAGGGTATCCTCGTTTAGTCGCCCGATGGTGCGAACGACACGGCGTGAAGAGCATCGGTCATCCGCCCGGCAACTATACCATGAACACCACCGAACTGCACGGCGATGTTCTCAAATTCTACCGCCACACCCAGATTCCGCTGGCCGACTATATCTTCTACTACGGCTACGGCCGCAACGGTCACAAACAGATCAGTTCGGCTGCCGACCTTTATGACCGTCCGATGGTGGGTGCCGAGGTAAACGGAGCCTTCAAAGCCGACATGGATTCACTGATGCTCTACCGGGTGGCGATGGATATGTTCTCGCGCGGCATCAACTTTTTGGTGCCTCACGGCATGTGGTACGACAATCGCCCCGAAAAGGTGTATATCCCGCCCGTGATCTCGCCCTACAATCCGCGACTGGCCGCCACGCTGCCCCGATACAGCGATTTCGTGGCCCGCAGTTGCTTCATGCTGCAGGGAGGTCGCCGCGTTTCGAAAATCGCGATGCTCTACCCGATCACCTCGCTGCAGGCCCACCACAAATTCGACATTGCCGTTTACCGTCCCTGGGGTGAATACGTTCCCAAAGAAGCCGACTTCCATCGACTGAGCGATTTGCTGAGCAACTCGTTGCGGAGGGATTTCACCTTCATTCACCCCGAATCGCTGGTCGACGGACGCGTCACGCATCAGGACGGCCAGTTGCGTTTGCTCAACAAGGTCAACCACCAGGAGTACGATCTGCTGATTATTCCGGGCGGCAAGGTGCTCTCGGCCGAAACCCTGTTCCAGATCAAAGACTACTACGATCAGGGCGGAAAAATTTTGGCCACCACGATGCTGCCCGAAAAATCGGCCGAATACGGTCGGGATTCACTGGTACAGGCACTCGTCGACGAGCTGTTCGGACCGGCCAAACATCGTGACGAAGGGACCGTGCACCGCAGTTCCGGAGGAGGGATGGCACTGTTCCTCCCTGATCCGACCGAAACCTCCTTGCGGGAAGCCCTCGAAAAGCTGAACGTAGAAGCCGATCTCTACACCTTGGACAACACCCCTCGCAACAGCGGGAAGGGCGTATTCAACTACATCCATAAACAAAAAAACGGCAAAGAAATCTACTTCTTCTCCAACTCGACCGACGACACCTTCACTACTCCGGTAGAACTGCGCGGCCGATGGGTCTTGCAGGAATGGGACCCGTACACCGGCACAATCCGGGATCTGCCGACCCCGACCTATGTGCAACGGCACGGCACGGATTACACCCGTTTCGACCTGCACATGCCGGCAGTCCGCGCCACGTTTATCATCGGCACACCGGCGGAATAATGCTTCATCCGTCTGTTCGACCCGATCCATCGTATAAAAACAACTCTTTTGAGGGACTCCTTCCTGACATCCCCGGTCTCTACCGACCGGGGATTTTCATGCGTGCACGACAATAAAACCGACCGATACTCCGTTTGCCTTCCGGACGGGACAAAGGCCGCATCTTGAAAAGATTCTCAACGGTTCCTCAAAAAATGAAACCACATTGGGAAAAAATCGTATCTTTGCCCCCACATATCGTTACCGTGGAAAGATTTGGCCGCTTGCAACCACTCAAAAAAATGCTAAAATCGCTCTAGTATTTGGTTTCCCCCACAACAGCTAAGTTTTTCCCTATTTTATTCATTCGGTCTGTTTTTGCCGGAGAGACGCATAATGTACCCCGACAGGAACCGATCTAAAAAAAGTAGTAAAATGGGATATTTGTTCACTTCCGAATCGGTGTCCGAAGGACACCCCGACAAAGTGTCGGATCAGATTTCCGACGCCATTCTCGACGAATTTCTGCGCCAGGACAGCCACTCGAAGGTCGCTTGTGAAACCCTTTGCACCACCGGTTTGGTGGTGGTAGCCGGCGAAGTGCGCTCCGAAGCCTATGTAGACGTTCAACAGGTTGTCCGCCGTGTCATCGAACGCATCGGCTACACCAAAGGCGAATATATGTTCGACTCCAATTCGTGCGGCGTACTTTCAGCCATCCATGAACAGTCGCCCGACATCAACCGCGGCGTCGTTCGCGAAAGCGAAGAGACTCAAGGTGCCGGCGATCAGGGGATCATGTTCGGTTACGCCTGCAACGAGACCAAAGAGTTCATGCCCGCTACGCTGATTCTCTCCCACGTCATTCTCAAAGAACTGGCCGTCATTCGCCGCGAAGGGAAGGTCATGACCTACCTGCGTCCCGACGCCAAAAGTCAGGTCACCATCGAATACGACGATCACGGCAAGCCCCTGCGTGTCCACACCATCGTGGTGTCGACCCAACACGACGATTTCATTCGTCCGGGCGAAGGGCTCAGCGAGCAGGAAGCCGAACGGCGCATGGGCGAACAGATCAAAGAAGACGTGCGCACGATTCTGATCCCGCGCACCAAGGCCCGGCTGCAACGCGCCGGCGACCAACTGGCCGATCTGATCGGCGACGACTACATTCTGCATGTCAACCCCACGGGCAAATTCGTCATCGGAGGTCCTCACGGCGACACGGGTGTCACCGGCCGTAAAATCATCGTCGACACGTATGGGGGTCGCGGTGCCCATGGAGGCGGAGCCTTCTCTGGCAAAGACTGCTCGAAAGTAGATCGCAGCGCCGCATACGCCGCCCGTTACATCGCCAAGAACATGGTTGCCGCCGGCATCGCCGACGAAGTGCTGGTTCAACTTTCCTATGCGATCGGCATCGCCGAACCGCTGAGTATCTATGTCGATACCAAAGGGACGAACCGCCTGTCGATCAGCGAAGGAGAGATTGCCCGCCGCATCGGACAGCTGTTCGATTTGCGTCCCGGCAAAATTGTTTCGCAATTCGGTCTGCGCAATCCTATCTTCGAAGCTACCGCTTCTTACGGGCATTTCGGAGGTCGACCCTATACGGCTCCGGTAGAGGTGATCGAAAACGGACAGAAGGTCACTAAAGAGGTCGAATTCTTCGCGTGGGAAAAGCTCGATGCCGTCGAAAAACTTCGCGCGGCCTTCGGTTTATAGAGCGACGAAACAATCTTTTTATTTTTTCGTATACAATATTGGAAAGTTTATAAGCGTTTGATTGGTGTACTCGAAGCAAATAGAGTTCTCAATCGAACGCTTTTGCAAACCGCCCCGCGAAAACGGACCTTCCGCCGATACGGGACTAAAACACTCAACTAAAAATTAGAAAATACGATTGCATGAGATAATTTGACCTTTTTACATCGATTAAAATTTGCTTAACTATTAATTCTATGAAAAAGGTTTCATTATTTGCAGGTGTCGTAGCCGCGGCCCTGCTGGCAGGCGGAGTTTCCGCTTACACCATCACCCAACTCACCCAGAAGGACCAACCTTCGACCTATACCCCTTCTAATGTCGGTGCTTTTTCTTCACAAGCCGGCAATCATTTCACCTCTTATGAAGAAGGTAAATACCCCGATTTGACCTATGCCGCTGAAAATGCCGTCAAAGGGGTTGTCAATATCGAAGTACGCCAGGAAATCCCGGGTTCCTCGAGTCAGAGTCGGGGAGGATTCGATCCTTTCTTTGAATTTTTCGGCATTCCGCAGGGCGGAGGCTATCAACAGCAACCCCAGGAACGTCGTAGCGGAGGTTCCGGCGTCATTATCAGTCCGGACGGTTACATCGTGACCAACAACCACGTGGTGGAAAATGCCACAGACGTCAAAGTCACCCTGGCCGACAACCGCAGCTTCTCCGCCAAAGTGATCGGCACGGACCCCTCGACCGATATCGCCCTGATTAAAGTCGACGCCACCGATCTGCCGAGCATTCCGTTCGGGAATTCGGACGATCTGAGACTAGGCGAATGGGTACTGGCCATCGGGAGCCCCTACGGTCTGCAAAGCACCATCACCGCCGGGATTATCAGCGCCAAAGCCCGTAATCTGGGTGCCATTCCCAACCAATTCGGGATCGAATCATTCATCCAGACCGATGCCGCCGTCAATCCCGGAAACAGTGGTGGCGCGCTGGTCAACACCAAAGGGGAATTAGTCGGCATCAATACCCTGATCCAGTCTCCGACAGGAAGTTTCGCCGGTTATTCGTTCGCTGTTCCGACCTCGATCGTTCAGAAAGTCGTAATGGATATCAAGGAATTCGGCGTGGTACAACGGGCTTTGCTGGGGGTTCAGATTCAGGAAATCAACGATGTATTCCTCGAACAACGCGGCAAGGAAACGGGCATTGACGAAGTCGGCGGCGTATACGTTGCCAGTGTAGAACCGGATGGTGGTGCTCATGCAGCCGGCATTAAGGAAGGCGACGTGATCACCCACATTCAGGGGATCAAGATCGACAAATCGGCCCAGTTGCTCGAAGAAGTGGCCAAACACCGTCCGAATGACAAAGTGACTCTGACCGTAAAAAGAGACGGGCAAACGAAACAAATTGAAGTCACTTTGCGTAATAAGGCTGGGAACACAAACATTCTTAAGAAAGAGATCGTCTCTGCCTATGATGCCCTGGGCGGCCAATTCGGCGAAATCAATGACAGAGCGAAAAAAGAATTCAAGATCGACGGCGGTGTTCAGGTGCTTTCCATCAATGAAGGAGGCATTCTGGCACAGGCCAGGGTTCGCAGAGGGTACATCATTACCCACATCAACGATCGACCCGTGCGTTCGATCAGCGACCTGAACCGCATCACTACGCCCATCGAATACATCGACGGGGTGTATCCCGATGGAAGGGTGGTGAGCTACTCGATCGTGAAATAACGCCGAGCGACACATTTGTCGCCCGCCACCAGACGGAAGGGCGGAACGGGTATCCCGTTCCGCTCTCCTTACTCGGAAACAAAGGATAAATTGAGAAAAATACGATGAGACAACTAAAAATCACCAAGTCGATCACCAACCGTGAAAGTGCCTCTCTGGACAAATACCTGCAAGAGATCGGTAAGGAAGACTTGATTACGGTAGAGGAAGAAGTGGATTTGGCCCAACGGATCAAAAAGGGCGACAAGGAAGCGTTGGAAAAGCTCACCCGAGCCAATCTTCGTTTCGTGGTTTCCGTGGCCAAACAGTACCAAAACCAAGGGTTGTCACTGCCGGACTTGATCAACGAAGGAAATCTCGGTCTGATCAAGGCCGCCGAAAAATTCGATGAAACCCGAGGATTCAAGTTCATCTCCTACGCCGTATGGTGGATTCGTCAGTCGATTCTGCAAGCGCTGGCCGAACAGAGCCGTATCGTTCGTCTGCCGCTCAACCAGGTCGGTTCGCTCAACAAGATCAACAAGGCGTACGCCCGATTCGAACAGGAACACGAACGGACCCCATCTCCTGAAGAACTGGCTCAGGAACTGGATATTCCGAAAGAAAAAGTTACCGATACGCTGCGTGTATCGGGGCGTCATGTGTCGGTGGATGCTCCGTTCTCGGATGGAGAAGACAACTCGTTGTTGGACGTTCTGGTAAACAACGACTCGCCCATCGCCGACCGCGGCCTAATCAATGAATCGCTGGGTACCGAAGTGGAACGGGCTCTGGCTACCTTGACCGACCGGGAACGCGACATCATCAAATATTTCTTCGGAATCGGAGGTTCGGAAATGACCTTGGAAGAAATCGGTGAAAAATTCGGTCTGACCCGTGAACGGGTCCGCCAGATCAAGGAAAAGGCGATCCGCCGGTTGCGTCACAGCTCACGGAGCAAATTGCTGAAATCTTATCTGGGCTAATCCCGTCCTGCAAACATTTTAAAAGCCGGCTTATAAAAGCCGGCTTTTTTATGTGACGACCTCAACACGCACTCCCCACAGGAAACGTTCACTTTTCTCCCGTAAAAATAAGGCGCCGGCATCGGGATATTTCCCGAATGCCGGCGCCCAACCGATAACCATTCTCTATTTCGAGCAATCCACCGTATGCAAAATACGGCAATCTTTATCCAACATATAGAGTTTCAACTCTTTATCCGAAACTGAAACCACAGAAAACCCTGTTTCGGAACTGCAGAACTGCGTGCCTTCGATCGGAGAGACCTTCCGACTGAGCGACCCCGAGGTATTGACCACATAGTCCACTTCACTGTCGGACGGTTTAATGTGTTGGAAGTTATGGATGTGTCCGCACACATAGAGATCCACTCCGTATTTCCGCAACAGCGGGTCGAGCCGTTGCTGCATATCCAGTCTTTCCTGATCGTCTTTCGAGGTCTGTGCATAAACGGGATGGTGACCGATCACCACCTTCCAGGTTTCGGTCGAAGCCTTCAGGGTCGAGTCAATCCAACGCAATTCTCGGTCTATGCTCTGTTCCGCCACATCGGCATAGGACTCTTCAGCTTCCTGATGGTATTTATCGATCAACGGGGTGGTATCGATGAAAACCAATTTCAGGGATGCCCCGTTATCCAGTTCATACGACTGGGCATAGTACCGGTCCGGCATGTTCCAGCGACGGCTGATCTGATCGTAATCGAGTACCGCCTGGGTATTGCCCCGATACTCGTGGTTTCCCAACACCGGAAACCAATCGATCATCAATTCGGGATGAGCATAGATCAACTCGTAATTGGTCATCCACAACGGATCGTCCACACTGGCCACCCCTTCGAAATGATGTACGTCTCCGGCCGCGGCTACAAATTCGATATCGGTATTTTCGGCCAGTTCTCCCATCCGCTCAGCGATGATTTTCTGATCGTAATAACCGTTACGTCCCAGGTCATTGGCAACGATGAAATTAAAATGGTCATCCAACAACGAATCGAGTTGTTCGTACGACACCTTCTGTGCGGTCTGAGAATCCGTCTGAAGGCAGCCGCTCAAAGCTCCCGCACAAAACAGCGTAGCGAAAGCGATTGTTTTTATTCGGTTCATAATTCTATTTTTTAAATTAAGGTCTATTAGAAATCCCATTTAACCCCCAAGTTAAAGGTTCCCTGATAATATTCCAATTGAGCCATCCGGCTGCGAATGCCCTGATAGTAACGCAACGGCTGATTGGTCAGGTTGTTGGCTTCGGCAAAGATGCGGAATCCTTTGAAAATGCGGTACGAGGCGTTCGCATCCAGGAAGAGCTGACGGTCGTAGTAACGGTCTTCAAACGGATCGCCACCCACTTCGTCGAGATAGCCACCGGTGCAGTTGAGCGAAATACGAGCCGAGAAACGACTGTTTTCCCAAGCCAACGAGGCATTGAACATGTGAGGAGCCGTACCGGGCAATTCCACATCGGTACGTTCTTCCCCGTCTTCGTTATAAACGCCGTGAGTTTTGGAATAAGTATAGGTATAGTTGAGCATCAGGCTGAAATTGCGCAGGAATTTCGACTGGAAGAAATCGAACTTACGCTGCAAAGCCACTTCTACCCCGAACATATCTACGTTATCGCCATTGAGCGGACGCACCATCTCCCACTGTTCACCCTGTGGTACGGGGTTGGGCAGGTCTGGAAAATCAGCCGTAAATTTTTCGGTCGTATAGCTGGCATCCAAATAGTTGTAGATAAAATTATTCAGATTCTTATAGAAGATCCCGGCCGAGAGAATCCCCACCGATTTGAAGTAGTACTCACCGATCAGGTCGAAGTTATAGGAGTAAGTGGCTTTCAGGTTCGGATTTCCGGCCTGAATTTCCCGGTCTTCGGCTTTTACATCGGCAAAGGGAACCAATGTATAGTAATTCGGACGGGCGATGGCCGTTGAGAAGGCACCGCGCACCACCATCCGGTCACTGGCATTCCACATCAACGTCAGGCTGGGCAACACATTGGTGTAATCGTTTTTCATCTGGTTCAACCCCGTATCTTCATAATCGTCGTTGAGCGAATAAGCTCCTTTGTAATCGACGCGGGTATGTTCGACACGAGCTCCGGCGATAAACATCAGGTCCGTCGTAATGTTCTGGTCCCAACGCAAATACCCGGCATAGATCTGTTCATTGGCTTTGTAGTTGCTGACCAGGTATTCCGAGGGGTCGTCTTCGGCTTCAAACAACGCAGGGTTATAAATATCCGCATTCCCCAACCAACTGTTCGAAACAAAAGTACCCGGTACATACTGCGGTCCTTGCGTCAAGGCCTTATTATACGTCACCGTTCCTATTCCGCTCAGATTAGGCATATCCTGCAACGGTGTGTATTCATAAAAATTGTTGTTGCGTTCTTTGCTTTTGATGCGGGCGCGTACCCCGAAATGCAGACGACCTTTCTGACCCGCAATCGCCGTCAACGGCACACGGGCATTGATTTTGGCAGCATATTCGTCTTCATCGGTATAGTCGTGCTGTTCGGTCAGTTTGTCAAACACGAATTCGTCGGGATTCTGAGCCGGAGCCGAGATATAGGGTTTATAAGGATTCGACAAATGCTGAGACATCGCCACCCCTTCCTGCACATATTCGATGTAACGTTCATGCGGACGGTTTTCGCTGGCTTTCGCATAACTGAAATTCCAGTCGAGGTCGAATTTCGGAGAGATCAGGTGAGTCCCCGTCAATGCATAACTTTGTACCCGTTGATCTTCCAGACGACGATTCTTATTACGATTATTGTCAATCCCTCCTTTCGTTTCACGCGAAATCACACCGGTATAGCCTGAAATCGCCCCACTCTCATCATCATAAACTGGTTCAATATCCTGAAAAGTAGTGCGATACCGATTTTCCCGGTCATCCCGCCAGTTATACATAGCGTCCAGAGCAATCGTATTGTTATCGTTGATCTTCCAGTCGGTATTCAAAGCCAGACTACGACGGATTCGCTGTACATCGTATTTACGGACATCCATCTCTTCAAGGTAAACGTTTCCTTCGTCGTCCTGGCCCCATACGCCTTCGATATTATCCGAGCCGTAATCCTTGTTCATATAAGAAGCCGACAGTACGACTCCGACCCGTTCTTTGGCGAAACGATTCGAATAAACGAGCGAACCGGCACCGGTAGCCCCTTCCCGAATGGGATTATAACCGCCATAAGTCGTTAACGAAACTCGCTGACGACCCGATGCCGCACGTGTCACCAGATCAACCGACCCCCCGATCGCATCCCCATCCATATCGGGGGTCAGGGTTTTGTTCACCTGAATGGTCTGGATCATATCCGAAGGAATCAGGTCCATCTGTACCTTTCGGTTGTCGCCTTCCGCCGACGGAATACGGTTCCCGTTCAGTGTCACCGAGTTGAGTTCGGAAGCCAGACCACGCACGATGATATTGCGGGCTTCGCCCTGGTCGTTCTGCATGGTGATCCCCGGCACACGTTTCAGGGCATCTCCGATGTTGGCATCCGGGAAACGTCCCACCTGGTCCGCTGAAATCACATTGGTAATATTGCGATTGGTTTTTTGCTGGTTGAACGCTTTGGCCTGTCCACGGATCATATCGCCCATTACCACAATCGTCCCCAAATTCTTGGCATCTTCTTCCATTTCGAAAACCACTTTCATGTTTTCTCCGGTCGTCACGACCACCGCTTTGGACGTAGGATAATATCCCAAATAAGAAACCCCGATCTGATAGTCTCCGACCGGTACGTTCAGAAATTCGAAATACCCGTTTTTGTCCGATACCGTGTAACGATTCAGTTTGTCGAGGGTCAGCAAAGCCCCCGGAAGCGTACGCCCCGAGCTTTTTTCCACGACCGATCCGGAAATCACTCCTCCGTCTTGGGCCATCAAACCCGAAACACTTAATAAAAGAGAAAGTACAAGTAAAAATTTTCTCATAACCACTTTTTTTGGAAATAATTTTCAACTTCTCAAATTCAGCGGCAAATGTATTTCCCTTGTGTTATCTGACTGAAAAGATTATATAAAGAAACCGTTAAAATCCGATCCTGCCGTTTCTCCTGTACTGATTGGACTTCTACGCCCCATGCATAGAACAGTGTTCAACAAAAACGTCTCGTTGTCAATTGACAACGAGACGTTTACCTTCTACATGAGCGACCTTCCCCGGCCGTCTTTACATCGATTGATTCACAAAAACGCGAAATTCTACACTTTTAAATAAACAAAGCCCCCGACTGTCATTGTCCGCATTTCCCGTTTTCCCAAAACAGTACACCTTTCAAAAGACATCGGCACTTGTAAGATTTACCGGGTCATCTCTTCGATACGGGTCGCCACTCTCTGCATCAGCCATTTCGGCGTGGAAGTGGCCCCACAAATCCCGACCGAACGGCAATTTTCGAACCAAGCGGGATCCAATTCCTGTTCGTCTTCGATATTATAGCTACGAGGATTGGCCTCCAGGCAACTGCGATAGAGCACCTTCCCATTAGAGCTTTTTTTCCCTGATACAAAAACAACCACATCGAATCGGGTGGCAAAAGTTTTCAAATGAGGATTGCGATTGGAGACCTGCCGACAAATGGTATCATGTACCGTTACCTGAGCCGGATCGGCAGCCCGTGCCAGAATCGCCTGTTTAACCTTTTCGAACAAAGCGAGACTCTGCGTCGTTTGCGACAGAAGATAAATCGGCCGGGAGAAATCAACCGCATCGAGATCGTCGAGACTCTCGACCACCAGCGCATCGGAATCGACCTGTCCGGTCAATCCCACCACTTCGGCATGCCCCCGTTTACCCAAGATCACCACCTGACCGCCACAGGCTTTCATCTGCTGATGCGCTCTGACTACCAGACGCTGCAGTTTGGCCACCACCGGACAAGTCGCATCGATGACCCGAATTCCATGTTCCTCCGCCATCCGATAGGTCGAAGGAGGTTCGCCATGGGCCCGAATCAATACCGTACAGCCTTTCAGCTCCGGGAAACGAACCTGCGAAATCGTCTCTAATCCCAGTTGTTCCAGCCGCTGCACCTCCACCCGATTATGTACGATATCTCCCAACGAGTAGACCTTTTCTCCAGCCTGAAGCGACTCCTCGGCCTTAGTGATGGCTTTCACCACTCCGAAACAAAATCCTGACTGATCATCAATCTCGATATACATAACGTTTGGATTTTTATTGATGCGATACCGTTGAACGGTACGCTGCACAGTCATTTTCATTCCATCCGGTCCACCCGGTCCCGGCAGTCTTCTCCGAACTCTTTCCCGTCTCCGTTGCCGCTTCGGGGTCGTCTACTATCGGCCGGAAGAAAACGATCGGTGTTTAACGGCAAAGTTCATCGATAATACCCATCACCCAATCCATCTGCTGAGCCACGCTCATGTGGCTGTTATCCAACACACGGGCATCCGGAGCCTGACGCAACGGACTGATCGCCCGGTGTTCATCGGTATAGTCCCGCTCCCGCAGATTGGCGGCGATCTCTTCGAGAGAAGAAGGTTGTCCTTTGGCCTGCAATTCGGCATAACGCCGTTGTGCCCGGACAGCCGGATCAGCCGTCATAAAAATTTTCAGTTCTGCCTTCGGGAAGACCACCGTTCCGATATCCCGACCATCCATCACCACGCCTTTCTGCTCGCCCATATGCTGTTGCATATCGACCAGTTTTTCACGGACGGCTCCGATCTGACTGACCCGACTGACATACTCGCTCACCTCGAGGCTACGGATCTGGTGTTCCACATTTTCGCCATTGAGCATCACATCACTGGCCCCGCGTTCCGGATTGAACGCAAAGGAGATATTCACTTCCGGCAGCAACGCCACCAGGGCCGCTTCATCCAGTTGTCCGTCATGCAGGGCTCCGTGGCGCAATCCATAGAGCGTCACGGCCCGATACATGGCACCGGTATCGATAAAAATATACCCGAGGCGGGCAGCGATCTCGCGGGCAAAGGTACTTTTGCCGCAGGCTGAATAGCCATCGATGGCAATAATGATTTTCTTAGGCTGGCAAGACATGAATAACAGGGTATTGAATAAAGATGGAAAGAATGGCCGTTGCGCCCAGCAGTACGATCAAAGCACCGGAGATTCGGTTGATCCACAGCAAATGGCGAGGCCGTATTTTATGACGAAACAGGCTGATCAGGGAAGAGAGCAAAAACCACCAGAATGAGGCCCCGCAAAAAACGCCCAGAATCATCAACGTTCCTTGTCCCAACGGAAGACCGGTCGAACTGACTCCGACGGCTGCAAACAAGGCCACAAAAATGAGAATAAAGGCCGGATTCGCCAACGTCACAAAAAACAGTGAGAGGAAATCGCTCCACAGGCTTCCTTTCCCTGCCCGGTTCCGACGAATCTGCACCACGGGGTTTTTCAGGAAAATCACCATGCCGACTATAATGACTGTAATACCACCGACTACCTTGACAATCACCATGTTGTTTTCCACAAAACTCATCACGACGGACAGCGAGAAAAAAGCCGCTGTCGCAAAGATCGAGTCCGCCAAAGCCACTCCCAACCCCGAAACAAAGCCTGAACGTCGACTATTACACAGGGTGCGCTGAATACACATCACCCCGACAGGGCCCAGGGGGATCGAGGCCACGAATCCAATCAGAATACCTTTGATGAGATAGAAAAAACCCATGGGAACGAACGACCGGTTTAAATAAGTTGTATGGGGCAAAAGTAACAATTATAATTTATCTTTGCGGGAACGAACGCTTCAAATTATGGCAAGACGCATTCTATATGCCCTGTTAAGTACGCTGTTATTATCGATTCCCTGGTGGGGAGGTCCCGGTCTTACTTTATTGGTCGCTTTCGTTCCGTTGCTGCTGCTCCAGCAGGAACTTGACGGTCAATTCGGTCCCCAAGGCAAGCCCCGGAGACTGTGGCCCTATCTGGTGCTGACATTTTCGCTCTGGTGGCTGGCCACAACTTTTTGGGTGGGCTATGCTGCCTGGATCGGCATCGTAGCCGCGGTAATCATCGGCACCGTACTCACCACCGCGGTATGGTCGATCTACCACGCGGTATGGAAACGGGCCAAACGCCCCCTGGCCTACACCCTGTTGGTCAGCGGCTGG
>Ga0192261_1054_pt1 | contig 25860 bp, 21 predicted proteins | sample Koala_Koa23_G3_FD_131283 | JGI IMG/M metagenome (GOLD analysis project Ga0192261, IMG submission 131283) | Enriched cells from koala feces incubated with labeled cellulose particles, San Francisco Zoo, California, United States - Koala_Koa2-3_G3 ... | reverse complement strand
CAGAGTCCAGGACAACGGAGCCCTCGACATCGTCCTCGGCGCTAGAGTCGAAGCGGCCTACAAAAGACTGCAAAAGGAGAGTGTTAAATAAATGAGACGCACAATGCTCTACCTTCCGGGCAACAACCCCAACATGCTAACGAGAGGCTACCTATTCGGCTCCGACGGAATAGTCCTCGACCTTGAAGACGCCGTGGCGATGGTAGAAAAAGACACGGCGCGCATACTCGTCTCCAAATACCTCAAACAGGGAGAATTCGGAGACTGCTACGTCTCCGTCCGCATCAACGGCATAGACACCGAATACTGGAAAGACGACCTCGCGGCCATAGTCCCCAACAAACGCCTCGACGGAATCCGCGTCCCCAAAGTCGAAGACGAAAACACCGTAAAAATAATAGACGAAGAACTCTCCAGACTGGAAGAACAAAACGGCCTTCCGGTGGGCAAACTCAGCCTCCACTGCCTCCTTGAGACCGCGCACGGCATCTGGAACGCCTACGAAATAGCCAAAGCCTCCCCGCGCATAGAGGCCATCATCCCCGGAGGAGAAGACCTCCGCGCCGACCTCAAAACCAACCGTTCAGACGACAGCACAGAACTTGAATGGGCGAGAAGAATGCTCGTCTTCGCGGCGCGCGCCGCGGGAGTAGAACCCCTCGACACAGTATTCGCGCGCATAACCGACGACGAAGGACTGCGCAAAGAGACCGAATTCATCAAACAGCTCGGCTTCTCCGGCAAATCCATAATCCACCCCAACCAAATAAAAATAATCCACGACATATTCAACCCCACCGAACAAGAAATAGCCAAAGCGCAGAAAATAATCGCCGCGGCCAAAGAGGCGGCTGCCCGTGGGCAGGGAGCGGTAACAGTAGACGGCAAAATGGTAGACATCCCCGTAGTCAAAAGGGCGGAATACACACTCGTCCGCGCCGGCCTGGCATAAACTGGTCAACAAGAGGTGAAATGACATGACGATAAACGCAGTAAAACGAGAAATCCCCGACTACATAGAGGGCTACGGCCAAGTAAAACACTACCAGGGAGCCTTTGCGAAAAAACCCGAAGGCAGCATATCGGGAGCCAAACTCCGCTGCTACAACAGCGACATCACCGACAAAACAGTAGCCTCAGTCAAAGAGGCCATCAAAGCGGCGGGCCTCAAAGACGGCATGACAATCTCCTTCCACCACCACCTCAGAAACGGAGACTACGTAGTCAACATGGTCCTGGACGCCTGCGCCGAACTTGGCATCAAAGGACTCACCCTCTTCCCGACCGCCCTCTTCGGAGTCCACAAAAAAGTCATAGACCACATCAAAAGCGGAGTAGTGACAAAAATCATGGGCTCCGTCAACGGCCCCATAGGCCAGCTCGTCTCCGAAGGCGGCATGCAAGTGCCCGTAGTCCTCAGAAGCCACGGAGGGCGTCCCCGCGCCGTAATGGCGGGAGACGTCCACATAGACGTCGCCTTCATCGGAGCGCCCACGGCGGACAAATACGGCAACATCTGCGGCACCCTGGGCAAATCCGCCTGCGGCTCCCTGGGCTACGCCTACACCGACGCCGACTACGCCGACAAAGTCGTAGCAATAACAGACAACCTCGTACAATACCCTGCGGCGCCCGTCTCCATCCCCCAGACCAAAGCCGACCTCGTAGTAGAAGTCCCCTCCATAGGCGACCCCGCGGGAATAGTCTCCGGAACCACCAAAGTCACCAGAGACCCGCTGAGACTCCTCATCTCCAGCTACGCCTCGCGCCTCATAGAAGCCAGCCCCTACTTCAAAGACGGAATATCATTCCAGACCGGAGCCGGAGGCATCCCGCTCGCAGTCACCGCCTTCATGAAAGAGGCCATGCTCAAAAAAGGAATCAAAGGCAGCTTCGGACTCGGAGGAATAACCGGCTACTTCGTCGAACTCCTCAAAGATGGGCTCGTGGACAAACTAATGGACGTCCAGTCATTTGACCTTGAAGCCGTCAAATCCATCGGAGAAAACCCCAACCACATAGAAATCTCCGCCGACTGGTACGCCAACCCATGGAACTGCGGAGCGGCGGTAAACATGCTGGATGTCGTAATCCTCGGGGCGACAGAAGTAGACACCGACTTCAACGCCAACGTCAACACCGAAGCCGACGGAGCGCTTCTCCATGGGACCGGAGGCCATCAGGACACCGCGGCGGGAGCCAAACTGACAATAATAGCGCAGCCGCTCCTGAGAGGCAGAATCCCCTGCGTGACAGACAAAGTCTACAACGTCACCACGCCTGGAGAAGTAGTCGACGCCATAGTGACCGAATACGGAGTCACCCTCAACCCGAGAAGAAAAGACCTGTTAGATGCCGTATCTGGACTCAAGGGACTTCCTATAATCAGCATGGAAGAGCTGGCGGCGAGGGCGAAGAAAATGTCCGGACCGACCGACCCCGTGGCGACCACAGACCGGATAATAGGAGTAGTCGAGTGGAGAGACGGCACCGTTATCGACGTCGTCAGACAGCTTAAAAAGTAAACAGCGTACAAGCAGCAGTTAAGTTAAATAGAAAAAGACAGAGGCGTCGCCGTGGGGCGGGGCCTTTGTCTTTTATACGGGGGATGTTAAAATAGGGAGAAGGGGCCGCTATATAAAAGATTCCGTTACATGGTACAAAATACGGTACGCACAGAATTACCTTAAAAAGGTAGGTGTCGCCACCAGCGCGAAGCTGAAGCGCGCATGATTTTTATAGGAGCTTCGCGCTTCGCTGTGCGCCTGTAATAGACGAAGATTTTTTATAAACTTAGAACCATGCAAATGCGTAGATCGTACACTTCGCGCAATATAGAGAAAAATATGTTGGTATTACTGTATAAAACAGCTATTACGTCGTGCCCTCCGCGGGCACGCTAGTTGAAACTGGGGTGCTCAGTGCAGGAGATTTTAGGGCTGGGTCGTGCCCTCCGCGGGCACGCTAGTTGAAACTCTCCCCGCAGACCGCACAAAACACATAGCCATGTCGTGCCCTCCGCGGGCACGCTAGTTGAAACCGTATGACGATATTAATGCGGACGAACTTTTACGTCGTGCCCTCCGCGGGCACGCTAGTTGAAACACCAACTAGGCTTTTCACCAACTATATAAGATGTCGTGCCCTCCGCGGGCACGCTAGTTGAAACTTTTTCCTCTCAATTTTGAGAGGGATCTTTTTCGTCGTGCCCTCCGCGGGCACGCTAGTTGAAACTGCATCTAGCCCTTGATTGTACCTGGTGACCCCCGTCGTGCCCTCCGCGGGCACGCTAGTTGAAACCTGTAAATCCTTCAGCCGTAGGAGAGCCCGACGTGTCGTGCCCTCCGCGGGCACGCTAGTTGAAACAGCTCCAAGCTGCGTTCGTGGGATGCCATCGCCCGGTCGTGCCCTCCGCGGGCACGCTAGTTGAAACTGCTTTACGACGGTATTTCAACATGGAAAGTGGTCGTGCCCTCCGCGGGCACGCTAGTTGAAACTTATCAGGGCATCAGAGACATTCGACGTCTCCTTGCCGTGCCCTCCGCGGGCACGCTAGTTGAAACTCTCTTGAAGGCATCACGGGGTGGATTCCTGTCGTCGTGTCCTTAGCGGGCACGGTAGTTGAAACGTGACGTCTCTTAAAGAAATTGAAACTGTTCATGTCGTGCCCCTTACGTGCACGCTAGTTGAAACACCATATCGTGGAAGGCGTGCGGCTTCTCTGCCATTGCGCCATCCGTAGGGCATCCGTTGTCATTAATCTGCTTCAAACGGCACCAGCGGCGCGCCGACGGGGGTGTAGAGGACATATTTGGGAGAGCCGTCCTCGTTTTGAGAGGCGCAGACCAGGGGTTTCTTTGAATTTCGCAGGAGGGCGGCGGTCTCTTTCAGCCGCTGCCGCTCATCCGGCTCTTTGTGCTCTCCCCAGCCGCAGTATACCTTGGTGACGCGGGGATTTTTCAGCGCCGCCGCGATGAAGTCCAGGTTGTCCTTCAAGGTCATCAGTTGGTGGTAATATTCGCCGCCGGTATCGATGCCGCCTGTGGTGAATATTTGCAGGTAGGACATATTGCCGCCCGCCGCTCCCGGCTCCGAGAGCAGCCGTTCATTCCCCGTACTGCGCAGCGCCCAGATATCGGTGATTATCATGCCGCCGAAGCCGTGTCTTTTTGCGATATCGAGGCACCTTCTTGTGGAGTTGTCGTCGTATGCGGCGTTGGCTGAGCTGGGGTTCATGAGGACGAAGAGAAGGAGCGGTGAATTCTCCCGACCCCATTGCCTTTCAAGGTACGGACGCCAGAGAAACGCCTCATAACCATTATTTTCTTTGCTTATATGCGGTGGTTTCCTGTCCGCTCCGAAGATACAGACGGAGGAGACGCCAGCCGACACCGGATGAAGCACCGGCGACAGTCTTCTTTTATCGTTAAAGTCAAACATGTTTCGTCCACCTCTCTTTTTGACCATAATATATTTCGGAAGGAGCGGCAATAACGGCAAAATAAGCAGCTTTGCCGCTTTTTTCCCCTATTTTGCGCATGGAGAGAGACGCCGCCGTCTGTTCCATTCCGCTTTGGCGCCGACGCCGGCGTTATATTATAATTGCCGTGAGGCCGGAATATCATTCTGAATTGAGGGGGCGGTTCGATGTTTGAGCTTACCATACTTACCGACAATAACACGCTCATAGACAGGTATTATCTGGGGGAGCCGGGGCTCTCCTTTTGGATCGAGTGCGGCGATAAAAAATTCCTCTTTGATACCGGGTATTCGGATGTCTTTATCCGCAACGCGGCGTGGATGGGGATCGACCTGACGCTGATGGACGGGCTTGTTTACTCCCACGGACACAACGACCACACCTGGGGGACGCATTCGCTTGTCTCACTCTTTGACCGCCGGGAACTTTCACGCCGTCCGCGGCTGACGGCACACCCGCTGGTCTTTGAGAATAAGAGGCACGGAGGGCTCACCATCGGGACGATGATGGGGGCGGAGGCGCTGGGACGTTACTTTGATCTTGTGCTTTCGGCTGAACCGCGCGAGCTCGCTCCGGGGTTATGGTGGCTGGGAGAGATACCGGCGGCGGTGACGCCTCGGCGGGCAGTTGGCAAGATAATAGATTCCGGCGGCGAGCGAGACGACTGTTGCCTTGACGATTCCGCCCTCGCCTACGCTGGCCCGGAGGGATTGGTTATTGTCACCGGCTGTTCGCACTCCGGTATCTGCAACATTATCGAACGGGCGGTCAAGGTTACTGGAGAGGGGCGCATCGCCGATATCGTGGGAGGCTTTCATCTTTTGTCCAGCCCGCCCGAGGAGCTGGCGGCGGTCGCCGCCTATATGAAATCTGCGGGGGTAACGCGGCTCCATCCCTGCCACTGTACTGATTTTGCCGCGAAGGCGGCGCTCTCGCGGGAATTTTCCGTCGCGGAGTGCGGCGTCGGGCTCCGGCTCAGCTACAGATAACCGTTTCCGGCTCCGCCATAAGGACGATGTTTATACGGGCGTTTTCCGCCGCGGATGGCGGAGCCGTTCTTCGGTTCAATTACAGATGACGCGAAGGGGGTAAAAAGCGATACTGAGACTGGCGGCGGAGCCGGTCTAAAATAGGAATATGATAATTAAAGGCCGTGTGTCCCGGCCGTCGTATGGGATTTTTGACATATATCTTTAAGAATAAAAGAGGAACATACGAATGTTAGGACATCAATCATCAGCGGCGCTCGGCAAGGAGGAACAGCGCAGGCGAATGCTCAGCGAACCCGTAGGGAGGCTCCTTCTCTCACTTGGCGGGCCGACGACGGTCACCATGGCCGTCACCACTCTTTACCTTATCTCGAACGTATACTTCGTCTCAAAGCTGGGAACCAGCGCAAACGCCGCCACCAGCGTCGTTTTTGTCATCTTCGCCTTTTTTAACGCCGTCGGCTACACCTTTGGCCGCGGCGCGGAGAGTAAGATAGAGATAAGCCTCAGCTCTGGCGACGATACCGAGGCGAGCCGCTTTGCCTCCACCTCCTTCTTCACCGTCATCTTTATCGGGATAGTGACGGCGGTTCTTGGCATAAAGTATGTCGTGGGGCTCATGCGGCTTCTCGGCGCGACGGAGACCATCCTTCCCTATGCCGTGGACTATTCGCGTCACGTGCTCTTCAGCGCCCCCTTTGCCTGTTCGGCCTTTGTCATGAACAACATTCTGCGCGCCGAGGGGAAGGCGGCCTATTCGATGCGGGGGCTGCTTGGCGGTTCGCTGCTCAATATAGTGCTGACCCCGGTGCTGATATTTTCTCTGAAGATGGGTATCGCGGGAGCCGGTATCGCGATGCTTGTAAGCCAGTTTGTGAGCTTCGTGATCCTCTATGAATACTTTCTGCGCGGCAAGAGTATTACGAAACTTAGGCTTACCAGCGTATCGCGCGACCCGCGCGAATATTACGATATATTCAGGATCGGCAGCCCTTCCCTCACGCGGCAGGGATTTTCCAGCCTCTCCACGGCGGCGCTCAATTACGCCGCCGGGCCCTACGGCGACGCGGCGATCGCGGCGATGTCCGTCGTTTCGCGCGTCGTCATGTTCCTATTCGCCATTGTTACGGGCATAACGCAGGGCTTTTTGCCCGTGGCGGCCTATAATTACGGCGCGAAGCAGTACGCGCGCATCCGCGAGGGCTTCTGGTTCACGATAAAAATTGGCTCGCTCTGCATGATCGTCATTTCTGTCCTTACATATATCTTCGCGCGGGAGATCGTCACCGTATTCAGCTACGGCGACGCGGCGATCATTGGCGTCGGCACCTTTACCCTCCGCTGTCAGGCGGCGGTATTCATCCTCCAGCCGATATTCATCATCACGGAGATGATGATGCAGGAGCTCGGTTTCGCGGCGCGCGCCTCGGTACTGGCCTCGCTGCGGCAGGGGATATTTTTTATGCCGATGCTGGTGATATTGCCTGCCTTCATGGGGGTGGACGGCGTCGCGGTCAGCCAGGCGGCCGCCAACGTCCTGACCTTCTTTGCGACGCTGCCCTTTGTCCGCGGTTTCCTTAAGATGCTCGATACCAAAGAAAAATCGATGCTCGATCCGGCGGCGGTCAAAGACTAGCGTAAGGAGCTTCTTACGTATGTGAAAGGCGGCAGAGCATGGGGCTCGGCCGCCTAATTTTTCCGGATATAAAGGTATTTATATGACGGAGCCCCGCGCTGAGGCGGGGCCTTTGTGGGGTCAATATATATTTTATTCCTCTTCCGGGTCGTAGAGGCAGTAGAGCGCCTGGGTGCCGCTGTTTTCATAGCCGCCCTCGGCAAGCTCTTCGTAAAGCTCCCTGGTGACGGTGAGGGCCGGGAGGTCAAGCTCCATTTCGTTCGCCGCCTCTTCGGCGAGCTTCATGTCCTTTATGTAGTGCTTGACGAAGAAGCCGGGGGCGAAGTCTCCTTTGAGGATGCGCGGTCCGTAATTCTTGAGGCTCCAGGTGGCCGCGGAGCCGCCTCCGACGGCTTCGATAAATTCGTTAAGGTCGAGGCCGCAGGATTTGGCAAAGGCGAGCGCCTCGCACATGCCGGTCATGGTTCCCGCGATGACGATCTGGTTGCCGAGCTTCGCGTTCTGCCCGTCGCCCGCGCCGCCCATGTGTTTGATGGTGCGCCCCATTATCTCAAAATAGGGAAGTACCGTTTCAAAGTCATCTTTATCGCCGCCGGCGAAGATGGTGAGGGTCGCTTCGCGTGCCCCCCTGTCGCCGCCGGTGACGGGGGCGTCGAGGATGCCGATGCCGCGCTTCTTGCCCGCCGCGTAAATCTTTCTCGCGAGCTTCGGGCTGGAAGTGGTCATGTCTACGAGCACCGTCCCGCTCTTGGCGTTTTCCACGAGTCCCTTTTTGCCGAGGTAAACCTCTTCAACATCCTTGGGAAAGCCGACGATGGTGAATACGACGTCGCATTTCGCGGCGATGTCGGCGGGGGTATCTTCCCAGACTGCGCCTCTTTCGACCAGAGGCAAGGCCCTCTCTTTGGTGCGGTTATAGACATGCACCTCATGGCCTGCCTCCAGCAGATGTCCGGCCATACTGGCTCCCATTACGCCCGTACCGATGAAACCGAGGATTTTTTTATCCGACATGTTACCACTCCCGTAAGTAAATTATTTTAATCTTTGACCATGTGCACGTTGACGTGCGGATAACTCATCTCGACGCCGTGCCTGGCGTATGACTCCGAGACCGCCTCTATTATATCGTAGTACAGGTCCCAATAATCATCGGTGCCGCACCAAACGCGGACGGTGTATTCGATGACTGATTCCTTGTAGGCGCTGGCGCGTACAAAGGGAGCGGGATCAGTATAGACTTTGGGGAATTTTTCCACGGCCTCTCTTATCGCGAGTTTGACCGTTTCTAAGGGGCAGTTGTAACCGGCGGAAAAGACGAGGTCGATGCGGCGTTTCCCTTCGTTGGTATAGTTCACGATCTTTGAGGAGGATACTTCGCTGTTGGGGATGTAAATTATTTTGTTGTCTGGGGTGGAGATCTTGGTATGTATGAAGCCGATCTCGCGCACGGTGCCGCCGACGCCGCCCAATTCGACGTAGTCGCCTGCTTTGAAGGGCTTGACGGAGAGCAGCATGACGCCGCTGGAGAGGTTTGAAAGTACGCCCTGCAGCGAGAGGGAGATGGCCAAACCGGCGACGCTCAGGATGGCGACGAAGGAGGTTATCTGTATCCCAAGGGCTCCCGCGACGGTCATGAAGACGATGAAGTAAAGTGTTAACCTTATCAGCGTGAGGATGAACTTGTGCAGAGTCTTTTCGATGCTGGATCTTTCCAGCGCCTTTGTCAGCGCTCTCATGACGATCTTGACGACGGCTATTCCGCCCAGGAGATAGAGCAGCGCCGGCAGCAGCGAAGCGAGCGTCACCTTTTCCAATATTGCCGGCAGCCCTTCGAGGTTTATGTTCATTTTCTGATCGTTCCTTTCTTGTCTTAGAAGACTTGCAAACGGATATTATTCTACCCAGCCCGATTAGCTTTGACAACGCGAAATTGTCGGTTCGGAGGGCGAACACATACAAATTATACCCGGGGGTATCTATTTTGGGGCAGTAAAAAGCCGTAAATACTCCTGTATGTTCATACATGCATCTATTATGCGGTTAATTCTCTGTTTTTCTTTATGTTTAAGGGGATATTCACCTGAGCATGCTCATATTTATTACTTTGATAACAATATCTCTGCTTTTCTAAAAAACTTACAAATTTATAATGAAATTGGCCTTATTTTGCTTGACATCGTTCTATTATTAACTATAATGAAATTATCAAGTCAGACATATGATGTAAATACATATGATGTATTAACTGAAATCAGCCATAAGAAACATCGATATTACACTATGAAAAAATAATATGGTGAATCGATCATTCCGGTATCCGGCCGTCTTTTGAGTTTGAAGGAGCACAGCCCCCTTTGGATTGTCGTATCGACAGGCGCGTCTTCGGCTACCGGCGGAGACGGCAGGCGCGAAAGAAAGCTCTTTGCCTCCCCGCTATTAACGCAGCGGGACGCCCCCGTGTCCGCGGTAAGGTTTCTTACGTTTAGCCCGACTTGTGGTTTATGTACCCCTCCCGTCAGTTATCCTAAAAAACTGCGAGTTATCGCTATATTTAAGAGACGAATCGATTTAAGGACGTTTTTAATGTTATTAGCGCCTTTTATGTGCAAATTTTTGGCTTATGCCGTATTATGAAGATGCAATTTATTCCAATAATGAAAGGACGATCGTCTGTGAAGGATATATTTTCCAAACAGGACTCTACAAAAAAGCCCGCGATTATCGTCCGCAGGATTCTTGACCTGATTGAAGACGGCGAACTGATGCCCGGGGAGAAGCTGCCCAACGAATTGGAGATCGTCAGACAATCGGACATTAGCCGCGCCTCTGTGCGCGAGGCGCTGTCAGCCCTTGAGATCATGGGTATGATCAAGCGCGTTCCTGGCGAGGGCACGTATATAAGCGAGCGTGCCTCAGCGGGTAAGTATCCGCCAAAGAACATCCTCGAAAAATTCCTCGAAGACACGGAAAAAGTTGGCGGCTCATTTGAAGCCCTTGAGGCTAGAATGGCTATCGAGCCCTCCGTTACCGCCATGGCGGCTCGGAGAGCCGAGCCGGAACAGATCGAGAGAATGGAGACGCTGCTGGAATCGTCCGGCGTCGCCCTGGAGGAGCATGACGTGAAGCTCTTTCTTGATATCGACCGGGAATTTCATATCGCGGTGGCGGAGGCGACGAACAACGAAACACTGATATCCATAAGCAATGACCTCCTGAAAAGAGCGGACGTCCACATGTGGCGGCGCTATAAGGAGGACCTCCGGCTTCTTGAGAAGACGGTGGAGGCTCATAGGTTCATTTTAAACGCGATCAAAGAAAGGAACCCCACAAAGGCGTCGTTTTACTCCGAAAAGCATCTGGCGCGCTGCGTATAACGAGCGCCGCACTCAACACAAGAGGAGGGTGGATGCCCAAATAGTAACTGCATGAATGGATGAACGTCATGCCTAAAAGGCATGAGGCAGATGTTTTATTGCCTCAAAACGCTAAAGCGAAGCTATTTTTAGAGCCTCGTACTGTTGGTGTAGTGAGCAGAAGCAATTAATTGCTCTCTAATATGCGTATTTTTAAGGAGGTACTGTAATGAAGAAGAGATTTTTTGCGTTAATGATCATCATGTTGGCCGTAATGATGCTGGGCGTCCTGAGCTCGGCCGAGGCGGCGATGTCCGACAGGTGGAGCGGTGATACGATCAAGATCGGTTATCTGGCTAATCTTACCGGTTCGGGAGCGTACACGGATATTCCGCCAAAGCTGGCGATAGAGGACTACATCAAAGAGGTCAACGCAAAGGGCGGCTGGCTTGGCAAAAAGCTTGAACTTATTTCCTATGACGCCGGACGCGACGCGCTGACGGAATCGGTGACGGCCGTCAACAAGATGATCCAGCAGGACAAGGTCATCGCCATCGTCGGCCCAACCGGCAGCCGTTACGCGATACCTATCGTTCAGCTCTGCAACGAATCTAAGACTCCCTGCATCACGATAGGGGCGACGAACGCCAAGGTCACGGTGAATGAGGATACCGGCGCCGTACATCCGTACATGTTCAGAGTTTCTTTTGCCGACTCCTACCAGGGCAGCGCGATGGCTAACTTTGCCTTTAAGGAACTTGGAATCAAAGAGGTGGCGACGATCGCCGGTGTAGACGACCTTTACGCGCAGGGCATACTGAAGTATTTCACCGATGAATTTAAGCGGCTTGGCGGCAAGATCATCAACACGCAGTCCTATCAGACGAGCGACGTGGAATTCCGCGCCCAGCTTTCGGCGATCGACAACAGCGGCGCCAAGGTGCTTTATTCCCCGGCGTGCGAATATAAATATGCCACGTTGATCTCCAAGCAGGCGGAGCAGCTGGGACTTGAGTTCACCTACCTCTTCCCGGACGGCGTCTACGCGCCGGAGCTGATGGAGACCGCCGGTCCCCAGGTTGAGGGCGCCTATCTTTCCACCCCGATGACCGACGACGCCCCCGAATACGCGGACTATAAAAAGGCCTTTGACGCGAGACATAAAAAGACCGGGTATAAGGCCAATATCTACGCCTATTACGGCATGGACGGCATCATGCTCCTCGAGTGGGCTGTGAAAAAGACCAAGAGCTTCGACGGAGAGGTGCTCAAAAAAGCCCTTGAGAGCGCAAAGAATGTGCCTCTGTTTACGGAGTCGTTCACCATTGATCCGAAGACCCATAATCCTCTGAACAAGAGCGTCACGATTCTTCAGATAAAAGACAGCAAATATCATCACCTTAAGACGTTTAAGCCCACCAAATAAATGTCGCCGTCTCAAAATTTGAAGCTGTCGGAATAAGGGCAGCCCGAGCTGTCCCGGAGTCTGCAGAAATTCTGTGGTAAGCGGGGCGGATGAAGATCCGCCCCGCTTCATCCTACAAACGGAGTTGAATAAAACAATGTCGACGCTTTTTATACAACAGCTTGTAACGGGATTTTCCATCGGCGCTATCTACGCGCTCCTTGCGGTCGGCTATGCGCTGATATACAGTATTTTTAAGTTTACCAACTTTGCCTTCGGCGCGATTATGATGTGTTCCGCGTACGGCGCGTATTTTGTCGTCAAGAATCTGGGGATGACCTCTCTCGCCGCCGGCCTCTGCGGCGCTATCATAATAGGTATTATTATTTCTATAATCACCGAACTGGTAGCCTATCGCTCGCTGCGCAGGCTGAAGGCCTCGCGCCTTTTTCTGATGATCTCCGCGATGGGCGTCAATATATTGCTCCAAAACCTGATGACGATATGGATGAGCGCAAATTTGAGGAGTCTGAACATTGCGCTGCCGTTCAGAGTCCTGGCGGTTGGAAAAATCAAGATCGGCTCGATCGACATCCTGTCGCTGCTGGTCTCTCTTGTCGCGCTTGCCGTATTGTGGATCTTTATCGAGAAGACGAAATACGGGATCGCGATCAGGGCGAGCGCGCACGATACCGATACGGCCGGACTTATGGGCATCAACGTAAATAAGGTCTCGCTGATTGTGTTCGCAATTTCGGGGATCACCGCCGCGATTGCCGGTACCTTTACAGGGATGAAATACGCGGTCTATCCCACGCTGGGCGCCATTTCGAGCAAGGCGTTCATTTCGAGCGTCATCGGCGGGCTGGGCAGCCTGCCGGGAGCGGTGCTGGGCGGCTTCATCCTCGGCGTGCTGGAGACGATAATCTCCGGATATATCTCTTCAGCGTATCGTGATCTCTTCTCGTTTGGAATCTTGATTGTCGTGCTGGTATTCCTCCCGAATGGAATTCTCGGGGCCGACACCAGCGACAAACTGTAAGGAAGGTGAATAGAGCATGTATATTTCTTCTCTCATGATCTTCGCCTGCGTAAATATAATCGCCGTCGCCGGATTAGTTCTGCTTACCGGATATACCGGCATCTTTTCCATCGGGCACGCCGGGTTTTTGGCGGTCGGGGGATATGCGGCCGTCATTCTGTTCAAGCACTTCGGCGTTCCCTTCCTTCCCGCCCTTCTATGCGGTGGAATCTGCGCGGTGATCGTAAGCGTGATCATCGGCTACCCGGCCCTGCGAAATAAGATGGCTGGCGACGCCTTTGCCATCGTCATGCTGGGCTTCGTCGCGGTAGTCCGTATCACTATTTCCAATATATACCCGTTTTTTGAGGGAGCTCACGGTATTTCCAATATACCGCGGCTGACCACGATATGGACCGTGCTTCCCATCACCGTGCTAATGATCTGGCTCATGAGAAATTTTTTGAAATCTCACTATGGAAAAAACTGTATCGCCATCAATCAGCAGGAGCTGGCCGCCGAAATGGTAGGGGTCGACACCGTCAAGACGAAGCTGGTCGCCCTGATGATAAGCGCCTTTTACGGAGGTATCTCCGGCGGTCTCTTTTCATTCTTCGCGACCTATATCGCACCCACCACCTTTGCGGAGGCTAAATCGGACGATTTGCTGGCCGCGGTGGTCCTGGGCGGCATGTGCAGTCTCTCCGGCCCGATGCTGGCGACGGTCTTTCTCGTCATCCTGCCGGAGGTCCTGCGTTTTCTGGTGCTATGGCGTCTCGTCTTCTACGGCGCGGCCTTTGTCATCATCATGCAGTTCAAGCCCGAAGGTCTTATGGGATATCGGGAGATCTCCTTTAAATGGCTGGAGGATCTGTTTAAAAGGACAGGGGTGAAGACGAATGACTAGTCAGACGCCGATGCTAGACGTCAGCCATATGAGTATCGCCTTTGGCGGACTGCGCGCGATAGAGGATGTCAGCGTCCATGTAAACGAAAATGAGTTTGTGGGGCTGATAGGGCCGAACGGCGCGGGGAAGACGACCTTCTTTAACTCCATTACCGGCTATATAAAGCCTTCGGAGGGCAAGATCCTCTTTAATGGGGAAAACCTGGTGCGCAAGCCGCCCTCAAAAATCGCGAACTACGGCATCAGCAGGACCTTCCAGAATATCCGCCTCTTTCCCAAGATGACCGTACTTGATAATGTTTCCATTCCGATGCACAGCACTCCGAAATATTCGGTGTGGGCGGCGATGCTGGGCCTTCCCTCGGTAAAACGAGTTCAGATCGATACCGAAAAGCGCGCGCTGGAATTTCTTTCGATAATGGGGCTCGTGGAACATAAAGACCGTCAGGCGGGTACGCTGCCATACGGCTTACAGCGCCGCCTTGAGATCGCGCGCGCGCTGGCGGCCTCCCCGAAGCTGCTTTTGCTTGACGAGCCGGCGGCGGGAATGAATAACGACGAGTGCAACGAACTGATAGAACTTTTGCGCGGTATTTACAAGACCTTCAACCTGACCGTCGTGATGATCGAACATCACATAGATATCGTGATGAAGCTCTGTTCGCGGATCTACGTACTGAACCTGGGACAGGTCCTGGCGGAGGGAACGCCGAAACAGATCCAGACAGACCCCCGGGTCATTAAGGCCTATTTGGGAGAACGGAGGCGTAAAGCGTGAGCAAGTTTTTAGAGGTTGATTCGCTAAACGTATACTACGGCGGCATCCATGCCCTGCAGGACGTCTCTCTATATATCGAAGAGGGGGAGATCGTCTCTGTGGTCGGCGCCAACGGCGCGGGTAAATCCACGCTCCTGCGGGCAATCGCCGGGGACAAGGCGATAAAGTCGGGGACCGTTACGTTCTGTGGGGAACGCCTCCCCCATACCGCCTACGAGACTATGGCTAAAGGTATTTCGCTTGTTCCCGAAGGGCGGCGTATCTTCCCCAATCTGACGGTGAAAGAAAACCTTATCGTGAGCACCTTCAGCCGTAAGGATCCTAAAGAGTCTATAGAGAAAGACTTTGAAGAGGTGCTGGCGCTGTTCCCGCGGCTCAGGGAGCGCCTGAAACAGAGGGGCGGCACCCTCTCCGGCGGCGAGCAGCAGATGCTTGCCGTGGGGCGCGCGCTCATGGCCCACCCGAAGCTGCTCTGTATGGATGAACCATCCTTGGGGCTTGCGCCGATCATCGTCGACGAACTCTTTGAAAAGATACTGCAGCTGAACAGGGAGAGAGGTCAGACGATCATGATCGTTGAGCAAAACGCCTTTTTGGCCCTTGAGGTGGCCAACCGCGCCTATGTCATCAAGACCGGCAGCATCACCCGCGAGGGTACCGGCGCGGCGCTTCTCAACGACCCGTCCATACAGCAGGAATATTTGGGCATTCAGCAGTTGGCCGAGGATGAATAGCGCCTCCGCGCGGCCTATGGCGGTATTTCTGGAATAGATCAAAACTGTTCGGATATTCGGGTAATCAAAAGAAAGAGGGGACCATGATGGAAAAAAAGCAACTGCTCCAGGAAATAGAGGCTTTCGTCGAGAAAAATGAAAAAGACATCTTAAACGATATGGCCGAGCTGGTATCGAAGCGCAGCGTAAAGGGACCGGCGGAAGAGGGCGCTCCCTTTGGCCGCGGTCCGAGAAACGCCCTCGATTCCGCCATGGCGATTGCCGAACGCCTCGGTTTCGCGGTCAACGACGGCGACGGTTATGTGGGCTGGGCCGACCTTCCGGGAAAGCATGAAGAGCACATAGGCGTTATCGCCCACGTCGACGTCGTTCCCGAGGGCGAGGGCTGGAGTTCCGATCCCTACGTTTTGACGGAGAAAGATGGCTGGCTGATCGGGCGCGGAATCAGCGACAACAAGGGCGCGGTGATACTCTCGCTCTACGCGGCGGCGTTCCTCGCGCGTTCCGGCAGGCCCCTCAACTACGGAATCCGCGTAATGATGGGCTGCGACGAAGAGTGCGGCATGCACGACGTCCCCTACTATCTCGCGCGCAACCCGGAGCCGATCTTCTGCTTTACCCCCGACGTGGACTTTCCCGTCAGCATCGGCGAAAAGGGCATGTATGCCGGCGGCGTATTCTCCTCCGCGCCGGTCTTTACCAGCATTTCAGCATTCGCGGCAGGCAACGCGAGCAACTCCATCCCGGGCCGGGCCTCCTGCGTGGTCCACGCTCCCGGAAAGAGCTTCAAGGAGACGAAGGGGATCACCGTTACCCCCAAAGAGGACGGCTCGTTTTTAGTAGAGGCCCAGGGTATCGGCGGCCATGCGGCGCACCCGGACGGCAAACACAACGCGATCGGCATCCTGACCGATTTCCTGCTCGACAACGGCATTGGCGACGCCGACGAAAGACAGTTCCTGGAGCTGCTGCATAAGATCCATTCCAACGCTTACGGCGAGGGGCTGGGGATCGCCTGCACCGGCAAACTGCTGGGGCAGCTGACCAGCATCGGCGGCGTCATCTCACAGGAGGGTGGCGTCGTGCGCCAGGATATGAACATCCGTTATCCTGAGTGCGTCAGCGGCGAAGAGCTCAAGAAGGCCCTCTCCAAGGTGGCCGCCGCCCACAACGCGCAGTTTGGCGGAGGGGAGATACTGGAGCCCTTCTACATCTCGCCGGACTCGCCAGCGATAAAGGTGCTGCTCTCCGCCTACACGGAGATAACGGGGCATCCCGCGGAGGCATATACCATGTTCGGCGGCACATACGCCAGGCGCTTCAAAAACGCCGTGGGGTTCGGCCCCGGAGACGATTATACGCCGCGCCCCTCATTCGTCGCCTCGTACCACGCGCCGAACGAAGCATCTTATATCCCCTCTCTGAAAGAGGCGCTTAAGGTTTACATCCTGGCGCTCTGGCAGCTGCAGGATTTGGCCGCCGAGGAATTAAGGGGACGCTGAGCGGCGTCTCCGTCATACGGGCCGTCCGAGAGGGCAGGTATACGCGGCGCGGCAGCGAGCGCCGCGGCAGATGGCTCCATACCCGCGTTCAGCGAATATAAATTACAGACAGACAAAAGCGCCCGCTCTTGACGGGCGAAACAAAAACAGGGAGGTCTTTACAATGTACGAAGGAAAGATCCATATTCACATCGAAAACAGCCGCAGTTCGTCTCCGATATTTATCGCCACTGAGGAGCATGTAAAGGCTCTTCTGAAGAAGAACGCCGATATAGTGGACAAAATCCACGTAACCCTCGGCAGCAGCGCCGTGGACCCGGTGGAACAGTGGACGGAAGAAGATCTGAAAGAGTACTACGGCTATATGAAGACGGCGGACATAATGGTCGGCTTCTGTTTCCCGACGAAAGACATGGCCTCCTACGCGCCGAACCTGCGCTGGATACACTTCATCAGCGCAGGTATTGAGCACGCGACCCCGTTCGACTGGGTGCCGGAGGGCGTGACCATCATAAACAACAGAGGCGTGCATCTGCCTAAATCGGGAGAGTCCTTCGCGATGTTTCTGGCGATGCTCAACGCGCAGATGCCCCGCCTGGCTACTGCGCAGCGCAACGGCAAGTGGGACCGCATCTTCACCTCGGTGATCAAGGGCAAAAAGCTCGTCATCTTCGGCGCCGGCAGCCAGGGCGGCGAAATCGCCAGACAGGCGCACAGAATGGGCCTCCGCGTGATCGCGATCGATCCTTATGTAAAGGAACATCCCTGCTGCGAGGCGGTATACGGCATCGACAGACTGAAAGAAGAGCTGGCGGACGCCGACTTCCTGGCCATCGCCGCGCCGGCGACGGAGGAGACGCGCGGATTCTTCAACGAAGAGGTGCTGGGCTGGCTGCCGAAGCACGCGGGGCTGATGAACATCTCGCGCGGCGCGCTGCTCGACCACGACGCGCTCGACCGCAGGCTGCGGAACGGAGAACTCTGCTGCGCGATCCTCGACGTATTCGAGCCGGAGCCGCTGCCCGCCGATTCCATCCTCTGGAAGACGCCGAACCTGACCATCACGCCGCATGTCTCGTCGGACGACGTGATAAACTACATGCCGCTCACCTTAGACCTCACGATCGAAAACGTGCGCAATGAGCTGGCCGGCCGTCCGCTGAAAAACATCGTCGATATCAAAAAAGAATTTTAGTGCGCGGGGCGTCAGCCGCGCAGCGGAGCAAGAACCGTCATTAATTCTGGAGGGATGCAAATGAGCAAAATTGGCTTCATCGGACTGGGAATCATGGGGGTGCCGATGGCAAAAAACCTGATTGCCGCTGGCTACTCCCTGGTCGTCTACGACATTGCGGAGGCCTCGGTCGAAAAACTTGTAGCGGCGGGAGCCGAGCGCGGCTGTTCGCCGGCGGATGTCGCCGCGAAGGCGGGAGAGGTCATCATCACCATGCTGCCCAACTCGCCGCAGGTGAGCGAGGTCGTGCTGGGGGATAACGGCATCATCCACGGCTGCCGCGGGGGACAGGTCGTGGTCGACATGAGTTCGATCGCGCCGCTTGTCAGCCGTTCGCTCGGCGGCGCCCTCGCCGAACGCGGGGTGGAGATGCTTGACGCGCCGGTCAGCGGCGGGCAGGAAAAGGCCGAAAAGGGCACCCTGGCGATCATGGTCGGCGGCAAAAGCGAGGTCTTCGAGCGTGTTAAAGATATCCTCTCCAAAATGGGGGCCAGCGTCTCGCTTGTCGGTGAACTTGGCGCAGGTCAGATCACAAAGCTCGTTAACCAGATGATCGTTGGTATAAATATCGCCGCCGTCGCCGAGGGTATGAGCCTCGCCAAGAGATGCGGCGTCGAGCCTCGCCGGGTCTTTGAGGCGATCCGCAAGGGACTCGCCGGGAGCCAGTGCCTGGAGGATAAGGCTCCGAGAATGTTCGAGGGGCGCTACGACCCCGGCTTCCGCATCGCCCTGCACATCAAGGATTACTGGAACGTGCTGGAGACAAGCCGCTCCATCGGCAGCTCCGCCCCCCTCTCGGCGCAGGTTGCCGAGATGATGATCGCGCTTGCGGGGGAGGGAAACGATACCCTCGACCACGGCGCGCTTGGCCTCTACTATGAAAAGCTCAACGGCGTGAGCCTCAGGGAGCGGTAATAGAAAACAGGCGCCTGCCGCGGCAGCGCATATGAGATACCCGCGGGGGCGCGTCTCTTCAAAAAGGGACGCGCTCCCGCAGTTTTCCTTAAAAATCAGACAGCCGGTTACAAACAGAGATCGCGTGAAAAATGGAAAAGATAGCTGTAATAAAAAATGGCATCCCGTACCCTGCGGTACAGAATGCCATACTATCGGCTGGCTCCTCGACGAGGACTCGAACCTCGAACCTAGTGGTTAACAGCCACCCGCGCTGCCGATTGCGCCATCGAGGAATATCAGGTCGAAAACTCGACAGGGGATATTATAGCACGCCCCTGATTTTTGGCAACCCCCTAAAAACCCGTATAGGGGGCGAATTACGTGATGTTACGCGAAAGAGCGTCCGGCGCGCGGCGAATAAAAACGGCGGCGGTCGGGTCTCTCATCCCTGCCGCCGCCGCTGCCTTACATTGTTTTGACGCCTGTCCGGTGGATTTATTTATTTGCCGTCTTAGCGGGAGCATCGGTTTCTTTCTGCCAGCTGAACGGCTCGAAAGAGTCCGAGCCTTCGGCCGTCTTCCAGCTCTCTTTGCGTGAGTGGTAGATTAGAAGGGGCACGCCGACCGCGAGAATGTTGCCGACGACGAGCAGACCGATCCATTCCGTCGGGCTGCCGACCGGAATCTGTCCGGGCGGTATGAAGCCGACGAGGAAGGCCGCGAAGGCGCTGACAAGCCCTACGCCGCCGACGAGCCACATGCCGATCTCACCGCCGGGCACCTTGAAGGGGCGGGGGTGTTCGGCTCTTTTATGCGCAGCTTAATGAAGGCCGCGAACATCAGCATGTACATGATAAGGTACATCGTGACGGTAAGGGCCGAGAGTATCTGATAGGCCGCCTGTACCGAGGGGAGCAGCACGAATATGACGGATAGTATGGTGACGATCGCCGACTGGAAATAGAGAATATTCACCTGTACTCCGTGCTTGTTGGTCCTCTGGAGGATGGGCGGCAGATATCCCGCTTTACCGACGGCGAGGATACCTTTGCTTGGCCCCGCGATCCAGGTGTTGACTCCCGCGAAGACTCCGAGGGCGAGGCAGATCGAGACGACCGGTGAAAGCCACTCGAGACCGAAGGCCTGGAAGAGGTTACGGTAGGCGACAAGCAGGCTCTGTGTAAGGTTGATATCCTTCTGCGGGATTACGAAGCCGATCGCCAGCGTTCCAAAGACGAATATGGCTACCGTGATGCCCGCGGAGATGAGTATCGCGAGCGGGTAGTTCTTCTCGGGGTTGTCGACTTCGTTGACATGGACCGCCGAGACCTCCATCCCCGCGTAAAAGAGGAATATGCTCACCGCGAGGGAGAGGTTGCTGAAATTTCCCAAATCTGGGATCAGGTCGCTGGCATGCAGCGGCATGTAGATCGTATGTCCCGTAACGTAGTAGAGTATGCCGAGGATGATGAGTATCGCCGCCGGAATGACGGTGCCGATGAGGGTTCCCCATTTGCTTATCGCTCCCGAGAGGGACATCCCCCTGAAATTCATCAGCGTCGAGCCCCAGTAGAATACGAGGACGATCGCCAGGGTGTACATCTTATTTGCCGCGAGGGCTGAGTCGCTGCTGGGGTCCATTCCGATGTATGCCACGGAGACCGCGGCGAATGTGAGGACGGTCGGGAACCATATTGTATTCTGCATCCACTGGAGGAAAATAGCAACAAAGCCGAACCTGCCGCCAAATGCCTCTCCGACCCACCTGAATACGCCGCCCTTCTGCGGCCACGCGGTCGCCATCTCCGCCGCGGCGAGCGCCACGGGGATCAGGAAAAATACCGCCGCGAATATATAGTAGAATACAGACGAAAGGCCGTATTCCGCCTCTGCCGGTAGGCCGCGCAGACTGACTATCGCGGCCACGTTCATCATCGCCAGCGTAAAGACACCGATCGTTCCGCTCTTTGAGCCGGATGACGGTTTGTTTTCAGTACTCATTATGACCTTCTCCTTTCAAAAATTTTTCGATAAATATTCCGAAAAAGCCGGAGGAACCGGCCTTTTCGGAAAAAGTATTGTGTTTGTCTGCCGTTATTTCTCGTTTATGAGTGTTTGAAGTTTCCGGTCTCAGCTTCCGTGAGGGGCTTTGCGACGGGGTGAGCCTTGAAATATTCAAGCGCCCTATTCATATCCTTGATGAGGAGCGAGGCCATGTCGATGTTGAAGCCCTTCCTGACGAGGATACGCTGAACGACGACATTCTGCGCGTCCGCGGGGAGCGAATAGGCGGGAACCTGCCAGCCCCTTGAGCGGAGCTTGTCTGCGAGGTCGTAGAGCGAGAAGCCGGGCTTCACGTCGTCGCGGAATTTCCATGTGCAGCCGGGAACGCCGCCTTCTCCGTCATAGACCATCTCAAAGATGCCGAACTTCATGATCTCGTTCGCGAGATACTGGCCGGTCTCGGCGCATTCCTGCTGAATCTTTGTGTAGCCCTCTTTGCCGAGGCGGATGAAGTTGTAATACTGGCTGACGATCTGTCCCGCGGGGCGTGAGAAGTTGAGGGCGAAGGTCGGCATATTGCCGCCAAGGTAGTTGACATAGAAGATGAGCTCTTCGGGAAGGTCGGATACCTCTCTCCACATTACCCAGCCCACACCGAGGGGCGACAGGCCAAATTTGTGTCCGGAGGCGTTGATCGATTTTACACGCTTGATACGGAAGTCCCAGACGAGATCGCGGTGGATGAAGGGGGCGATGAAGCCGCCGCTCGCGCCGTCGACGTGGATGGGGATGTCAAGTCCGGTCTCCTGCTGGAGCTTGTCGAGCGCCGCCGCTATCTGCTTGACCGGTTCGTACTGGAGCGTGAAGGTCAGCCCGAGCGTGGGGACGACGCAGATGGTGTTCTCGTCGACATACTTGACGACCTCTTCCGGCGTCATACAGTATTTGCCGGGCTTCATCGGGATCTGGCGCTGTTCGATATCCCAGTAGCGGGCGAACTTATCCCAGCAGATCTGTACCGCGCCGGTGACGATGTTCGGCTTGTCCGTGGGTTTTCCCTGCGCCTTGCGCTTCTTGCGCCAGCGCCAGAGCGCCGCGAGTCCGCCGAGCATTGCCGCCTCGGATGATCCGGTCGTCGAGGTGCCGATGGTGTTGGCCTCTTCCGGTGAATTCCAAAGATTGCCGAGCATGCGGACGCAGCGCGCCTCAAGTTCAGCCGTCTGAGGATATTCGTCCTTGTCGATCATATTCTTGTCGATACATTCGTCCATGAGCTTGTGGGTCTCGCCGTCAAGCCAGGTCTGGCAGAATGTGGCAAGGTTCTGTGAAGCGTTGCCGTCGAGTACGAGTTCGTTATGGATTGCCTGATAGGCATCCTGCGGGTCCATCTCCGCCTCGGGGAACGCGTCCTTGGGCAGCAGGCTGCCCATTGCCGCTGAACCGAATGTCGGGTCAATGGCTCTGTGTTCATATTCCTTCTGGTAAAGTGACATTTTAAAAATCCCTCCTGTTAAATGTCGTCTGATGCAATATAACTAATGGTACGCACCGAAATTATGTTTTCGACTTTTTGTACCGTATGCACCGAGTATAGTTCGAAGCCCTATTTCGCGATAAATAGTTTTTGCCGAATGTCCGCTAGGCAAAAAGCATGTAATGGCTGTACGTAATTAAACATGTATAAATTGTAAAAAAAGAATAAGATTATAGTTAGAGTTCCGTTTTTACTTAAAATTAATAAAGAAAATACCTAATCTAAAGGAGTGTCTCCTATATGGATATGCCGACAAAAAAACAGGAAAAAGCCTATGAAAAACTGAGCCCTTTTGAAGTGAAAAACGTCCTTATCGATATGGCGTCGAAACATGCCCGCGCGACCTCTTCCGCGATGCTCAACGCGGGGCGCGGCAATCCCAACTGGATCGCGACGGAGCCGCGCGAGGCCTTTTTCACCCTTGGCCGCTTCGCGATGACCGAGAGCCGCCGCGTTTGGGACGACGGCATCCTCGCGGGACTGCCGGAGAAGGAGGGGATCGGCGCGCGCTTCGCCAGCTGGCTCGGCGTCAACTCAATGATGCCGGGCGCCGACTTCCTGCGGCGCGCCTTCCAGTATGGCCTCAACATCCTAGGTTTTGACGCCGACGAGTGGGCCATTGAGCTATGCGACGGCATCCTGGGCGGCCATTACCCGACGCCCGACAGGATGATGCCCTGCTGCGAGAGCGTGGTGCGCGAATACATTATCGAGGAGCTTGAGCAGGGTAACAGACAGAACCAGGATTTCGACCTCTTCGCGACGGAGGGGGCGACGGCGGCGATGGTCTACATCTTCCGCTCGCTGCTCAACAACGGCCTGCTGAAGCAGGGAGACACCATCGCGCTTGGCACGCCTATCTTCACCCCGTACATAGAGATCCCCGGCCTGCCGTGGTATGCGCTCAAGACGGTGCAGGTCTATGCAGACGGAACGGAACTTGTGGACGGTGAGCCGCGCCATTCGTGGCAGTATTCGGACAAAGAGCTTGAGAAGCTCGCCGACCCGAAGGTAAAGGTCTTTTTCATCGTCAATCCCAGTAACCCCGGCTCCGTGGAGATATCGCCGGAGTCGGCGCAGAAGATAAAAAATATCGTCGCGTCGAAAAACCCGCAGCTGATGATCGTCTCAGACGACGTCTACTCCAGCTTTGCCGATAACTATCACTCTCTTTTCGACACCATACCCTATAACACCATCTGCTCCTACTCCTTCTCTAAATATTTCGGCTGTACGGGCTGGCGGCTTGGAGTCATCGGCATCCACCGCAAGAACGTCTTCGACGATATGATCGCGGCCATGCCCGCGGCGCAGCGGATAAAGACGGCGAAGCTCTATTCCGAGCTTGCCGTCGATCCGGGGGCGATAAAATTTATCGACCGCATGGTCGCCGACAGCCGCGACATCGCGCTGAACCACACGGCGGGGCTCTCAGTGCCGCAGCAGGTGCAGATGGCTCTCTTCGCCCTCTGCGCGCTGATCGATAAAACGGACGCCTACAACCGGCTGACGAAAAATATCGTCCGCCGCCGCTACAAAGACTTCTGGGGCAACCTCAAATGGCCGCGGCCCCTCTCTCCGAACAGCTCCGCCTATTACCAGCTGCTCGATGTTTCGCTCTGGGCTAAGGAAAAATACGGCGAGGGCTTCGCGGATTGGCTGCAGAAGAATTTTGAACCGATAGACATCCTCTTCCGCCTCGCTGAAAACCCCAGCGTAGTACTGCTTCCCGGAGAGGGCTTCGACGCCCCTGGCTGGTCCGTGCGCGTCTCAATGGCGAACCTTCCCGATCACGCCTACCGCGAGATCGGCCACGATCTGGTGACGATCCTCGACGAGTATTATTCGCAGTACAAGAAAGCCTGATAAATCGGCGTTTATACGCGCCGCTGACTTAGCTCAACAAGGCCGGAACATCCTGCGGCAGACGCATCCGCATGCCGCGGCAATATGGATAATTTAAAAGTGTCCCGCCCCATGGCGGGGACATTGCCTTGCGATCACCGTATAAAGATACGGCTCCGGGCGCAGACCCCAAAGTTATTTAGCAACTCGCACTTCTAAACGCCGATTTCCTTCGGGTAGACGAAGAGATAAATAGCGGTTTAGCTTTTGACTTTGCCCTTAAAGGCGCCCTCTCAGAGGGAGCTGACTCGGCGATGTTTTTTCGCCGAGACTGAGGGAGAGTTGACCTTAGGTTCTCCCGCGGCTTTTGCCGCGGGCTCTGTTTGACGCGATTACCGCGCCAAACAGAGCAACACTCCTTCCGTCTCGCCGCAAAAGCGGCGGCGATCCACCTTCCTCAGAGAGGAAGGCTTTAAGAAAAAACCACAATTTATCGTTTACCCTGTCGAAGCTAAACGGCAATTTATCTTTTACCTTACCGATTCGCCCCCCCCCAGAAGTAAAATCAGGTTTACAATATTATCCGTTTTACCCTTTTTCCGTCTTTTCATCTCATTCACATACATCCATACCGCGCGCCGCGCGAAAGACCGCGCCGCCGGAGGCCGTTTCCTCCAGCCATAGAGGAGAGCCGCGCCGCCTTAAACCCAAAGAGACACTCATAAAATCCCCGCCCTCACGCGAAAGCGCCGAACGCGGACGTACGGCGAAAGACGCCCGTCCGTCTGTTATGGGAAAGAAACCAAACATCACGCGCCCCCCTCATATCGCGCGTATCCCATCATGGCTGACGATATTTATTATGACGGCCATTCTATCCCTCCTCTCCGCGCCGGAGGCCGCGCCCGCACAGGCTGGCGACACAGCCGTCGCCGTCGTGGACGTGGCGCGCGTCATCGACGCGAGCGCCCCCGGCAAAGCGGGACAGCGGTACATAGACGGCCTCAAAAAAGAGCTCGACGCGGAAATGGATAAATTCAAAAAAGAGACGCAGGGCGCGAAAGAGGCCCCCGCGCGCCTCGCGCAGAAAGAGTCTGAGCTGGGGGCCCGCTACCAGGCGGAATACACGCGCGTCACCGGCCTGCTGCTGAACGAGCTGAAAAGGGCGGTAAACAGCTGGCTGAAAGAGAACAAAAAGGGGATAAAAGTCCTTATCCCCGCCTCCGCCGCGCTGGGCTTCGCCCCGGATGCGGACATAAGCGGCGAAATACTGCGCCGCCTCAACGCCGCCGCAATAGACTTCGGCAAGAGATAAAAATCAGGGAGGTCAAAATCAGATGACAAACAAAAAAAACATCATAAAAATAACAAAAGAGGCCGTCGTATGGGCGCTAGTCATGGCGCTGACCCTCTCGCCGCTCTCCGTCGCCGCTGAGGCAAACTACGAGGCGGGCGGGGGCACCGTCGGCGCGGGCGCGAATCACGCGATAGCGATAGGCACGGGCGAATCGGATACCAACACCGTGGCAAACGGATCAG
>Ga0192261_1050_pt1 | contig 25868 bp, 22 predicted proteins | sample Koala_Koa23_G3_FD_131283 | JGI IMG/M metagenome (GOLD analysis project Ga0192261, IMG submission 131283) | Enriched cells from koala feces incubated with labeled cellulose particles, San Francisco Zoo, California, United States - Koala_Koa2-3_G3 ... | reverse complement strand
CCAGCATTTTAGGCGTTCTCGGCGGACGGCTTCAGGCTCAAACCTACAATGCGGAAGAGGGACAAAATGCCCTGATGCAGTTACAGAAATTCAATCAATTCTATCGCTACCTGAACGGAACCTATGTCGATACGATCAACAACAAACAGCTGATCGAAAAAGCTATTTCCGAAGTATTGCAACAACTCGATCCCCACTCTTCCTACCTGAGCGCCGAAGAGATGGTCGGAGTGCGTGAAACATTCGACGGCAGCTTCAGCGGAATCGGAATCGAATTCAATGTTCTGCACGATACGATCATCGTAGTGAATGTCATTGCGGGCGGGCCCTCGGAAGCCGTAGGGCTGTTACCCAATGACCGTATCGTCAAAGTAGACGGCAAAAATGTGGTCGGAACCACGCAAATGGGGGTACCCAAACTGCTGAGAGGACCCAAAGGCAGCCGAGTCGAATTGGAGGTCATTCGTTCGGGGGAGGACCAACCGCTCGATTTCAGCATCGTCCGAGACAACATTCCGATCAATACCGTGGACGCCGCTTACAAACTGGATTCCCTCACGGGTTATATACGCGTCAACCGATTCGCCAACCAGACCTGCGCGGAATTCGAAGAAGCTTTTCAAAAATTAGGTCCGGTCGAAGCGCTGGTGCTTGACCTGAGAAGCAATGGGGGTGGTTTGCTGGATCAGGCCGTCGAATTGAGCAATTTTTTCCTACCCAAAGGAGCCATCATCGTCTCGACCGAAGGACGCCATGTGCCGCCCTTCCGGCTGATGGCCCAACAGAATGGACGTTTCACCGACGGCAAAGTCATCGTACTGACCAACGAGCTGTCGGCTTCCGGAAGTGAGATCGTCGCCGGTGCCATCCAGGATTGGGACCGGGGATTGATCATCGGACGTCGCACCTTCGGCAAAGGACTGGTACAAAGACAATTCCCGCTGCAAGACAGTTCGGCCGTCCGCATCACGGTTGCCCGTTACCACACCCCCAGCGGACGTGTCATTCAACGTCCCTACGAACAAGGGAAACGCGACGAATACGATCAGGATCTGATCAAACGCATCCAACACGACAGTACGGCCACCTCCATGGACAGCAGTCAAGTCTATAAGACCCTGCGCACGGGACGTACCGTCTACGGCGGAGGAGGCATCGCTCCCGATATTACCGTCGAAACGGACACCTTACCGTATACCGACTATTGGAGCGGCTTGATCCGTCAGGGAATTTTGATCGAATATGTGATTTCCTACATGGATCAACACCGCAAAGAACTGGAAGAACTCTATCCGGATATCGAGACCTATCTGCAGAAGTTCCAACCCGACGAAACCATGCTCTCACAGCTACAAGAAGCCGCAGCCCGTAAAGAGATCAAAGCGACCCCCGAGGATCTCGAACGATCCAAAAGCCTGATAACCAACCAGCTAAAAGCTCTTATCGCCCAGAAACTATGGGGTATGAACGAATACTTTATCGTAGTTAACCAGCAAGATGAAACCCTCCAAAAAGCCCGGGAGGTCTTACAGGAATGGCCTCGCTTCAGTCAGGGAATCATCTCCACCTCAAAAAATTAGTATCTGACAGCTTGGATGTTTCGAATTCTTTTCTTACTTTTATGTAACAACCTATTGAAATTGGGCCATGAAGATTTATGAGTACCGCAAAGAAGGCGAACAGGAAGGTAGCGAAGATGTCTATTCGAAACCTGTTCGCGCTGGCCGTCGCACCTATTTTTTCGACGTAAAAGCCACTCGTGCCAATGACTATTTTCTGACCATTACCGAAAGTCGGAAAAAAGAGAGCGGAAACGGCACTTTCTCGTTCGAAAAACAAAAAATACACCTGTATAAGGAAGATTTTCAAAAATTTGTCGAAGGGCTGGAAGAAGTGATCGCTTACATCCGCCAACACAAACCCGAATGCTTCAATCCGGATGGATCGGTCATCAACCCCATTACGGATAAAAACGGGTGATTTAGGTTTCCTTTCCTTGCTTTAACAACCGGGACTCAAGCATAGAGTTCCGGTTGTTGTTTGAAGATCCGACACACTCGGTTATCTTTGTGCCATGAAAAAAGTCATCGTCGGATTCAGTGGAGGAATCGACAGTACCGCTACCGCCCTTATACTCCGTGAAGCGGGCTATACCGTACAGCTGCTGACCTTGCAGATCACCGATGATATCGGATTGCTCGACCGAGCCTGTCGACGGGCCGAACAATTAGATTTACCGTGGGAGAGTCTCGATGTACGCGAACTATTCCGGCATGAAGTCATCGACTATTTCATCGAAAGTTACCGTCGGGGAGAGACGCCTTCCCCCTGTGCAGTTTGTAATGCGCGCATCAAATGGCCCCTACTCTACGACGCCATGCGTCAAAAAGGATACGACTATATCGCTACCGGACATTATGTACGCATTGAATCCGTCGGTGAACGATATTACGTCCAGCAGGGCGTCGATCCGAACAAAGACCAATCTTACTATTTATGGGACCTTCCCCAGAAATACCTGCAAAGCGCGCTGACACCCCTGGGATCCTTCTGCAAGAGCGAAATTCTGCGCCGATACGGCCAATCCGATACGCCCCGTGAAAGCATGAGTATCTGCTTTTTATCGGGGATTTCCTGTACGGAATACCTGCAAAGGCATCTACCGGTAAACCCGGGAGAAATCATCGATGAGACCGGTCATGTGATCGGCCGACATGCCGGTTACGCTCTCTATACAATCGGACAGAAAAAAGGACTTCAGACCGATCGGGAAGGAATGGTTGTGACAGAAATCGATCCACTGCATAATCGGCTGCGGGTCGGCCCGTTTCAAACTTTACAACACCATCATTTGCTATTACACCCTTACCGGATCACGGATCCGGTCCTGTTGCAACCCCCAGGTTCTTTCAGTGTCCGCATTCGGGGCATCGGACAAAATCCCGGCGGGAAGGCACGTTTGATCGAGCAAACCGCCGACACCTTGCATCTCTATCTGGAGGAACCCGCCCTGGCCGCAAGTCCGGGACAACCGGTGGTGCTATATGATCAGGATCGGGTATTGGGAGGAGGCTTTTTGAAAAGCTATTTTTAGAAATTTGCCAAAATCCCCTTAGCGAAACACTTATATGTGAAAAATTATTTGTAAACTTGCGTTCTAAATCTTTCAACGACATGGGTATCGCCCGCAAAACATACAACTGGGTTCTCAGTTGGGCCAATAGTCCTTGGGGAGCCACCGCGCTCTTTATTCTAGCTTTCGTCGAATCGAGTTTCTTCCCCATTCCGCCCGACGTGCTGCTCATCGCCTTGTGTTTGGGCTGTGTCACCCGCTGGTATCGGTATGTCATTCTATGTACGGTCGGCTCGATTTTGGGCGCCTTGGCCGGATATGCCATCGGCCACTTCCTGTGGCAAACCCCCAGCGGTGAATTTACCGCCATCGCCGACTTCTTTTTCCGCGTGATCCCCGGATTCAGTCACGCCGAATACGAACACATCAGCGAGCTATATAACCAATACAACTTCTGGATCGTCTTTACGGCCGGGTTCACCCCCATTCCTTACAAACTGATCACCATCACGGCCGGGGTATTCAAGCTCAACCTGCCGATGTTTATCATCGCATCCATCGTCAGCCGAGGGCTCCGTTTTCTGCTGATCGGTTGGCTGATCTACCGCTTCGGCGAACCCATCAAAGGCTTCATCGAAAAATATTTCAACTGGCTGGCCATCGCATTCACCGTACTGTTGATCGGCGGCTTTCTGGCTATTAAATACCTCTTTTAATGAAAACCTACGGACTGATCGGATACCCGTTGGGACATTCGTTTTCGGCGCGTTATTTTGCCGATAAATTCGCCCAGGAACAGATCGTGGACTGCCAGTATCTGAACTTCCCGATCGAATCCATCGACCGGTTGCCCGAGATGCTCGAACAGGAGAAAAATCTGCGTGGATTCAATGTAACGATTCCTTACAAACAGGCCGTTTTCGCTTATCTGGATGATCTGAGTGACGAAGCCCGTGCCATCGGGGCGGTAAATTGCGTAAAAATCGGACCCAACGGCCTTAAGGGTTTCAATACCGACGCCTACGGTTTTTCCCGTTCTCTGCTCAATCTGATCGGCGACCGACGACCTCAAGCCTTGGTGCTGGGTACCGGAGGGGCTTCCAAAGCCGTTTGTTATGTTTTGACCCAATTAGGCATCTCGCATCGGTTGGTTTCCCGACAATCGGGCAGCAACCGGCTCAGTTACGCAGAAGTAACCTCAGAACTCATTCATCAAACCCCTCTGATTATCAACGCCACCCCTTTAGGCACCTTCCCCAACGTAAAAGATTGTCCCGATATTCCTTATCAGGCGTTAGGACCCGATCATTCCCTGTTCGACCTGGTCTACAACCCGGCTGTCACCGAATTTCTGAAACGGGGCGCCGACCAAGGGGCCCATACCCAAAACGGCTACGACATGCTCATCGGACAAGCCGAAAAAGCCTGGGAAATCTGGAATTCACCTTCTCTTTAACACCCTCCCGCACGACTTTCTTCAGACGGTCCGGTTTCTGAACGAACCTTCTTCAGAAACTCCTCCGTTCGGTAATAATTTTACACAAAAAAGGAGCCATCTTTTCCAGACAGCTCCTTTTTTCATAGATAAATCAATGGATCTATTCCATTTCGATCAATACCGTATGGTTCTTAACGTTTTCCCCGGCCTTGACAAAAATCTTCTTGACAGTCCCGGCCTTCTGGGCTACGATGTTATTATTCATCTTCATCGCCTTGAACAGGATCAGCAGATCACCCGGCTGTACCTGATCGCCTTCCTTGACCATCACCTCTACAATCGTGCCCGGAATGTGGCACACGATGTTTTTCGGATTGGCAGGTACCCAAGGCTTACGTTCCCGATACATCTTATTATAAGTAGTCTGGAACGTACCGTAGGCGGTTTCCAACGTTTCGTATTTCTTTTCTTCTGACATACGCATACGATTTAGAACGGAGGATTCCCGTGTTTCTTGGCCGGTTGATGACGGTTCTTGTGAGCAGCCACATGCAGAGCGTGCTGAATAAACTTACGGGTATCTGCCGGAGCAATCACCGAATCGATGTAACCGCGCGAAGCCGCTACATACGGATTGGCGAATTTTTCCTTGTATTCCTGGATTTTCTGTTCACGCATTTTGGCCGGATCTTCGGCGCCCATGATTTCCTTGCGGAAAATAATGTTGGCAGCCCCTTCGGGACCCATAACGGCGATTTCGGCATTGGGCCATGCGAAAACGAAGTCGGCACGCAGGTGACGCGAACCCATGGCGATGTAACCCCCACCGTAAGCCTTACGCAGAATCACGGTGATCGAAGGCACGGTAGCTTCGCTGTAAGCATACAGCATTTTGGCCCCGTGACGGATGACACCGGCATGTTCCTGGTCGATCCCCGGCAAATAACCCGGCAGGTCTTCCAAAGTTACGATCGGAATACCGAATGCGTCGCAGAAACGGATGAAACGAGCGGCTTTGTCCGAAGAATCGCAGTCGAGCACCCCGGCCAACACCATCGGCTGGTTGGCAATGAAACCGACCGTTTCGCCATCGATACGACCAAACCCAACTACGATATTAGCAGCAAACAGTTCCATCACTTCCAGGAAATCGCTGCCATCGACCAACGATTTGATGACATCACGCACATCGTAGGGAACCGTCGGATCGGCCGGAACGATCGAAGTGATATCGTATTGAGGTTTCGGATCAGCCGGAGCGGCTTTCTGTGCCGGAATATTATTGGCGGGCGGGATCATCGAGATCAGTTTACGGATCTGGCCGAAGCATTCTTCTTCGCTGGTGGCAAAGAAGTGCGCGTTCCCGGTCTGTTCGCTGTGTACGCGGGCTCCACCCAGTTCTTCCATCGAGATTTCTTCACCCAGTACGGTTTTGATGACTTCAGGACCGGTAATAAACATCTTCGAGATATTTTCCACCACGAACACGAAGTCGGTCAAAGCCGGTGAATAAACAGCACCACCGGCGCAAGGACCCAAAATCACCGAGATATGAGGAATCACACCGCTGGAAAGGGTATTTCGGAAAAAGATTTCCCCGTAACCGGCCAGGGCGTTCACCCCTTCCTGAATACGGGCGCCACCCGAGTCGTTGATCCCGATCAACGGAATACGCATATTGAGCGCATAGTCCATGATTTTGGTGATCTTACGGGCGTGCATAAAGCCCAGCGACCCCCCGGCTACGGTAAAGTCCTGAGCAAAAATAGCGATCGGAGAGCCGTAAATCGACCCCGTACCGATGATGACCCCATCGCCCGGGAGTGATTTGTCCTGCATACCGAAATCGCGGCCGTCGTGTTCGACGAACAAATCATACTCATGAAAAGAATCGGGGTCCAACAGGGCGATAATACGTTCGCGAGCTGTCAACTTCCCCATAGCCTTTTGCTTCTCGATAGCCTTTTCGCCACCACCGACAGCGATCTTTTCGATACGCTGCTGAAGCTCGAGGACTTTCTTATCTTCCACTGACATAAGATTAATTTTTAGTTAGTTATCGGGTTGTTTTACCTGAAAATTCAATGGTTGTCCGATACAAGTTTACAAATTATTTTCCAAAACCGGCAATTTTGGCTTCGGTTAATCGTCTTTTCAAGCCATATTTTCCTGATAGACAAATTCATCCGTAATTCCAGAAAGCGTTACCGGATTTCCCCCGGGGAAAATTCCGAACAGCGCCGAGCCAGAACCCGACATAGCCGCATATAAAGCTCCGTTCTCATACAGATTCTCCTTCAGCTGTTTCAGCCGGGGGAATTGAGCAAAAACCGAAGGTTCGAAATCATTAATTACCTGCTCCTTCCATTCAGCGATCGGATGCGCCAATCGTTCCAGAAGAGACTCTCCACGGACGGCAGGCACCACTCGTGCATAGGCCTGGGCGGTCGAAACGCCAAACGGAGGCTTGACAATAACCAGTCGATACCCCTGCAAAGAGAGATCGACCGGTGACAAGATCTCCCCGCGACCCGTTGCCAGAGCCGGATGCCCCGAGACAAAAAAAGCGGTATCGCTACCGATTTCGGCAGCCACGGACTCCATCTCCGTTTCACTCATTTCCAAATCGAACATTTCGACCAGCCCACGAATGACATACGCCGCGTCAGCCGAACCGCCCCCCAAACCGGCCCCCATGGGCACCACCTTATGCAGATGCATTTTCACGCCTCCGAGCGGATGTCGTTTTCTCAATGCTTCATAAGCCCTGACACAAAGATTTTTATCCATCGGGCCTTCGACCGGCAATCCAGACGACGAGAAAGAGACCCCCTGGCCCTCCCAAGGAATCATTTCCAAAGCATCGCACAATCCCTGGACGGGATACATAACGGTTTCGAGTTCATGGTAACCGTCTGCCCGCTTGGCCAGAATGCGCAACCCCAGATTTATTTTACAATTCGGAAATAAGATCATTTTTCGCAACAAAATCGGGCGATTGCTTCCATACGCCCTTTCACAAACAATAAAAATATCGTAAAAAAAGGAAACGGCCAAATCCGAGGAAATTTCCGACAAAGAGTTTGCGGATGAATCGCTATATTTGTAAGCAAATTGCAATTGGCCATTCCCCATGGAATTCCGCACCCCCGTACATATCGATCCGTTTCAGCAACCTATTGACCATCAATACAAAGGGTTATTGCTGGGATCGTGCTTTACCGAACACATCGGGAAACGTATGCAACAAGCCAAACTGCCGGTTACGATCAATCCGTTCGGGATTTTGTTCAACCCGGCCACCATCGCCTCGACCCTCGACCGATTGCGCTGTTCAACGCCCTTTTCCGAACAAGATCTGATCATTCATAACGGTCTATGGATCAGTTTGGCTCATCATGGGAGATTTTCATCGACGGATCGATCGGAAACGTTAGCCGACATCAATCAGGCTCTCGTTCAAGGCACCCAAGCGCTCGAACAGGCCGATTACCTGATTCTCACTTTAGGAACCGCCTGGATTTACCGCTATAAAGCCACCGGAGAAGTAGTGGCCAACTGCCATAAGCTGCCGGCTTCGGCCTTTGAACGACGGCGTCTGACTCCTGACGAGATCGTCAACGCTCTGGAAGGAGCTCTTCGGCCACACCTTAATAATAAACAGGTCTTCCTTACGGTCAGTCCAGTCCGCCATGCCGGAGACGGACTGGTGGAAAACCAACTGAGCAAATCCTCCTTAATCGTCGCCGCAGGGGAGTTGTGTGAACGCCATCCCGAATTCATCCACTATTTTCCGGCCTACGAAATCGTGATGGACGAATTGCGCGACTATCGGTTCTATCAGGCCGACATGATGCATCCTTCAGAAGTGGCCATTCAGTATATTTGGGAACGATTTGCCGAATCAGCTCTCACGCCGGCCTGCCGGACTCTCATATCTCAGATCGAGGCGCTGCAAAACGCCATGAGTCACCGTCCGATCAACCCTCACAGCGACGCTCATCGCCAGTTTAGATCCCGTATGAAGGCAGAAGCCGAACATCTGCAACACATCCAACCCGAGCTCGACTTCTCTGCTGAAATCACTTACTTTACCGATTAATCTATGAACCACGAGATCAGACATATCCACTGCCCACGTTGCGGAGCCAACATACGTATTCCCTGGTTTTGGGTGATCGGAATCGAAGGGATTTTTCGTTGCCGGACCTGCCGTCAACCCTTCAAGACCGGTTACAAAATGGGCGCCTTTCTGTCTGCTTTAGGACTTTGTCTGAGTATGGCCGTCGTACAAGGATTGGTTTATCTGCTGAGCATCTACTCGATGCCGGTATTCGTTCTGTTGATGGTACCGATGTGGATTTTCTTCGCCTTTCTGATGCGTAAAGCCTGGATGCTCCATCGTGTTCGTCAAGCAGTCCGCCGCACCCCCCGAGAGGATGAAAACGATACCCCTGAGAGCACTCCCGAGGTCTCTTCCCCTGTCCAAACGCCCGAAGAGGAATACTTCGCCCTACAAAAACTCCCGGATGACACCCCTTTCGAAGCGGATGACACCCCTTCTTTCGACTCTTCCGAAGAGGAAGAGGAGGAAGAAGAGGACAAACGCCCCGTCATCAAAAACCCCTTTACCGGCGAGACGTTTTAGGAAAGTTTTTATACCTTTGTCTCCGACTTGAAAACACCCTCACGAAAAGGCCAAGTCTCAATTTTCTACAACCCTTCATAGCCGAGAACCATGAAATTACCCGCTATATTCCGCTTTCTGTGTTTAGGATGTTTCGGTATCGGACTGACGCTTCCGAGTGCGGCCCAAAACGGACCGAAACCCAAACTGGTCGTACAAATCGTCATCAGTCAGATGCGTTACGATTATCTTCAGCGTTTCTACGACAATTTCTCACAAAGTGGATTCCGCACTTTCCTGGACGAAGGCGTCACCTATACCAACGCCTACTACAATTACATGCTGACCAACACCGAAGCGGGCCTGGCTACGCTGTCGACCGGCACCTCGCCGGCTCAGCACGGAGTGATCGCCCCCTCATGGATCGATTTTACGACCGGGAACCGAATCAACCTGATCGAAGATCGACAGGTCAAAGGCCTCGATTGCGAAGAGGGTGCCGGCTGCTACTCCCCCATCAACCTGACCGCCGCCACCTTGGGCGACCGTCTCAAAGAGAGTGACCCCGCCTCCAAAGTAATCTCCATTGCGCTGTCGCCGTCCTCGGCCATCGTCAGCGGAGGATCGTCTGCCGACGTATACTGGTGCTATACCGACCACGGAACCTGGGTATCCAGCAGTTTCTATTTCCCCGAACTGCCCGCCTGGGTGAAACAATACAACAGCGAAAAACACTACACGAATTTTCTCGATCGCAACTGGGAACCCAGTCGTCCTTTCGACTCCTATCACAATACGGATCGCAGCGTGATCGATTTCGTCACCGAAAAGAAATTTCGCCTCAAAGAGTTCTTCAAGAACCTGTTCACCGCGTCAGACCCCAATGACGAACGATTCGACGTGGAGGCTCTTCAATACTCGCCTTTCGGCAACAGCATGGTCACCCATTTCGCCCGCCAGGCCTTCATCAGCGAAACGCTCGGGAAGGATGAACACACCGATTTGTTGACAATCTGTTACGATACACCGAGATATGTCAGTGAACATTTCGGCCCCCGCTCCATCGAACTGGAGGATATGTATTATAAACTGGACGCCGAAATCGGCGAAATGATTCAGTTCATCTTCTCTCAGGTCAAACCCGAAGAAACGATTATCGTACTGACCTCCGACCACGGAACCAGCGACACATTCCGCGAACCGAGCCGTATCCCGATGGGCCAGTTCAATGCCGACCAGTTCAAAATGATCATGAACGGTTTCCTCAGCGCCCAATACGAACCGGGAAACTGGATCATCGACTATATGGATCGCCAGCTGTATCTGAATCGTGAAATGATTTATAAATACGGCTTCGACCTGGCCGAAGTACAAACGCGCGCCGCCAACTTTGCCCTGCAATTCCGAGGGGTATCGGCCGCTATGACCTCCTCCTCCATGCAAAGCGGATACTTCGGGAAAGGATATGCCGAAAAAATGCAAAACAGCTTCTACCCGAAACGTTCGGGGGATGTCACCATCAACCTGATGCCGGGCTGGATCGAACTGCGGGAAGGCGTGGTTTCGATGAGCGGCTCGCTTTATGAATACGACACCCATGTACCACTGATGTGGCTGGGCGGAGGTATCGGGAAAAACCAAATCGACCGCACGGTTTCCCTCAGCGATGTTGCCCCCACCCTCGCCCGCATCATGCAAATTCCGGTACCCAACGCTTCGACAGGTAACGCCATGGAAGAAATCGTTCGATAAATCGCTATACACAATGAGCATCAACGAAATTCAAGACGCCATCATCGACGAATTTTCCGTTTTCGATGACTGGTTAGACAAATACGACTATCTGATCGAATTGAGCCGCGAACTGCCCCCCATCGACGAGAAACATCGCAATGACCAATATGTTATCAAAGGCTGTCAATCCAGAGTATGGGTCGATGCCGAACTGCGCGAAGGCCGTATCTATTACACGGCCGACAGCGATGCCATAATAACGAAAGGCATCATCGCGTTACTGATCCGGGTACTCAACGGCCAAACTCCCGACGACATCCTGTCGGCCGATCTCTACTTCATCGACCGTATCGGCCTGAAAGAAAACCTCTCTCCGACACGAGCCAACGGACTGCTGGCCATGATCAAACAGATGAGATTCTACGCCCTGGCCTACAAAAGCAAAATGTAACACACCATGACAACACCGCAGGAAATCATTCGTATCGAACAAGACATCATCCTGACGCTCAAAAATATCTATGACCCCGAAATACCGGTCAATATTTATGACCTGGGACTGATCTACGAAATCGACGTAGAACCCGACGGCGTGGCCAACATCCGCATGACCCTCACCGCGCCTAACTGCCCGATGGCCGATCAACTGCTCGAAGACATTCACACCCAAGTCAGCAAAGTCAACGGCGTCAAAGAAGTCAATATCAGCCTAACATTCGACCCTCCCTGGGACCGCAGCATGATTTCCGAAGAGAGCCTCTTGGAATTAGGTCTTTTATAGGGTTTTGAATGCAAAGGAAATTTTAATCGCAAAGCATTTTCCCAGAAAAATTTATACCTTTGTCAGGATGTCTGTTTTAGGCATCCTGACTTATTTCACCGCATTTTTTCAGTCCGATTCTATGTCTTCGATCTTGCAGCAAGAACTGCTCAAGTTGGTTTGGGTCAACAAACTTTATACCCCGCAGAATCTGAAAACCCGCGAAGGGCATTCTGTGGTCGTGATCCATCACGGACAAATCAATCCAGCTTCCGGCCCCGATATCCTCGGAGCTCAGGTCGAAATCGACGGAATCCAATATAGCGGTCCCATCGCCATCCATGTCAACGCTTCCCATTGGCGGCAACAACTACACCACATCGACATGGAATATGACAACTGCATTCTCCATGTCGTTCAGCACGACGATGCCACCGTATGCCGTGTGCAGGACGGGCAACCCATTCCTACCGTGACCATCAGCTATCCTAAAACGTTGGATGCCATTTATCACCAACTGACCGAAGGAGACCATGGGCATATGTTATGCGGACATCTGCTTCGTTCCATGGAGAGCGTCAACCGTTATCATCTGTTGACAAGGCTGATGATCGAACGTCTGGAACGCAAATACCACGATTTTCTGACCTTATACGCTCAAGGCGGCAACAACTGGAATGAAGCGTTTTACATCACGCTATTCATCGCCATCGGAACCGGCAAGAACAAAGAAGCCTTCACCAAATTGGCTCAGCGAGTCACTTACACCAATCTCTGCCGCGTCAAAGAATCGCTGATCTCGGTGGAAGGCTTGCTGTTGGGTGCCGCAGGGCTGCTCAACACCGAACAAACCGGCCGATTCCCCGACGCTTATACCGTCCGGTTACAGGAAGAAGGTGATCATCTGTGCCGTCGTTTCGGCATCCAACCCATGCAGGCCCGAGAATGGGAAACCCTCAAATGCCGCCCCGGCAACCATCCGGTGATTCGTATCGCTGAACTGGCCTCCCTGCTCTGTTCCAAAGAGTTTCTGTTCTCCCGATTGATCGATTGTACGACACCTGACGAAATTCGCCAAATCCTGTGTGCCGAAACCTCGGAATATTGGTTCACACACCATCTACCGAGCCGTCGCAGCGATTTTTCGGTCAAACGCATCGGCGGAATGACTCAGAATTCACTGATCATCAATCTGGTGGTCCCGATGATGTTCACCTATGGCAAAACAAACGGCAACGAACAACTGCAAGAACGGGCCCTCGAGATTCTCGAAAAAGTCGAAGCCGAACGCAACGAATACATCAAAAGCTGGAGTCAAGTCGGAATCGTGGTCGAAAACGCCTTTTTCTCACAAGCCCTGATTCAACTATCCAAGGAATACTGTCTGAAAAAACGGTGTGCAAATTGTAATCTGGGCAAGATCATCTTGTGTTCTCAGGAAAAAGCCCTATCTTTATCCGATATTTTATAAACCTTTCACAGAAACATCAATATGAGTTTAGTCACCGGAATGCTGAAACTGTTCTTCGGAACAAAAAGCGATAAAGACCGAAAAGAGATAGAACCTTATATCGACAAAATCAAGGCCATCTATCCTTCCGTCGACCAGTTAAGCGATGACCAACTACGTGCCCGCAGTGCCGCTTTACGCCAGGCGATCGCCGATTACATCGCCGCCGACGAAGCCAAAATCGTCGAACTGAAGGCTCAACTGGAACATGCCGACACCTCGTTGGACGACAAGGAACGCATCTCCAAACAAATCGACGAACTAACCGCCGAAATTGACCGAAAAATCGAAGTCAAACTGGACGAAATTCTGCCCGAAGCCTTCGCCATCGTTAAAAGTACGGCCCGTCGTTTTGCCCAAAACCCGCAAATCCGCGTAAAAGCCACCGATTTTGACCGCGATTTGGCCGCCACCAAAGATTTCGTCACTATCGAAGGTGACACGGCCGTCTACGCCAATAGCTGGATCGCCGGCGGCAACAAAGTCACTTGGGATATGGTGCATTACGACAGCCAGCTGTTCGGTGGGGTCGTTCTGCACAAAGGGAAAATCGCCGAAATGGCCACCGGGGAAGGGAAAACCTTGGTGGCTACCCTGCCCGTCTTCCTGAACGCTCTGGCCGGCAAAGGGGTTCATATCGTGACCGTGAATGACTATCTGGCCCGACGCGACTCGGAATGGATGGGCCCGATTTATGAATTCCACGGACTGTCGGTCGATTGTATCGACCTGCATCAACCCAACTCGGCCGCCCGCCGCAAAGCCTATATGGCCGATATCACCTTCGGGACCAATAACGAATACGGGTTCGACTATCTGCGCGACAACATGGCCATTTCTCCGGAAGACCTCGTTCAACGCAAACACCACTACGCCATCGTCGACGAAGTAGACTCGGTATTGATCGACGATGCCCGTACCCCCTTGATCATTGCCGGTCCGGTTCCCAAAGGCGACGATCAAATGTTCGAACAATACCGCGGGGTCGTCGAACATCTGTTCAACGAACAACGTGCGCTGGTTACCCAACTGCTGGCCGACGCCAAGAAATTGATTTCGGAAGGCAAAACCGAAGAGGGCGGTATCTTGCTCTATCGGGCCCACAAAGGTTTGCCCAAATACAAACCGCTGATCAAATACCTCAGCGAACCGGGGATTAAGGCCCTGATGCAAAAAACCGAAAACATCTACATGCAGGATAACAACCGCCGCATGCCCGAAATCGTCGACGCGCTCTATTTCGTTATCGACGAAAAACTCAACTCGGTGGAACTGCAGGATAAAGGCCATGACTTCCTGGCCCGTCAGGTGGGAGAGGAAGGCTTTTTCGTGCTGCCCAACATGGGTAATATCATGGCAGATATCGAAAAGAGCGGCCTCTCGCCCGAAGAAAAAGCGACCAAACAGGACGAAGTGCTCAACGACTACGCCATCAAATCGGAACGCGTCCACACCATCAACCAGTTGCTCAAGGCCTACAGCATGTTCGAAAAAGATGTCGAATATGTGGTGATGGACAACAAGGTGAAGATCGTCGACGAACAAACGGGGCGTATTCTCGAAGGGCGTCGCTACTCGGACGGCCTGCACCAGGCCATCGAAGCCAAAGAACGGGTGAAAGTGGAAGCTGCCACTCAGACCTTCGCTACGGTGACCCTGCAGAACTATTTCCGTATGTACCACAAACTGGCCGGGATGACCGGTACGGCCGAAACCGAAGCCAGCGAATTCTGGAGCATCTACAAACTGGACGTCGTGGTGATCCCCACCAATCGCCCGGTCATCCGCGATGACAAAGATGACCTGATCTATAAAACCAAACGCGAAAAATATGCCGCCGTGATCGACCAAATCGACGAATTGATCAAACAGGGTCGTCCGGTATTGGTAGGTACCACGTCGGTGGAAATTTCGGAATTGCTCAGCCGCATGCTCAAACTGCGCGGCATCAAACACAACGTTCTGAATGCCAAACAGCACCAGCTGGAAGCACAAGTCGTAGCCGAAGCCGGGCAAACCGGTCAGGTGACTATCGCAACCAACATGGCCGGTCGTGGTACCGACATCAAATTGTCGCCCGAAGTCAAAGCCGCCGGGGGGCTGGCGATCATCGGGACCGAACGCCACGAATCCCGCCGTGTGGACCGTCAGTTGCGCGGACGTGCCGGACGTCAGGGTGACCCGGGATCGTCTCAATTCTTCGTCTCGCTGGAAGACAACCTGATGCGTCTGTTCGGTTCGGAACGTATCGCCGGGCTGATGGACCGCATGGGACTGAAAGAAGGCGAAGTGATTCAGGCCGGCATGATGTCCAAAGCCATCGAACGCGCCCAAAAGAAAGTGGAAGAAAACAACTTCGGGATTCGTAAACGTCTGCTCGAATACGACGACGTGATGAATGCCCAACGTGAAGTGATCTATACCCGCCGCCGTCACGCTCTCTATGGCGAACGGATCGAGGTGGACCTGAACAACATCATCATGGACTATGCGGAATCGTTTGTGGATGCGTACGGTGACAGCGACTTTGAAGAGTTCAAGTTCAACATGATCCGCCAGGTAGCCGTCCAACCTTCGTTCGATGAGCCCGCTTACAAGGCCTCCAGCAAAGAAACACTGATCGGTATGGTCGTCAAAGATTTCCAGGATGCCTACAATCGCCGCATGAACTCGGTGGCTTCGACCGCTTACCCGGTTATCAAGAAAGTTTACGAAGAACAGGCGGCCCAATTCGAAAATGTTTATGTACCCATTTCGGACGGTATCCGGGGTTACAACGTTCCGGTCAACCTGAAGAAAGCCTACGAAAGCCAGTGCAAGGAGATCTTCAAGAGTTTCAGTAAGATCGTCATGCTGAGTACGATCGACGAAAACTGGAAAGAACACCTGCGCGAAATGGACGACCTACGCCAGAGCGTTCAAAACGCCTCTTACGAACAGAAAGATCCGCTGTTGATCTACAAATTCGAATCGTTCGAACTGTTCCGCAAGATGTTGGACAAAGTGAACCGTGAAGTGTTATCGACCCTCTTCAAGGCCTTCATTCCCATTCGGGAAAACCCTGAAGCCGCCGCCAGCACCCAACAACCGGTTCAGCGTCCGCGTACCGATATGTCTCAAATGCAGACCTCGCGCATGGATGCCGCTGCCGCAGTCAGCCAAGGTCCCAGCAAACCGGCACCGGTGCATGTCGAAAAGAAAATCGGCCGTAACGATCCCTGCCCCTGCGGAAGCGGCAAAAAATACAAACAATGCCATGGGAAAGGGCTCTAACCGCCAGACACATTTCTTTTCATTATAAAGTTAAACTCACAAAGAATCCGGTTTTCATAAGTAAACCGGATTCTTTTATTTTAAATTATCAGGTTTTATACTATTTTTGCGCACAAACCTTAAAACTACCGACCCATGAAATTACACTCTTTCGTAGCGGCCATTTTCTATTTATGCGCCCCGATCATGTTGCCGGCCCAAAATGAAGTCTGCGACTGGGAGACCGCTTTTCGCATCAAACAGGAAGTGGCCAAACATTCACAAATCGATTCGCTCATCTATCAAATCATCGATGCAACCGGACCGCGCCTGACCGGATCAGATCGCATGGAAGCCGGCTATGAAGCTGCGCTGGCCCAAATGAAAGCCTTCGGATTGGAAAACGTCCGCAAAGAATTTGCCCGGGATTGGCACCGGGGAGGTTGGGATGTCACCAAAGCCTATTGTGCCATGACCGTCCCCTATTATATGCATATCTACCCTCTACCGGTCGGCTGGAGCGGAGGTACCGACGGACTGAAAAAAGGAGATGTCATGATCGTCACGGCCCGGAATTTCGACGAACTGCACAGCTATGCCGGTAAGGTCAAAGGAAAAATCGTTCTGCTGGGTTCGACCTATCGCTATAAAATGAACGACAATCCGTATCCGCTCCGCATTCCGGATGAAGAGTTACAGAAATTGGAAGACAATTATCCGATCACCGCTTTCGGAGCGCCCCGCAAAAACCGCACCCGTCCGCCTTTCGCATATGACGATATCGTAGACTTTTTGCAGAAGGAAGGGGCCATTGCCGTGCTGAATAACAGCGGCGACTTCAATGTTCCCCGTACAACCCATTACGATTTCAAACAAGGCAATAAACCCTCTCTTTGTCAGTTAAATATCACCAGCGAAGCGCACGGTCTGATGCAACGAATGATCGAACACGGCGAAAAAGTGAGCATGGAAATAGAGGTGAGCGTCAAATATACCCCCGGGCGTAAAATCTACAACATCATCGGCGAAATTCCCGGCACCGATCCCGAACTAAAAGATCAGATCGTAATGCTCGGTGCCCATCTCGATTCTCATCAGGGCGGCACTGGAGCCACCGATAACGGCGGAGGATGCGTAACGATGCTTGAAGCGATGCGTACCCTCAAAGCATTGGGCATTCAACCCCGTCGCACGATTCGTGTCGCACTCTGGGGCGGCGAAGAGATGGGCCTGCACGGCTCGAGCGGTTATGTGGAACAGCACGTATACGATCCCAAAACCGATACCCGGAAAGAAGAATACGATCAGATTTCCGTCTATTTCAATGCAGATTACGGTCCGGGACGTTTCCGGGGCATCTATACCCAGGACAACCTGATGGCCGGCCCCATTTTCCGCGCCTGGATGGAACCCTATCACGACATGGGACTGACCACTGTATCGAATCGCAGCATGGGAAGTACTGACCACATGCCGTTCGACGATGCCGGTATCCCCGGATTCCAATTCATCCAGGACTATATCGAATGGACACGAGGGGCCCATCAGGCCATGGACTATTCGGACCGTCTGGTCGTGGCCGATCTGAAACACAACGCGGCCGTAATGGCATGGTTCGTCTACAATGCCGCGATGCGGGATGAAATGATGCCCCGCAAACCCAAACCGTAATTCGGATTTCCACCACCCCTCAAAAAAACGAAGGATTCTAAAAAGAGTCCTTCGTTTTTTGCATTGTCACTTTAACCGAGAAAAGGCCTGTCAGAATTTACTCCTTTTCCAAAACATCGGCTACTTCCTTCTCGGCCTTGTGCAGCTTTTCTTTACACAGTTTAATCAACTCTGCCGCCCGCTTCACCTGAGCGCCCAATTCATCGACATTCATCTGTTCGTTGTTGAACTTTTCCAAAATAGCCTCGACCTCTTCGATCGCTTGCGTATACGTCACTTTTGTCTTTTCCATATCTTTTGATCTATTTCTCTGCGATTACCTGCCGCACTTCCGCTTCGATACGGCCTTCATACAACTGTATATCCACCCTGTCACCGTCCTGCAAGGCATCAATCCCGGTCAGGGCTTTCCCTTGGCAACTCACTACCGCAAATCCCCGCTTCAGAATACGTCGGGGATCCTGACCGGCCACCAGCTCACCCATCCATTTCAGCTCCTGCATCCGAGCCTGCAAATAGTCCCGTGTCGTCTTCGACAAGTTTCTGGAAAGCGGCCCCAAAGCAGCTGATCGCGTCGCCAAATAATAGGCCGCAGCCTGTTGCAAACGGGAACGATAAGCCTCCATCCGATACATTCCCTGTTGCACCGCACGACCGGTCAGACGATGCAGCGAACTTTGCAACTGTTCCAGACGAATCTCCAACATATGAATCATCTCCGTCGAGACCATCCGTAACGCAAAAGCTCCGTTTTGAAGACGTTGTTTCTGGAGTTCCAACAGAGAGATCGCTTCCGAAGCCAAAGCATCGAGCAATTCGTCCAACCGGGTATCGAAAGTTTCGCTCTCTTCTTTCAGATAAACAGCCACCGCCGTAGGGGTTTTCAAAGAGACGGCAGCTACCAGATCCGCCACGTTTTGGTCCTTGTCATGGCCAATCCCCGTCAACACAGGCAAAGGAAATTGCGCCAGATGACAACACAACCGATACGAATCGAAAGCCCCCAAATCGCTTTGGGAGCCCCCTCCCCGAATCAATACCAGCACATCGAATTCATCCAAACGTTCAGCGACCCGTTCCAAAGCTGCGATCACAGCCTCTTCCGCACCGGCACCCTGCATGAACGAATCGAACAACTCCACCTCGAAACGAAACGGAGAGGCGCTCAATTCACGCATAAAATCCTGATAACCGGCCGCATTACGCGACGAAATCACCGCAATACGCTGCATCACCCACGGCAAGGGAATTTCCCGATTCATATCAAAAACTCCCTCCTGTTTCAATCGGTCGATCGTCTCCTGACGCTGACGTTGCATATCGCCCAGCGTATAATTAGGGTCTATGTCGACAATCTGCAACGACAGCCCGTACAACTCATGATAAGAAACGACCACTTTGACCAAAACATTCAACCCGGCCAACAAAGCCTGGCCCGTAGTCTCCCGAAAATAGGGGTCCAACATCTGAAAAGTCAACCGCCAGATCACTGCCGAAGCCTTGGCCCGAGGCACATGATTCGTCCCTCCCTTCTCGACCAGTTCCAGGTAGCAGTGCCCCGAATAATTGACTTTCAGTTCGCTGATTTCAGCCGTCACCCAATACGGCAACGGATGAGCACGATCTATTCCCTGCTTGATCAGCGTCTGCAACTGACTCAGACTAATGGATTCAGCCATCGTTCGATCAATTATTGACCCGGAAAACTTTTTGCACGCCCTTGATCCGCAACAGATTGTGAATCACCATATCCACCATCTGACTGCTGGTCACCTCGATATTGATGAGTCCCGAAAGCACACCGGCTGCCGAACCCAAATTCATCGAACGGATATTGATCTTCAAATCCCGGTTAATGACCTCGGCGATCTTATTGACCAGACCCGTCGTATCCTCGGCCTGAAGGCGGATCGTAGCCCGGAAGGAACCGGTTACCGCCTCCTTCTGCCAGCGAGCCGGCAGGACCCGATAAGGATAAAGTTCCTTCAGTCGCAAAGCGTTCGGACAATCAATCCGGTGAATGGTAATCCCATTGCTAACCGTCGTGAAACCGAATATTTCATCCCCGTAAATCGGGTTACAACATTTCGCCAGTTTATATTCGATGTTGCTCAACGATTCGTCGATCACCAAAGCGTCATCGTTTCCGGAGGGTATCCGCGCAGGCGTTTTAACGGTACGAGTCCCCTCTTCCGGCACAGCATCCGCATTCAGATAACGCAACAACAGTTCCTTAATCTCCCCCAGTCCAATTTTTTCCTGGGCGATCATGCCATACAGTTCCGTCCCGGTCTTTTTCTTATAGTGTTTGCACAGAAAAGTCACCGCATCGTCCATCGGAATGGACAATTTCCAGTTCTTGAGTTTCCGTTCCAACTCTTCCCGGCCCAACAGCGCCGCCTTGGCCTGTTCCTCCCGCAAAAAGGCCTTAATGCGACTGCGCGCCTTGCCGGTCGTCACGAAATTCAGCCAATCGGCTTTGGGCTTCTGGGTCTTGGAGGTCAGAATTTCCACAATATCACCGTTTCGCAACACCTCTTTAAAAGAGACGTTGCGATGATTGATTTTACCCCCCACACAGGAAGAACCCAATCCGGAATGGATCTCAAAAGCAAAATCCAATACCGTGGCCCCCTCGTTCATCTTGCGCAAGTCGCCATTGGGCGTAAAAACGAATATTTCTCCTGACGAAAGTTTGGCGTCGAAACGATCGGTCAGTCCCTCCATCTGAGCCGATTCCATGGTTTCCCGCAATTTGGCAAACCACTCTTCGGTTCCCATCGCGTCACGTTTCACTCCCTTGTAACGCCAGTGTGCCGCCACTCCGCGTTCCGCAATTTCATCCATACGTTCGGAACGAATCTGTATCTCGACCCACCGACCGGTATCGGTCACCACCGTTGTATGCAACGATTCGTAACCATTGGATTTCGGGATCGAAATCCAGTCACGCATACGATCCGGATTCGGGGTATAAAAATCCGTCACAATGGAATAGACGCCCCAACACAACGCTTTTTCCTGTTCCTGCGGGCAGTCGATCACGATACGGATGGCAAACAGATCGAATACCTCCTCGAAAGGGATATGCATCCGTTTCATCTTCCTCCAAATCGAATAGATCGATTTGGTACGGCTTTTCAGGTGATAGCGATACCCCTGCTGCTGCATTTTCTCTTCGATCGGCTTGACAAAGGCTTTGATAAACTGGTCACGTTCATCGGCCGTATCCACCAAGCGCTGTTGAATGTAAGCATAATCCTTCGGCTCCAGGTATTTGAGAGAAATGTCCTCCATCTCGCTCTTAATGGGATAGAGTCCCAATTTATGCGCGATCTGAGAATAGAGATGCAAACTTTCCCACGATTTCTTCTTGCGTTTTTCCGGCGGGAACATCTCCAATACCCTCATCACCTCCAGTCGATCGGCCAACTTGATCAGAATCACCCGAGGGTCTGTCGAATAGGAAACGATCAGTTCCCGGAAATTATCGATCTGATCATCGGACTCCTTGGTATCGACATCCGAAATATTGCATAATCCCTGAAGAATCCCGACACAAGCATCGCTATAACGTTTACCAACTTCCGAAGCTTCCATCAGACCCAACCGCACCACATCATGCAGCAAGGTCGAAATGGTCGAGTTCCGGCCCAAACCAATCTCCTGAATGACAATCGATGCCGTATTCAACGAGTGCAGCACCAACGGAGTACCGTCATGCCGGGTACGACCCTCGAGTTTCTCGGCTGCTAATGCCAAGGCATCGGAGATCATACGATAACTCAATTCACTGAAAGTATTTTTTACCAGCTCCAAAAAGGGTTTCCAATAGGCTGGAGCCAACTTAATCTCTCTCTCTTCGACAGCCATACGCCCCTATATTTTAGGAATTCAACATTTTATTGATTCGAGGAAACAGCCAAAAAGTTTCCGTATTCTATATAACGATCCGATCCGCCGGTTTAGTCCCTCACCGAACCACTATCGACGCAATCGCATCAGCCGTTTTCGAACTTTAAAAATAACATTTTTTCCCGAGAACTCCTCATGAAAATGACAAGCCTCCGCTCCTTCCCGACAAACTCACCCAACAAAAACGGGGATGTTCCTCACGAACACCCCCGTTCTCTAAAAGATGGCTCGGTTTATTTGCGCAAGAACTTACGCGGTTTCACCATATTTTCCGGAGAGAGGATGTTATCCAGCTCTTCTTTGCTCATCAATTTCTTTTCCAGCACCAGGTCATAAATACCTTTTCCAGTTTTCAAAGCTGTCTGGGCCAGTTCTGACGAAACTTCATAACCCAGATAAGGATTCAGGGCCGTTACCAAACCGATGCTGTTCATCACCATGCGACGGCATACATCTGCATTGGCCGTAATGCCGACGATGCATTTTTCCCGCAGGGTATTCATCCCGTTCACCAACATTTCGATGCTTTCGAACAAACTGTGTACGATGATCGGCTCCATCACGTTCAGTTCCAACTGACCGGCTTCGGCAGCCACCGTTACCGTCAAATCGTTCCCGATCACCTTGAAGGCCACCTGATTGACCACTTCGGGAATCACCGGATTGACCTTACCCGGCATGATGGATGAACCGGGCTGCATGGGAGGCAGATTGATTTCATTAAGACCCGTACGAGGACCCGACGAAAGCAGGCGCAAGTCGTTGCATATCTTCGACAACTTCACGGCCATCCGTTTGAGAGCCGACGAGTTCATCACGAAAGCACCGGTATCGTTCGTAGCTTCGATCATGTTGGTGGCAGCCACCAAAGGAAGCCCCGTAATTTCACGCAGATATTTGATACACAGAGGTGAATAATCCGGATCGGCATTAATCCCCGTCCCGATGGCCGTAGCCCCCATATTCACTTCCAGGAAGAGTTTAAGGTTCTGTTTGAGACGTTCTACTTCTTCGGCCAGGTTTGCGGCATAGGCTTCGAATTCCTGTCCCAGCGTCATGGGAACTGCATCCTGCAACTGAGTGCGCCCCATTTTGATAACCCCGGCGAATTCGGTTCCTTTAGCCCGGAAGGCTTCCACCAAACCTTGCAACGAATAGATCATCTTTTCCACACTGTTGATCAAGGCAATCTTAACGGCCGTCGGATAGGCATCGTTGGTCGATTGCGACAGATTGACGTGGTTGTTGGGATGGCAATATTTGTATTCGCCTTTCTTATGGCCCATCAATTCCAACGCACGGTTGGCAATCACTTCATTCGCATTCATGTTGGTCGAGGTACCGGCACCACCCTGCACCATATCTACGACAAAATGATCGTCGAATTTTCCGGCACGCACTTCCTGACAAGCAATAATAATAGCTTCGGCAATCTTACCATCTAGCAGACCCAGGTCACGGTTCGCACAAGCGGCGGCTTCTTTAACCATGGCGAAAGCCTTGATCAATTCCGGGAAGAAATGGAGACGAACACGGCTAATATGGAAATTTTCCATCGCACGCATGGTCTGCACCCCAAAATAGTACTCTACGGGAACTTCTTTATTCCCCAGCAAATCGTGTTCGGTGCGCGTTTCGCCCGACAACGTTTTTTTTGTAATGTCCATGAGTTAGTATTTGATGTTTTAAAGTTTAAATTCGTAACAAAAATCCCGTAATGGAGCCCAAATTTAATCAAATTAACCCAATTCGGTTAAAAATACGCCATAAAAAAAGACCGGCCCTTTTCGTGCCGGTCTCTCAAACGGGTTAATTCCCTTATTTTGTTACAGATAGCGTTTCAACAAATCCGCCATTTGCGCAGCCAGAGCCTGAGCTTCACGGGCGGCAGCCGCTGCAAAATTCTCATCTTTGCCGGCATAAATAATTCCCCGAGAGGAGTTGACCAACAGACCGCAACGACGATTCATACCATAACGAGCCACCTCTTCGAGGCTTCCGCCCTGAGCGCCGACTCCGGGCACCAGCAAGAAATGATCGGGAATCAAGGCCCGAATTCCTTTCAACATCCGGGCTTGCGTGGCACCGACCACATACATCATATTCTCTTCACTGCCCCATTCGCGCGAAACGTCAATCACTTTTTCATACAGACAGCCTCCGTCTTCGAGACGCAACAACTCAAAATCAGCCGCACTCGGATTGGAAGTCAGGGCCAACAACACCGCCCATTTCCCTTCGAATTTCAGGAAAGGATCCACCGTATCACGTCCCATGTAGGGAGACAAGGTAACCCCATCAACCAGATCCGCGGTATAAAAAGCCCGGGCATACATTTGCGAAGTATTACCTATATCCCCTCGTTTCGCGTCGGCAATAATCATGATTTCGGGATATTTTTCCCGAATGTAACGAACCGTTTTTTCGAAACTGATCCAACCTTTGGCTCCATTGTCTTCATAGAAAGCCAGATTGGGTTTATAACAAACCGCATACGGAGCCGTTGCATCCACGATAGCCCGGTTAAAGGCAAACACCGGATCGTCTTCTTTCAACAAATGAACCGGAATTTTATTCAGATCGGTATCCAGACCTACGCACAGGAAGGAGCCTTTGGCACGAATCTGTTCGAATAACTGATTTGACGTCATATCGTATTCTAATAGAATTGACCTTGTTTCAATAAAATTTTCACATTCCAGGGATCGCAGCCGGTTTCAGTACCTCTCAACGTTCTCTTTCTGAAGTCAAGCCGCCTCTTTCCGGAGAATCCGTGATTTCGCCTTACAGCTATTGTTCGCTTTCTTTGAGGCGTTCGGCATTTTCAGCCACCTGCAATTTATCGAGAATCTCCTGCAAATCGCCGTCCATCACCGCACTCAAGTTATAGAGCGTCAGGTTAATGCGATGATCCGTCACACGACCCTGCGGGTAGTTGTAGGTACGGATTTTCGCACTGCGGTCCCCGGTCGACACCATCGTTTTCCGTTTGCTGGCGATTTCATCCAGGTATTTCTGATACTCAAGGTTATAGATACGGGTACGCAACTCTTCGAACGCCTTGTCGAAGTTCTTCAACTGCGACTTCTGATCCTGACACTGCACCACGATCCCCGTCGGAATGTGGGTCAGACGAATGGCCGAATAGGTCGTATTGACCGACTGTCCGCCCGGTCCCGAAGCACAGAAAATATCTTTGCGCACATCGTTCATATTGATCTCCAGGTCAAACTCTTCGGCTTCCGGCAACACCGCCACAGAAGCGGCCGACGTATGCACACGGCCCTGGGTTTCGGTCTGAGGGACCCGTTGTACCCGGTGAACCCCCGACTCGTATTTCAGAACCCCATAAACGCCTTCGCCCGTCACTTTGACCACCACTTCCTTGAAACCACCGGCAGCACCTTCGCTGGCGCTGTTGATTTCGTATTTCCAGCCCCGTTTTTCGATGTATTTCAAATACATCCGCAACAAGTCGCCGGCAAAAATCGCCGCTTCGTCCCCCCCGGTTCCGCCGCGGATTTCCAAAATAGCATTTTTACTGTCCTGCGGATCGGCCGGAATCAACAACAGCTTGATCTGCTCCTCCATCTGCACCAAAGCGGGTTCTAACTCGGACACTTCCATCCGAGCCATCTCACGCAACTCTTCATCTTTCTCATTCTGAAGAATCTCTTTGGCATCTTCCAGATTTCGTAAAGCCGTCCGATATTTTTCGCTGGTTTCCACGATCGGTTGCAACTCCTTGTACTCTTTGTTCAAGGCAACGAATTTTTTCATATCGGCGATCACCTCCGGGTCGGTCATTTGCTGACCGATCTCCTCGTATTTGATTTTCAGGCCGTCGAGGCGCGAAAGAAGCGAATTTTCAGACATATTCAAGGACTA